>Ga0302303_10001560_pt1 | contig 14804 bp, 14 predicted proteins | sample III_Palsa_E2_1_FD_194542 | JGI IMG/M metagenome (GOLD analysis project Ga0302303, IMG submission 194542) | Peat permafrost microbial communities from Stordalen Mire near Abisko, Sweden - III_Palsa_E2_1 | ecosystem: Environmental > Terrestrial > Soil > Palsa > Peat permafrost | place: Sweden... | reverse complement strand
TAAAAAATAATCGCTCCAACGGGTTTGATACCCTGTTTCAGTACCAAACCAGCTGCCTAATGATACCAGCGCGAAAAGCCATATCAGCCGCGAATCCATGCGCCAGGCTAAAAACCCATAAACAAATACCGATAAAAGAAATAACAACGAGTAATGCCCTGATCCGTTATCAAAGGTTTTGCCCAGGTAGGCGATACAGCATGCGGTAAACAATACGCCGGTAAAAATAATGGCCTCGTTACTAAAAATACGTTCGGGGTTTAGTTTTTCGCGGCGGCGGCCTAAATAAAAAAGCAGGGCGGCGGCTATGGCCGAAACAATGCTGATGACAATATCCGGCGTGTAGTACAAGCTTTTAAGCCAGTTGATAATGGTGTCGTTAACGATCAGGAAAGCAAAGGAAGCGGCACCGCAGATAAGCGCTATCCAAAATGAATATTTTGCCAGGCGCATCCAGTCGAAACCCTTAACCTCGTAGGTATCGCGCAGTTTTTGGGCCTTATCGTTATCCAACAAATTTTCCTTTTCCCAATAAGCAATGGTTTTATTTAAAAATTCACTGTCCTGTTTATCAAGGTTGAGTTTGCTCATTGGTTTATTTCATTAATCACAGGGGTATTAGTGGTTGGGTCTACCTGGTTATTAACCGCAGACATCCATCATTGTTTAAATCCTATAACTAAACACAGGCTATTGGCTTGCCAGCAAGGCCAGCACATCATCCTTATCTTTACCCAATTGTACAATTAATTCATCCAAACTTTCAAATTTTATATCGCCACGCACAAAGTTAAAAAACTGCATACTTACATCCTGCCCGTAAACCTCGGTGTCAAAATCAAAAATATTTACCTCGATATTACGACTGATACCATTTATAGTTGGGCGTGTTCCAATATAAGCCATGCCTTTATAAACCTCGCCATTGATATTAACTTTTGCCGAAAATATACCATCATCGGGTATCAGCTTATAGTTTTCTTCAATCATGATGTTGGCGGTGGGGTAGCCTATTTTGCGGCCTATCTGGTCGCCGCGGCCTACCTTGCCGGTAATAAAAAACGGGTAGCCCAAAAAGGTGTTTGCCAGTTCAATAGCGCCGTTTAATAAAGCATTGCGTATTACTGTTGAACTAATGGCTACCTCGTTAATATCCTGTTCGGGTATTTCAATTACATCAAAGCCATAAACCGGGCCCAGCTTCAGCAAATCATCCAGGCCGCCCATACGGTCTTTACCAAAACGGTGGTCGTAGCCTATCACAATTTTTTTTGTGCCGATTTTATTTACCAGTATATCGCGGATATAATCTTCAGGTGTTTGGTTCGAGAAATCGCGCGAAAATGGTGTGATAATTAAATGGTCTATCCCTAACTCTTCAAGCAAAGCTGCTTTTTCGTTAATGGTATTAATCATTTTTATGCTTTCATCTTCCGGGTGCAAAATCATGCGCGGGTGCGGGAAAAAGGTAAGCAACACGGTTTCGCCGCCACACTCTTCGGCCAATTCTTTTATCCGGGCTATAATTTTACGGTGGCCTATGTGTACGCCATCAAAGGTGCCAATGGTAACCACGGCGTTTTTTACCGCTGTAAATTCATCTATGTTATGGTATATTTTCATTGCTTTGATTACACCGATTTTTCAATTGATTTATCCGATTCGGATACTGCTGTCTTTTGTTCACGTATTAAAGTAACCAGCTCCATTACTTCCCAGGCATCGGCCACATTGTAATTACCGCTGCGGGTACGCCTTAAGCTCGACAGATATGCGCCGTTGTTTAATTGCTTGCCAAAATCATGCACCAATGAGCGAATGTAAGTTCCTTTGCTGCATACAATCCTGAAATCAATTTCGGGCAGTTCAATACGGGTTATTTCAAACTCCCGGATGGTTACGTTGCGTAACCTCAGTTCAACTTCTTCGCCGCGGCGGGCTTTTTCGTATAGGCGTTCACCATCAATTTTTATGGCCGAATGTGCCGGCGGGTATTGTTGTATATCGCCCAAAAACGGCGCTGTAGCAACTTTTATTTGCTCATTATTGATATGGCTGATATCGAATTTCGCATCGGGTTCGGTTTCCATATCATACGATGGCGTTGTCGCCCCCAGTATCATGGTGCCGGTATATTCTTTTTCTTCCGCCTGAAAGGTATCTATCTGCTTGGTCATTTTACCGGTGCAAATTATCAGCAAGCCTGTAGCCAGCGGGTCGAGCGTACCGGCATGGCCTACTTTAAGCTTTAGCGGCTTAAATGAATTACGTAGTTTACCTACTACATCAAAGCTCGTCCAGCTATAAGGCTTATTAACCAGCAGCAATTCGCCCTCGGCAAAATTAAATTGTTTTTGTTTGTCCAATGTTATTCAAATAACGGCAAAGGTAAAGTTTTAGTTGCCCCATGCACTTAACAAAAATAGCGATGGGTTTGTAACCCATCGCTATTAAATAATAATATTTTATGTTGATTAGTCTTTATAATGCTTTTCCGGCTTTAATTTCCATTTGCGCTTTAGCGGGTGGCTGCACATCTTTATTATGCAAGGCATTGCCACTAAAAAACAAAATAATAACTGCCAGACCTGCCAAAATACGGTAGTAACCAAATACCTTAAAGCCTTTCTGCTCTAAAAAAGTAATGAATGATTTAATGGCCAGTAAGGCAACAATAAAGGCTATTACACTGCCTATTAAAATATAAAGCACATCGTGATGGATTTCTGCCGCAGGCAATGCGGGGTTTTCTTTATGAAAGTCCCAGAGGTCTTTTAATGTAGCGCCAAACATGGTTGGTACAGCCAGGAAAAACGAAAATTCGGCTGCGGCGGTGCGGTTTAGCTTTTGCGACATACCACCAACTATGGATGATGCAGAACGCGATACACCCGGTACCATGGCCAAACACTGAAAAACACCGATTTTAAACGCCGTAAGATAGCTGATGTCCTTTTCTTCAGTTATGGTTGGCTTATTAAACCATTCATCCACAAATAACAGGATAACACCGCCAACCAATAAGGCTATACCAATAATCAGGGGACTTTCCAACAATACATCGATGTATTTTTTTAACCCTACACCCAGTATAATAGCAGGTATTACGCCTACAACCAGCTTATAATAAAAATTAATTGAGCGAAAAAAACGTTTGAAGTACAATACAACTACTGCCAGTATGGCGCCAAGCTGTATTACTATTTCAAAAAGCTTAACAAATACATCGGTATCAATGCCCATTAATGAGCTGGCTATTACCATGTGCCCGGTTGATGACACAGGTAAAAATTCCGTCAACCCTTCTATAATTGCCAGAATTACTAACTGTACTATACTCATGCCTTTGGAGCAGGCTTTTTAAGTATAGCATAAAAGCCTAATGCAAAACCGCCTAATACTACCAATGGTGCCAAAACAATTTTTGTGTTGCTGTAAATGTCTGTTGTACCTGCCATTAATACAAAACCCAAGGCTACTACAGCTATGCTTATAATAAACATAGTGTAATTGCTTTTGTCGAATACAAATTGCGCTGGCCTGTTGTCGGCGTTAGTTTTTACAGTGGGGTTAGCTGTTGCAGCTTTTGCGGGTACAGCCTGTTTTGAACTTTGTTGTGCCATTATATTAATTATTGATTTGTTGAATTAATGATTTATTGATTATTAACGATACAGATCGTATATTTTTAAACGTAAAAACTTGTTAACTGCCAGGTAGGTGCTAAAGCCCGAAATGAATATGCCCATGCCTATTACTATTAAAAACACGATACCAAATTCTGTATAGCTTTGCAGTATAGCTAAATCCGGTACTTGCTGATATGCAAGATATAATGTTCCTACTAATATCATGATGGCTATAAGCCCACCTAAAAGGCCATGCCATATTCCATAAAGTAAAAAGGGCTTTCGGATAAAGCCTTTGGTCGCCCCAACCAATTGCATTGATTTTATTAAAAACCTTTGCGAGTAAATAGCCAGCCTGATGGTGTTATTTATTAAAGCAACCGATAGTATCACAAATATCCCTGCGAAAGCAAGTATTACCAGGGTAATTGAGGTTAGGTTCTGGTTCATTTCCTGCACCAGTGATTTTTGGTACATTACCTCTTTAACATCCGGGTTTTTAAGCAACTCGGCCCTGAATTTTTCTATATCGGCATCATTGGTATAATCGGCCTTCAGGTAAACGTCTATTGATTGTGATAGCGGGTTATAGCCTAAAAACTTGATGGCATCTTCGCCCAAATCGCGCTGCAGGTTACGCGCGGCAAGCTCTTTGCTTACATATTGCGCCTGTTTAACCATGGGGTTGGCTTCCAGTTGTTTTTGCAATTGCATCACATCGGTTTCGTGGGCGGCATCATCCATAAAAACATTTAAAACAATGTTTTCCTTAATATAGCGCTCCAGGTTATTGGCATGTACTAAAATAAGGCCCAGTAAGCCAATCATCAATAAAACCATAGCTATACCAAATACGGTAGATATGTATATTGTCTTGGTTTTTTTTGCCGACTCGCTTGCTTCAAATTCTTCCATAAATACCCTTTGGTTTTTGCGAAATTAACAAACCCGCCTTAAAGGTAAAAGTTTATCTGTTATTATTATTTATTGAGCAGTAAATAGATATGCCATTTAACAAAATTTAACAGGCTAAACCATTGATAATAAACAAAAATAATGCTACCCTGTTATCCCTGTAAATATATTTACCATGACAAAGCCAGCAAATTCGACCGATAAACCGTCGCCTACAGATACGCCCACACACCGGCCAAATGATAATGGCGGTAAAAGCAAAGTTCATAACTCTGACAAACAATACAGTGCCGATGAACCGCATGGAGGCGATATAGCCAAAAAACACGAAAAGGAAGAGCAGCCTGTTAGCCCTGGCACAAATCCGCCTGCTGAAAAAGGGATGGAAAAGGGTAAAGTGCAGCCGTAATATAGGGGAGTGGGTGTTGAGGGTCGGGATTGGGGTAATTTCTCGTCTGGCTAAGATTCCCGACTTATCCCTGCCGAGTTAAATTGCAAATCGTATAGTTTGCGGTAAAAGCCGTCCTCAATCTTTAACAGCTCCTGATGGGTGCCGCTTTCTTTTATTTCGCCGTGGTCTAATACAATAATCCTGTCGGCTTTTTGTATGGTTGACAGGCGGTGGGCAATTACAATAGAAGTGCGGCCCTGCATTAATTTATAAATAGCGTTTTGTATCAATAGTTCCGTTTCGGTATCAACTGACGAGGTGGCTTCATCCAAAACCAATATCGCCGGGTTATAAACCAGCGCCCTGATAAATGAAATTAACTGTGCCTGGCCGGCAGATAGGGTTGAACCGCGCTCCATAACATTATAGTCGTAACCACCGGGCAGGCGTTCAATAAATTCATGCGCGCCAACGTCTTTTGCTGCCGCGATAATTTGCTCGCGGGTAATAATCTCATTATTTAGGCTGATGTTATTGGCAATGGTATCGGTAAATAAAAATACATCCTGTATTACCGTGGCAATTTGCGAGCGTAAAAAGCTTACGTCATAATCCTGTATGTTAATTCCATCAACCAAAACACTGCCCTTGCTTATTTCATAAAAGCGGTTTAAAATATTTATGGTTGATGATTTACCCGCACCCGTAGCGCCGACCAGTGCTAAAGTTTCGCCGGGTTTTACATGCAGGCTGATGTCTTTTAGTACCCAATTCTCATCATTATAAGCAAACCAAACGTTGTTAAATGAAATATCACCCTGTATCCTGCCGGTTTTTAACTGACCGGTATTAATGGCTACTTCATTGGTATCAAGTACCTTAAAAATCCTGTCGGCGCCTACCATGCCCATTTGCAGGGTGTTAAATTTATCGGCCAGTTGCCTTATCGGCCTGAAAAGCAGGTTTAAATAAACAATAAAAGCCAAAATTGTACCCGGCGATACGCCCTTGCCATTTGCCGAAAGGCTGGCCATTTGCTGGTCGCTCAATATCCTTTTACTGCCATACCAAACCAGCAGACCAATACAAAGGGCAAACAATACTTCAACCACCGGGAAAAATATGGAGTAATACCAGTTTGAGCGGATGTTGGCATCACGGTATTTTTTGTTGACCGATAAAAACTTGCGCATCTCCTGGTCTTCGCGGGCAAAGTATTGTATTACACTAATGCCGGAGATATGCTCGGCTAAAAAAGTATTTAAATGCGCTACTTGTGTGCGCACTTCCTGGAACGATGATTTTATAGCCTCTTTAAATACATACGTTGATGCAAATAGGAAGGGCATGGGGATAAGGGTAATTAGCGCCAGCTTCCAATCGCTATGCAGCATAATACCAATTACTACTATTACCAGCAGCAAATCGCCCATAATAGAAATTAAGCCTTCCGAAAAAATATCGGCAATGGTTTCCAGGTCGGATACCGTACGGGTTATTAACACACCAATAGGTGTGCGGTCGAAATATTTTAGGCGTAGACTGGTAATGTGGTTAAAAATATCAATCCGCAAATCGCGTATTACCGATTCGCCCAGCCAATTGGTAATAAAGGTTTGATAATATTGAGCTCCTGTTTGTATAACAAGCTGGCACAACATTAACCCCACCATTAAAACCAATCCGTTATAATTGTTTTTTAAAATATAATCATCCAGCGTTTTTTGTATCAGCATAGGCTGCACAACAGCTATGCCGGCCAAAAAAATGGTTAAAAAAACCGCTATTGTAAATATTCTATTATAGGGCTTAACATAGTGCAGCACACGCTTTAGCAAACCCCAGTCGAGCGCTTTGCCGGTAACCGCTGTTGTGCCGGCTGCGGGGGTTGTTGTTGTATTTCCGGCTGAGTGCTGGGTGGTTTTTGAACCTGTATCTTGTTTGTTATCGCTCACTAACCAAAGGTAATGTATAATTATAAGATGGAAAATTAAAGATGCATTATCCCTTTACAAATACGGATATTTTACTTCTGTTAAATAAAGCCCGCACGCCGGTACCGATGTGCCTGCATTACTGCGGTTCTTGCTTTCTATTACTGCATGTACACCTTCGGGGTCCATTTCCTTCCGGCCAACTTCAAGCAGGGTGCCTACAATGGCGCGTACCATGTTGCGCAAAAAGCGGTCAGCTGAAATATGAAAAATAATCCCATCATCCGTTTTAACCCATTCGGCTTTTGATATTTTGCAGTTGTTGGTTTTAACCTGGGTGTTTGATTTGCTGAAACAGCTAAAATCAGTGTATTCCATTATAATTTTAGCCGCGCGGTTCATCAACTCTATATCCGGTACATCCCGCAGTTGCCACGAATATTTATTTTTAAAGGGGTCTTTATGGAAATGGATATGATATTCATACGACCGCACGGTAGCGTCAAAGCGCGCATGTGCGCCGGCGGCAACAGGGATAATATTTTTTATCGCAATATCGGGCGGTAAAATAGCATTCAGGCTCCTTAATATATTGCCACTCTCTGTTGGCCAGGCATCTTCAACAAACAATTCTTCAGCATCAAAATGAGCGAAGAATTCACCGGCATGTACGCCCGTATCCGTACGGCCACAACCCAGGGTTTCAACGGGTTTACGCAAAATAGTGGCCAGCGCTTTGTTTAAAATTTCCTGTACGCTTATAGCATTAGGTTGTTGCTGCCAGCCATGGTAATTGGTGCCATCATAGGCCAGTTCAATAAAAAAACGTTTTTGCTCGCTCACGATGCAAAGTTAATAAACGCTTTTTAAGTAGCCTCACCGCTAAATAGCTGATTAATATATATTTATTATAAAATAAATATTTTTATTAAAATAAATATTTTATATATTTATCACCACCAATTGTAAAAATATCGATACATAACTATAGGTGTTTTACCAATAGGTGATTTTTTAAGTACCCCTAATTAAAATTAAACCCAATTACCCCTGCGTGATGAAAAATTACGATGTATTAAACCCATTTAATGAAGCCGAAATTGGATTGGACCTTGTAGCTTTTGAAAAGAAGCCCTATGCCGAAAAATTAAAAAGATTTTCACATTGGGTATCCGAAACTATACAAAAGGGCTTATTGTGGGCAACCTTTTTATATATACCTGTTTACTTTTTACTGCTATATTTTAATGTGCTTCATTTTAACAGTATAAATAGCGTATATTATTTGCTGTCGTATTTCATTCTTATACTCTGCTTAATTTTAACAAACAGGGAAAGCTATACTTTTAAATAAAAGCTGTTTATATAGCCGCCTTTATATTTAATCATATTTCTATCTTTGCGATATAGATTTTTAAAAACATGCTGCAAAGAATACAAAGTGTTTACCTGCTTTTAGCCAGCCTTGCCATATTCGCCCTTTTCCTTTTCCCGCTGGCACATAATGTTTATGTTAACGGCGTGCCCATTAATATAACAGTTATGGGTTCTTATATTGATGCCGGCGGACAACAGGTGCTTAAAGATCATTTTGCAGCGCTTACTGCTGTTACTGCTATAGTCGGCATTATTCCCTTAATCGTCATTTTCCTGTATAAAAACCGTAAGCAGCAAATTACTTTATGCTATAGTACCATACTGGTTATTATTGGCTATAGTTTTTGGCTTGCGCAAAGCGCTAAAACTGTTACCGGTGGCGTAACCCTTGCACCTGCTAACTTTGGCATTGGTTTGTTTCTTTGTCCGTTTAGTATATTACTACTGATACTGGCTATTAAAGGAATACAGCGCGATGAAAAGCTGATAAAATCTGCCGATAGGTTGCGTTAATCAATCCAAGCACGTCATTGAGGTACGAAGTAATCTATACGCTTGCCGGAACCAAATGTAAAGTTCATTGTAGAGACGAATATTTTGTGCCCATTTTTAAAGCACGGAAAAGCTAAAAGCCAATCAAACACAATGATCTTATCAAATAATATAAAATAATTTTTCAGGGTTTTGGCGTGTGTCAAAAACAGTGAGTATCTTAATTACATCATCCGTTTCTCTAAAATATAAAATATTGTGTTTTGTAACTACACATTTTTGTATCTGTTTAACGCTATCAAAAAACGGAAATACCGCGGCGTTATTAGATAATAAAATTAATAATTTCTCAAATCGTCCAACAAAAGCATCTGCTACTGAAATTCCCCATTCAATAAGCAGGTATTCAACTACACCATCAAAATCGGCTGCTGCAATTGGCGTAAAAATTATTTCTTTAGCCATTCAGGCTATATTTCTCGCGAACATTTTTGATCACCTCTTTTGCAGGTGTTCCTAATCCGGCATCTGCTTGTTCAATACTTTTTGAAATTTTATCTTTTTGAAATTCTGTTAGCGTATCCCATCCTTCATTGGTATCGTTTCCATTAAAATAGTTCGTGATCAACCCATATAGTTCTTTTAGTTGCGCATAATCTGCACGTTCTATTTTATCATGCAAATCAATTTTTAATGTAGCTTCTTTCATGCCAATAATTTTATATACTCAAATATAATAATAAATGCCCCAATAATTTAAATGTATACCTTCGATTACTTATTTATTCGCTTTATATACAACACTTTGAAATACAGAAAATAAACCCTACCTTTGCGCCCGATTTGGCGATGTTGCCAAATTCGTTATTTAAATTCATGAACCCATTTATTGAACTGGGAATCCGTCATGATATTGTTAATGCCATCTCTGAGTTAGGGTTCGAAAACCCTACGCCAATCCAGGAACAGTCGATTCCGGTTTTGTTAACAGGCAGCAACGATTTTGTCGGATTAGCCCAAACCGGGACCGGTAAGACTGCTGCCTTTGGACTGCCATTATTAGAACTACTGGATTTCGAAGAAAATTATCCGCAGGCACTAATTTTGTGCCCAACGCGCGAACTTTGTTTACAAATTACAAATGATTTGAACAACTACGCCAAAAATATGCCCCACGTACATGTGGTGGCCGTATATGGTGGTGCAAGTATTTCAGATCAACTACGCCAAATTAAACGCGGTGTGCAAATTGTTGTTGCCACACCCGGGCGTATGCTCGATATTATCAATCGTAAAGCGATTGATTTTTCGCAGGTTAAATATGTAGTTTTAGATGAAGCTGATGAAATGCTCAACATGGGCTTTCAGGAAGACATTGACAGTATTTTATCTACTACACCCGACGAGAAAAAAACCTGGCTGTTCTCGGCCACTATGCCTACAGAAGTTCGCAGGATCGCGAAAAAATACATGACCGATCCTTTTGAGCTTACCATGGGCACAAAAAACACAGGCAACGAAAACATTGAGCACGAGTATTATATCATTCGTGCCCGTGATAAGTATGCCGCTTTTAAACGTATCGTTGATTTTAACCCTGAGATTTTTGGTATCGTATTTTGCCGCACCAAAATTGAAACCCAGGAAATTGCCGAATCACTGATTAAAGACGGTTACAATGCCGACTCATTACACGGCGACCTTTCGCAACAACAACGCGATAAAGTAATGAAACGCTACCGCGAACGCAGCCTGCAGTTACTTATTGCTACTGATGTTGCCGCACGTGGTATTGATGTTAATGATGTAACACACGTTATTAACTACTCGTTACCTGATGAATTGGAAAATTACACCCACCGTAGCGGCCGTACAGCCCGTGCCGGTAAAACAGGTGTATCAATTTCTATCATTAACGGTAAGGAACTTGGTAAAATACGCCAGATTGAGCGTGTTATCGGCAAAAAGTTTGTTAAGTGCGAAATACCAACCGGCTTCGATGTTGTTGAAAAACAATTATTTGCCCTGGTACATAAAGTACATAATGTTGAGGTTAACGAGCAGCAAATTGAACAGTACACCCCACGTATAATGGAGGAGTTTAAAGAGTTGAGCAAGGAAGATATTATTAAACGTTTTGCTTCTTTAGAGTTTAATCGCTTTTTAGATTATTACAAAAACGCGCCTGATTTAAACGCACCGGTTGACGATCGCAGGTCATTTGATGGCGAACGTGGTGAACGCAGCGGTGATCGTGGCGAACGCGGTTTTGAACGCGGTCCTCGCAGCAGCGCTGGCGGTGGCAAATCAGAATACACCCGTTTATTTATAAACTTAGGTTCTGTTGATGAATTTAACCGCGGCGATTTGCTGGGTTACATTTGTAACAACTCAAAAATAAGCGGCCGTACTGTTGGTAAAATTGATGTTAAGGGTGTGTACTCATTTTTTGAAGTACAACACGACGACGTAAGTAAAGTAACCGAAGCGTTTAAAGGCATTGACTTTAAAGGCCGCGAGGTTAGGATAGAAATATCAGGTGAAGGCACAAGCAGCAGCAGGCCGGAAGGTGGCCGCCGCGAAGGTGGTTACAGTGGTAAGCCAAGTGGCGAACGCCGTGAAGGTGGTTATAACAGGCCGGCTGGTGGTGGTGGCGAAAGGCGCGAAGGCGGCTTTAACCGCGAACGCAGCAATGCAGGTGGTACCACAGGTGGTGGTTTCCGCGATTTTTCTGGCAAACGCCGCGAGGATCGTCCTGAACGCCGCAGAAGGTTCTAAATTTCTATACTGTTTTTAACAGTGATTTAGTTTGATTTGATGAAGCCTCCTTTAACCGGGAGGCTTTTTTATTTGGTAAAAGCCACACTAGCAGAATCGGGCGTAAACAAATTAAGCTGATGGTCGTCCAGCTTTTGTATTACATATTTGGTGTAAGGCAAGTTGCCTTCAAACGAGGTATAAATGGTATCACCCTTTACAAAATAATCCTCCGGCTCAGGCGAATCACTTTCCATGGTAAAGGTTTTATCGGTTATTTTAAGTTTTCTTTTATCTGCTTTTGATACCCATACCCCTATAAGTTTAGGATTGGGTTTATTATGCGAACATGCGCCTAGTAACAAGCCAATACTGCACATAAAAATGAAAATCAACCGCTTCATACCTTAAAAATACACTTAATAGCGCAGATAGTTTGTATCCGTTATACCGTTTTGTTAAAAGCGTTCCAACCCTGCGCTTTTAATGCATGCACCGCACCTGCCTTGGTTACCAGGTTACAGCCGGCTGAAGGCTCGGTTATGTAACCTATAATGGTAATATCCATTTTAAACTTTATCTTGTCGTAGTCGGCTTGTTTAACGGTAAACAGTAATTCATAATCCTCGCCGCCGCTTAGCGCGCAAATAGTAGGATCCAGGTTAAATTCGCGGGCGGTTTCAAAGGTCATTGGATCCAGCGGAATTTTTTCTTCGTATAAATTGCAGCCTTTATCGCTTTGTTTACAAATATGCAGCAGTTCGGAAGCCAAACCGTCGGATACATCAATCATTGATGTTGGTTTAACCCCAATTTCTTTTAGTAAATCAATAATATCACCGCGGGCTTCGGGTTTTAACTGGCGTTCAACAATATAATCCTTGCCTTCCAGGTCGGGCTGTATGTTTGGGTTTTCCAGGTATACCAGTTTTTCACGCTCGAGCAATTGCAGCCCTATATAAGCACCTCCTAAATCGCCGGAAACACATATCAAATCACCCTCCTGCGCACCATTGCGGTACACTACATCCTTTTCATCGGCATAACCAATAGAGGTTACGCTAATCACCAGGCCTTGTTTTGACGAGGTGGTATCGCCGCCAACCAAATCAATACCATATTTTTCGCAGGCTAAATAAATACCTTCATACAGTTCTTCAACCGCCTCCAGCGGAAATTTGCTGGATATACCTATAGATACGGTAACTTGTGTAGCCGAGCCATTCATGGCGTAAATGTCACTCAGGTTTACCTGTACCGCTTTATAGCCCAGGTGCTTTAAAGGCGTATAAGCTAAATCAAAGTGGATACCTTCCAGCAGCATATCGGTTGATACCAGTACTTTTTTGCCTTCAAAATCCAATACAGCAGCATCATCGCCAACTCCTTTTGTAGTGCTTTTTTGGGTGAGCTTTATATTTTTTGTTAGATGGTTTATTAAACCAAACTCACCTAATTCCTCTAAATTTGTCTTTTCCTGGTTTTCAAACATTTTTATAATCCTAATCTTGCTGATATTTCCAGCATTCTTTCTATTGGTTTTACTGCTAATTCAATAATATGCTGCGGCACAGTTATCTCCGGCATTTCATTTTTAAGGCACAGGTATAATTTTTCCAGTGTATTCCTTTTCATGTGCGGGCAATCATTGCAGGCACAGGTATTGTTTGGCGGTGCGGGTATAAACACTTTATCAGGGTTATCCTTTTGCATCTGGTGTAAAATACCTGCTTCTGTAGCTACAATAAATTCCTTTTCAGGGCTTTTAGTAGCATATTTCAATATACCTGTGGTCGATCCTATATAATCGGCCATCTGCAATATAACTTCCTCACATTCAGGGTGGGCTAATAGCTTGGCATTAGGGTAGCGTTCTTTTAGTTTGGTAATTTTCTCTCTCGAAAATATTTCGTGTACCATACAGGCACCATTCCATAAAACTAAATCCCTTCCTGTTTTTTTTGCTACATAAGCACCTAAATTTTTATCAGGCCCAAATATTATTTTCTGCTCTGGCGGCAGGTCTTGTACAATTTGTACTGCATTGCTCGATGTACAAACTATATCGCTCAAAGCTTTTAATTCTGCCGTACAATTCACATAAGTGATAACCAGGTGGTCGGGATAATTCTCCTTAAATTTCCTGAATAAGTGCGGCGGGCAGCTATCGGCCAACGAGCATCCGGCTTTTAAGTCGGGTAATAAGACTTTTTTGTTTGGTGATAATATTTTTGCTGTTTCGGCCATAAAATGCACACCGGCAAATACGATAATATCGGCATCGGTTTTAGCGGCCTGCTGCGATAATCCCAAACTATCGCCGATATAATCCGCGATGTCCTGAATATCACCCTCCTGGTAATAATGAGCCAGTATAACAGCATTTTTTTCTTTTTTAAGTTTATTTATCTCATCAAAAAGGTCGAGTGTTGGGTCGATGTATTCGTCCACAAAACCTTTCAGATTTATTTCTTCGAAGATATCCATTGCACAAATCAAATAATAATAATTAGTTTTTTATATATAAAGAAAACTATTGTTATTAAGGTGTTAGTTATGTTTAAAAAAGGTGATACGTTTTTACTAAAAAGTTGTTTTTAATTATTTATTAACACAACTCAATACATTTTAGTCATTTATTTTATTGATTTTTAAGGGTATATATAAACCAATATATTTTATTAAAACAGTTTTGTTAATATTTTATTGAGTGTATAAATGTTAGTTAATGTGTTTATCTATCTCAAAAGTCGCTCATAAATTGTTGCTAACTGTCATCTAAATACCACTTATCAACCACTTAATAGTTTATTAAGTATTTACTTACACAAAATTAACATCTTTAAGCCCTAATACTAACACAAGTACTATTTTTGCACATATTATAGAAAATGTATGACCAGAACTGTTGATTTCCTGGTAGTAGGATCGGGTATAGCCGGATTGAGTTTTGCACTAAAGGCCGCAAAACATGGTAAGGTACTGATAGTTACCAAATCAAATGAAGATGAATCGAACACTAAATATGCCCAGGGTGGTGTTGCAGTAGTTGTTGATAAGAAAGAGGATTCCTTTGAAAAACATATAAATGATACCCTTATTTCGGGCGATGGCCTCTGCGATATTGAAGTTGTAGAAGCAGTAGTAAAAGAGGGACCGGAACGTATTAGGGAGATTATTGACTACGGTACCAATTTCGATAAGACAAATGAAGGCTTTTATGACCTCGCAAAAGAAGGCGGCCACTCCGAATTCAGGGTGTTGCATTATAAGGATATTACCGGTTATGAGATAGAACGTTCATTATTA
>Ga0302303_10001549_pt1 | contig 14871 bp, 17 predicted proteins | sample III_Palsa_E2_1_FD_194542 | JGI IMG/M metagenome (GOLD analysis project Ga0302303, IMG submission 194542) | Peat permafrost microbial communities from Stordalen Mire near Abisko, Sweden - III_Palsa_E2_1 | ecosystem: Environmental > Terrestrial > Soil > Palsa > Peat permafrost | place: Sweden... | reverse complement strand
CCGTCATGGTTAAACCGGTGGCATAGTTGAAATATTTCATATTCAACCTAAAGGAACCATCGTCTTTTACATCGATCAGTTCTTTCAGGATCAGATCGGTATAAACTGGTTTGCCGTAAGGCGCTAAGCCCATCACTTTATACTCATCGCAGTTCACCTTAAACCCCAAATAATAGGTAAAAGCCGAATAGAGCAGCCCGATAGAATGCGGAAAATTGATATTGCTGATATTTTCGATGGCATTGCCATCGCCTTTACTGATAGATGTGGTTGCCCATTCGCCAACACCATCAACGGTTAAAATAATAGCTTTCTCAAACGGCGAAGGGTAGAATGCGGATGCCGCGTGCGATTGATGGTGCTCGGTGAATAACAGGTTGTTGCTTTTCCATTCCGGCTCAATTTGCTGTAAGGCCTTGGTAAGCATTTTTTTAAAGTAGAGCTTTTCCTTCAGCCACAACGGCATTGCCTTTAAAAACGACCGGACACTGAATGGCGCGAATGCCAAATGCGTTTCGAGCAAACGCTCGAATTTTAAAAACGGTTTTTCATAATAAACAATGTGATCAACCTGTTTAAGTGTGATTCCTGAATTCTCCAGGCAATATTTAATACTCTGCTCCGGGAATGCGGCATCGTTTTTTATCCGGGTGAAACGCTCTTCCTGTACCGCCGCCAATATATTGCCATCCTGTATTAAGCAAGCGGCACTATCGTGATAGTAAGCGGAGATCCCAAGGATGTACATGATCTGTTAAAACAGCGAATAAATAAATGGTGCCAAAGCCGAGCCTTGTGCTATCACCAAAAATGTGGCTAACAATACCAGCACAATACATAAAGGCCAAAGCCAGTAGCGTTTACGCTGTTTTAAAAACCTGAAAAACTCTAATAAAACTTCCATAATATCTTTTTAAACAAAATAGCCCTTTCTAATCATTTTTAAAGCCCTACTCTTTGGGGGAGGATTGGGTGGGGTTAAAACTGATTAGTCATACTGCTTTCTGGCTTTTGCGCGGTGCTTTCCCAGTAGGAATTTAACTTGGCCGAATGCTTTACTTTCAAAATATCCTTGCCAAACAAACGCATGATCATCCCTAACGGGCTTAAGATCAAAAAGTAAAAAACAGTAAGCAAAATATAGGTATTAATGGTTCCGAGTACATGCCCTATTTTATCCCAAACCAACCTCAGCGGGTTTAAAACAAGTGGCATAACCAAAGTCAGCAGCAACAAAACTATCGCGATGGCAAAACCTATCCACCAATATGTATGATGCCTTATAAATATATGAAATACGGCTAAAACCAGCAAGGCTATGGCTACGGTGTAACCAAACTTGCGGTTTTGTTTTACCTGCTCGTTCACTATCATTTAGCCGGCGAATTTGTAGCAGCATCTGCAATACCAAAAAGTTTATACGTATTGGCAATGGCTGCCTGCGCCTGCTTGTCGTTAGGATCTTTCTTCAGCGCTTGTTTGGCGGCGATGATCTGGTTAAGCGCACCCGCAACAGCCGCTTGTTGTGCCTGGGAGAGATATTTCACACAATCCAGCGCCAGGTTTGGTTCACCGGCACGCAAATACTGCTGAATGATGATCTGTGATAGCTGCTGATCATCCGGGCTTAACTCATACAATTTCCTGTAATATAGCGCAGCCTCATCATTATTCCCGAGGATGGCATTGATGTTGGCCGAGTTACCATAATACTGCTTTTCTGTCGGGAACTCTAAAGCTAAAGCCTCCATAGCCCGCAACGCACCCTCTTTATCGTTTGCATTCTTATCATAATCAAACAGTTGATTAGTGGCATCAACCCATTTAATTTGCCCTGTTTCCATTTTATAGGCCAAATCGCCACTGATACTGCCTTCAACGCTAATCGACTTCTGTTTTGGCTCGTTAAATGGCCAGCCCATTTTTAGTATGGTAATTTGATACGCCCCCATCAACGAATCCATGTGGGTAACCGGCATTTCCTGCAATAACTGGGCAAACGATATTTGCCGGATAGCAGAATCGGTAATTAAATGCTGGCTTTGTAATGCCTGGTAAAAAGCATCCGACATGATAGCGTAACCATATAAATTGGGGTGCAAATGCTCTAAAATGGTTTCGTTGCCGATAATGCCATGCGGCGAATATTGTTCAAACTCCTTTTTAGTATCCACCAAATGCACTTCCGGAAACTCCGTAGTTAGTTTACGGATGATGGTGTTGATGGCATCCGGCGCACGGAAACGCAATTCATCATGTTCTTTTGCCTGATCGAAATCTTGTTTGGCTGTTGTAAAATCAGCTTTCGCCATAGCTTGCTGACCGGCAGTGTAAAAGTAATTTGCAGAACCCGGCCCATTACCATCGCTGATGAAAGGTTTTAAATCCTTCTCATTACTAACCACCGTACTTAAAAAAGTTGGTATCTTTTCATCATTCAGCAACCGGCAAAGCTCGGTCATATTTTTATCGTATTGGTTGATGCCGGCCTGGTAATCGGTACCATTAAAGTCGATATGCTGGCGGGCGGCCATACGCTGCATTAGGGTTTCGCGGGTATCTACCCTGGCATGGGCAAATACACCTTTTATTTTATGAATGAAGTTGTTAAATAGCTGCACTATTTTCAACTGGCGCAAAGCAAGCAAAGTTTGTATGCCGAAACGGCTGCTGCCGATATAGCTGGTAGAGCCAATGCCGAGCGCGCCATAATACTCGTTATGGCCGGTATAGATCAGCACTGCATCCGGCTGGTATTGTGCCAGTTGCTTGCCAAAATCAAGCACAGTATAGGAATTTACCGCGGTAAGCGACAGGTTAATGATCTCGAAATTTTTATCCGGATACATCTGTGTCAACCTATATTGCAGCCAGCGATGGAAAGATCCGTTATGGAAATAAGGATAGCCAATAGTAGTGGACTCGCCTAAAACAAATATCCTGAAGGTGTTAGGTGCTTTATCAATGGCGAATACTTCATGGTTGCCTTTAGTCGCGTTTGCTGTATCGGAGAAGAATTTGTCCGACGCGTAATCGTTCATCACCATGTAACGGGCATCGTATGGGTCTTTTATAAAAAGATCGGTATTATGACCGTAGTTGCAGGCACGCAGCAGCAACTCCAACAAAAACAACAATACAAACGGAAACAGGATAGCAATTACTTTAAACAGCAGCAGCTTTTTACCCTTAGGTGGCTTGGTTTTAACCGTGGTCATAAATTAGTTTACAATACCCGCAAAGTTACCGGCATCAATTAATTGGCTTTTAAAATGTTGAAGGTATTAAATTAAATATTTTGTAACCTAAGATAACAGATTTTTTTTTGCGTACCGATTGATTTCGCTCTCAAAAAACAACTAAAAACCCGTCATTTTATCGCCAAAACCCAACAAAAAATGAACAAATAAGGGCTATTTTAGTATCGATTTCGACTCTAAATGGCCTTTTCAGTGATATTTTAATCAATTTCAGCCCTAAAATGCATTAAAAAACAGCTATATTAATACTCTGCCAAAACAGTGATATGATCACTAATCGGGGTTATCTTTTCTTTACCGCCCAAAAAGCCTAAACCTACTACAAAGCTAAATCCGCTCACTATGCCGCCCAGTTCCTGGATCAACTCGCTGGCTGCGGTTACCGTGCCGCCGGTAGCCAGCAGGTCGTCATGAATCAGCACATGCTGACCGGGTTCGATCGCGTCTACATGCATTTCGATGGTGGCTGTACCATATTCCAGTTCGTATACTTTTTGCTTTACGGTGTGCGGCAACTTGCCTGCTTTGCGCACAGGCACAAATGGCACACCTAATTTGATAGCCAACATCAACCCAAATAAAAACCCGCGACTTTCTACCCCGGCTACTACATCAATTTTAGTCCCTGCCAGTTTCATGGCGAATACATCAACAATGCGCTCGCATAATCCGGGATCCTTCAAAATTGGAGTGATATCTTTAAAAATAATGCCCGGTTTGGGGAAATCAGGTATATCGCGTATGGCGGCTTTTATTTGCTGTGCTATCATTTAAACTTTAAATAAGGTTCAATTTTGTGCAGGGTTTCGGGCATTATAATAGCCACGTTTCCTACATCCTCAATTGATGAATAATTGCCATGCTGTGTTCGGTACTCGATAATCGCGCTGGCTTGCTTGTAGCTAAGGTATGGGCTTTGCCGCAACGATGCAAAAGAAATGGTATTGATATTTACTTTAATCACCTGGCTTGGGTCAACGGTTAGCTGGCCTTCGATCTCAGCGTATTTAGCAGAATCCAGCTCATAAACTTCTTTCAACTGCTCCTTATTATAAAAACCGCCTATGCGGTTACGGTAACGAATGATCCGGATAGCAAACGATCCGCCAATGCCTCTTACCTCGGTTAATTGGGCAGAGTCGGCAGCATTAAGCTCGATCGTAACACCAGGCTTTAATTTATTGCTAACATATGCTTTAGCAACATGATCCTCATTATCATATTTTTTAATTGAGGCAATACTATCAGTCTTTTGCGCTTTATTTAACTGTGCCGCGGCGGCATCAAAGCCGCTAAAGTTAATTATACTATCTTTGTGAAAATGTTGGTATACATAAGGTGCGGCCAATACCACGAGAATCAGGATAATCAATACCAGCATCCCGTTCCATTGTTTTTTAGTTATAGTAAGGTAATTTTTTACTTGCAATTTCATTCAGGCTTTAATACATGGGTAAAATAAATAAATTTGGAATAGTTTTACCTCATTAATCTATCTTTTTTAAATAAATGAAAATTATAACCACAGAAGAGTTTGCCAAAGCCACCAAACTGGATAAGCTGAAAATGCCCGGCCTTGCTGCTTTACTAATGGAAGTAATGAAGATTAACCAGGTAAACGAGCTTTTTGCCCAGGCACAGCATAAAAACGGCATCGAGTTTATTGATGCCATATTAGCCGGTTGCGGTGTTGAGGTAGAATTTGATCCGCGCGACCTGAAAAACATCCCTAAAGAAGGTAGTTTCATTGCCATAGCCAATCACCCTTATGGTGGCATTGAAGGATTAGTTTTGCTGAAGATGTTATTAACAGTTAGGCCTGATGCCAAGCTGATGGCTAATTTCCTGTTAAAGAAAATCCCTAACCTGAGCGACTTTTTCATCGCGGTAAACCCTTTTGAAAATATAGAGCATTCATCCAGCATCAGCGGATTAAAGAATACATTGGAATTGCTAAACTCGGGCACGCCGATAGGCATTTTTCCTGCGGGCGAGGTTTCTACCTTTAATATAGAGTCGCAACAAATAACCGACCGTTTGTGGCACCCGGTTGTGGGTAAAATTATTGCCAAGGCTAAAGTGCCGGTGGTGCCGATCTATTTCCACGGCAATAATGGCCTGTTGTTTAACCTGCTGAGCATGATACACCCTGCCTTGCGCACGGCTAAGTTGCCTTCGGAGTTATTTAACAAACAGGGGCAAAGTATTAAACTGCGCATTGGTAAGGCCATCAATACTGCTGACCATCCTGAATATAACAACAGCACTAAGCTGCTTAACTTTTTAAGGGCGCGTACCTATGCTTTAGGCACTGGGCTGGAAGAAGAAAAAAAACTTTTTAATCCGCGGAACCTGTTTAAGGTAAAAAAACTACCGGAAGCCTTTGCTCCCGAAATGGATAGTAAGATTTTGACAAAAGAGGTTGAGCCGTTACGTGAGGAATACTTGATTTGCCAGGAAAAAAACTATGAGGTGTTTATTGTACCCACTTCGGTTATCCCTAATATTATCAGGGAAATTGGTCGTTTGCGTGAGATCACCTTCCGCGAAATTGGCGAAGGCACTAATAAGGCTGTCGACCTGGATGAATACGATATTTATTACAACCACCTGTTTATTTGGGATACTGATGCCAAAATGATTGTGGGTGCATACCGTATTGGTTTGGGTGATGAGATATTTTACAGCCTGGGTAAAAATGGCTTCTACCTTAATGAACTGTTCAAAATAAAAGCGCAACTGATTCCGGTACTAAAAAAGAGTATTGAACTGGGCCGTTCTTTCATCCGGAAGGAATATCAACAAAAACCATTGCCTTTATTCCTGCTTTGGAAAGCCATATTTAAGTTTTTGTTAGATAACCCACGGTACCGGTATATGATCGGGCCGGTGAGTATCAGTAACGCGTTTTCTAAATTTTCCAAATCGCTTATTGTCGATTATATCAACCGCAACCATTTTGATCATGAAATGGCGCAATATGTTAAGCCGCGTAAAAAATTCAAGGTAGATTTTTCAAAGATAGATACCGATGTACTCATGACCGGCGAAGACAGCTTTAAAAATCTCGACGATATTATATCCGAAGTAGAAACCCGCAGCATGAAAGTGCCTGTGCTGCTAAGGCAGTATATCGCCTTAAATGCCAACATCATCTGCTTTAATATTGATCCTAAATTTGCTGATTGTCTGGATGGTTTCCTGGTGCTAGATTTTCAGAAAGTACCGGCGGAGATGCTGGAGAAATTGGCGAAGAATTTATAACCTCATCCTGCCCTCTCCAAAGGAGAGGATTCTAAAATTATTGCGAACGAAGCAATCGCGGGCTTTGCAAGTCGGTTTGCCTACGTGCGATTGCTTCGTTCCTAGCAATGACATTCTAATCAAATCTTAATTATCCTATCATTCTTATGATCTTCCGGCTTATGCGCTATAGCTTTGGGAATTAGCTTCACGATGGCAAACATAGTTGCGCCAATAACAGTAATGGCTTTAAAGGCAAAATGTACAAAAGGTTTCATCACTTCCCAGTTTTCCTGGGTTAGGTAAGTGCCTTTATTCTTTTCAGTAATCGGTTTTGTTCCTATTTGTTTATGTGGAGATGCCATGATTTTGCTTTTATGTATTTATAAAAGCGTTGGGGTGATGTTTTGTTTTCCCAATTTTTTCATTCTTCGCTCCGCTCTGAATGACAAAACAGAAAAAACAACTATTCATTTTACCCTTGCCTGTATACTCACAGGCAAGGGTAAAAGCTTGCTGATAAATTGGTTGCGAGGACCCAACAATGGGTTGTTTAGGCTATCTTTCGCTTCAAAGTCAGCACCGTAATCTCCGGCCAAATACCTAATCTGCCCGAGAATGCCAGGAATCCAAAGCCGCGATTAACATATAGGTAGCGGCTGTTATGGTGTGCCAAACCCGCCCAATCAAGATAGCGATATTGTACCGGGCTCCATCTAAAGCCGGCAGTTTCAACACCAAACTGCGCGCCGTGGGTATGGCCCGCCAGGGTGAGGTCTATTTGCGTGGTATTAAAGCGTACCTTTTCTTCCCAATGTGTAGGGTCATGCGATAACAAGATCTTAAAAGCAGCCGGGTCAACACCCTTTAAGGCTTTATCAAGATCGCCTATCTGTATAAATCCTTTGCCCCAATTTTGTACACCTATTAAAGCAATTTTTTGACCGTTCTTTTCCAACTCAACATTTTCATCCAGCATTAAACGATAGCCCAACTCTTGATGATGTTGTTTTAGCTTGTCGAGATTAGCTGCTTTTTCGGCATCGTTATCCCATTGGATATAATCGCCATAATCATGGTTGCCCAAAATAGAATATTGCCCAAATGGGGCTTTTAGTTGTTTAAAGTTTTCAATATAAGGCTCAATTTCCCAGGCAGCGTTGTTTACCAAATCGCCGGTAAAAACAAACAAGTCGCTTTTTTGAGCATTAGCCAGGTCGATGCCTCGTTGAACAGCAGCGGTGTTATCAAAACTGCCGGAATGGATGTCGGATATCTGCGTAATGGTAAAGCCATCAAAGGCTTCGGGTAGGCCATCAAAGTAAAGCGTTTCGCGGTGTACCTTGTAATCATACTTGCCCCTTACCATCGCATAAATCAATCCGGTGAACGGGAATGCAGCTATCAATATAGCCAGTTCGCTTATAAACTTTCGGCGTGACGCAAAATATGGTTGCGCGTTTTTTTCGCCATGATGAGCGATTGAGTTCCCTACCCCGTAAAATAACCGTCCCAAATCGCCCAAAATGAGTACAATACAAAATACCAGTTTGGTAATAAGGATGGTAATAAAAAAACTGAGCATGTATTCATGAAATGGCGTCATCCCACGGGCATGGCTAAAGCTGCCAAGGCCGGTGCTGAATATAAGGGTTACACCCACCGAAATTATCAGGTAACCCCAAAGCACAATCAGCCGGGCCTTGCTGGATTGCCAATCAATGGTAAAGGTTTTTAATCCCGAAAAAACATACCAGTCGAGCAATAAGGAGATTGCTGCTAAAATTAAAAAAATGGTAAAAAGCCCACCTCTATGCATAAATTATATTATTGACCTGCAATTTAAAAAAGCCAGGGTAATTACCGCGTAAAACTAATGGGGATTAGTAATAAAAAAAGCCCCCGGTAACCGGGGGCTTTCATCGATATTAATAGTAACGATAGTATCTGTGGTGATTGCGCATGTACGCTGTGCGGTGATGATAATGGTGGCCATTGTGAACATATGGGCCTAAACCTATATTTACTCTAACTTGTGCATCGGCTCCTGCAAATGTGAATGCCATGATTACGGCAAACAACATGATTTTTAAATATTTCATAATTTGTAGTTTTTTATTGTTTAAAATTTATGGTTGTTAATAATTGACTAGTATCTGTGGTAATGATGCCAGTGACGGTGATGATAATAATGATGATGATAAGGATGACCTCCTAATCTTACTACAACCTGTGCCTGGGCACCTGCAAATGTGAATGCCATTATTAAGGCAAACAGCATGATTTTTAAATACTTCATTGTGATTTTTTTTTATAATTAGATGTGTGTATTGATTATTAGTGATTCATGTCATGACTGTGATCATCATCATGATGCATGTGGCGCTCCCTGTATTGAACAGAACAGCTTGAAATTGCTGAAGCTAATATTAGCAATGCAACAATTCTTGTGATGTACTTTTTCATAATATTATATTTTTATCAGGGTATCAAACTAATTAACCAAAAACCCGGCCAAATGTTTTTTATTATTACATTAACCTTACAAAATCAACACATTAATTACTGATTATCAATCAAATGCATTATTATTTACCATAGCCGCTTCCCAACCAATAATTGCCGATTTTCTGTTAGCTCCCCAATGATACTGTCCTGTTTCGCCTGAAGATCGTATAACACGGTGACATGGGATTAGAAATGCTACCGGGTTAGCGCCAATTGCGCTGCCTACTGCCCTGTTTGCCTGCGGCGAATTTATTTTTTGAGCGATGGATGCATAGGTATTTAGGCCGCCCATGGGTATTTTTAGCAACGCATCCCAAACTTTTAGCTGAAAATCGGTGCCTTTTAAATGCAATTTAATGTCGGGCAGTTTGGACCAATCCTTTTGGAAAATAAACAACCCATTTTGTTGTATAGTATCAGCAAATTGGTTGTAAGCTGCATTAGGGAACTGATTTTTTAATTCGCTTAAGGCTAATTCCCGGTCATCGGCAAAAGCTATGTAGCATATCCCTTTGGTGGTTGATGCTACGATGATATCACCAAACGGACTTTCGGCAAAGCTGTAGTTAATGGTTAAGGCCGCACCACCGTTTTTGTATTCAGCCGGTGTCATCCCTTCAATATTAATAAACAGATCATGCAAACGGCCGGTACCTGATAAGCCAGTTTCATAAGCGGTATCAAATAGCGTAGCGTTTTTTTCCTTCAACATACTCTTGGCATGCTCAAGGCTAAGGTATTGTATAAATTTTTTAGGGCTGATGCCTGCCCAATCGGTAAATAACCGCTGAAAATGGAACGGGCTTAAATTAATCCTGGCCGCCACCTCATCCAAATTAGGCTGCGATTTAAAATTGAGCTTGATATAATCTATTGCCTCTGCAATGCGTTCATAGTTGAGTTGTTCCTGCGTTTTCATGCTGATCATTAATTTTATTGAACAAATCTACAGCAGTATCGTACGCGTTAAAACCCGAAAGTTGCTAAGTTGTATATATTGATTTTCCAACACGGTTAATATGATCCGACAGTGCCTGGTTATTAATATGATGATAGATCGACAGATCAAATTTATTAGGCAACAAAAAGCGGATATCGTCATTTAAAGCCATAAACAAATATATAGAATTAATAATACAGTCTAATTTTTGATTTAACACAGCCCTAATGTTAACTTTGCAAAAACTTACATCCATACTATGAAAAAAATATTTGCTACTCTTATTATTATTTTAGGCTGCTATGGCCTAACCTTCGCGCAGCAAAAAGGCAGCGTTGAATTTGGCGCTTCTGTTGGCTACAATAACTCTTATGTAAACGAAACTTACTCAGGTGCCAGCAGTGATTTTGTTAGCGGAGTAAATGCCGGGTTATTTGTTGATTCTTACTTTTCGAGCGATTGGAGCTTAAAAGTTGAAGCCAATTACGATCAAAAAGGCTGGGGAAATGGTTATTATACCGATCAAAATGGCAACACCTTTGACGGCGTTAATTTTAAACTGAATTATATCACTATACCTGTACTGGCAAGCTGGCATTTTGGTTATACCCGCAACTGGTATGTACACTTTGGCCCGTATGTTGGCTTTTTAACAAGTGCTACTGAAACCACCGACGATATCAACGTAAAACAAGTTTTTAACACGGTTGATGCTGGTTTAGATGTGGGCTTTGGTGTAAAGGTTCCAATCTCGAACAGGGCTAAAATATTTTTTGAATACGACGGGCAAGCCGGCTTAACCAATATATTTAAAGATAACGGCGATTACTCTTCAGTACAAACCATCCGCTCAAGCCTTAACGTGGGTGTTAACTTTTCGGTACATTAATCAGTCATAACAAGATGTTAAAAGGTTCGTGCTCAACCCACGAACCTTTTTTATTTTATAAAATCGATAAAATCGAAATCCAAAATCCTTAAAAAAAACTATCTTTGCCCATGCAAGAAAAAATCCTTATTCTTGATTTCGGCTCACAGTTTACCCAGCTTATAGCTCGCCGTGTCAGGGAACTCAATATCTACTGCGAAATTTACCCGTTCAATCACTTTCCTGAAATTGACAGCACTGTAAAAGGCATTATCCTTTCGGGTAGCCCATACTCTGTACGCCAGGAAGATGCGCCAAATTTTGAATTTGCAAAATTCCATGGTCAACTGCCTTTATTGGGCGTTTGTTATGGCGCGCAGCACATCGCCCACAACAATGGCGGCGAGGTGATGAAATCAAGCACCCGCGAATACGGACGTGCCAATCTGCAGTATATCGACCAGGAAAATAAACTTTTTAAAGATGTTCCCCTTGATTCACAGGTATGGATGTCGCATGCTGATACCATTGCGCGTATTGCTGATAATTTCCAGATCATTGCCAGTACCGAATCTGTAAAAGTTGCGGCTTATCAAATTACCGGCACCCAAACTTACGGCATCCAGTTTCACCCCGAAGTAACCCATAGTATTGATGGCAAGCAATTGCTGCAAAACTTTTTGGTTGATATTTGCGGTTGCTCACAGGATTGGACACCGGATTCATTTATTGAAACTACCATTGCCGGGCTGAAAGAAAAGGTAGGCGATGATAAAGTAGTGTTAGGTTTATCGGGCGGTGTGGATTCATCGGTTGCGGCGGTATTGCTGCACCATGCTATCGGCAAAAACCTGCATTGCATATTTGTTGATAACGGCTTGTTGCGTAAGGATGAGTATCAATCGGTGTTAGATTCATACCAGCACATGGGCCTTAATGTAAAAGGTGTTGATGCAAAGCAGCGTTTTTATGATGCATTAGCAGGTTTAAGCGATCCTGAAAAGAAACGTAAAGCGATCGGTCGTGTATTTATCGAAGTTTTTGATGATGAGGCACACAAAATTACTGATGTAAAATGGTTAGGCCAGGGAACTATTTATCCTGATATTATCGAATCGGTATCGGTAAAAGGCCCATCAGCCACCATCAAATCTCACCACAACGTTGGTGGTTTGCCCGATTTTATGAAATTAAAGGTAGTTGAACCGCTAAATACTTTATTTAAAGATGAAGTTCGCCGTGTGGGTAAAGCTTTAGGCATCGATCCAAACATTTTGGGTCGCCACCCTTTCCCGGGCCCGGGTTTGGCTATCAGGATTTTGGGCGATGTTACGCCAGAGAAAGTGCAGATATTACAGGAAGCAGATGCGATTTATATCAACAATTTGCGGTCATACGGTGTTTACGATAAAGTTTGGCAAGCCGGTGCAATATTTTTGCCCGTACAATCGGTAGGAGTTATGGGCGATGAGCGCACCTACGAGAACGTAATTTGCCTTCGCGCGGTAGAATCATTAGACGGGATGACGGCAGATTGGTGCCACCTGCCCTACGACCTGCTGGCGAAGATCTCTAACGAGATCATCAACAACGTAAAAGGAATTAACCGGGTAGTATATGACATCAGTTCGAAACCGCCTGCCACAATTGAGTGGGAATAGGTGGTTATTAGGTTTATTTACAGTACTGGTTATCAGTGCGTGTTCGCCAAAAACACGCTGGGTATCCAGTCCTGTAAATAAACCTGTTACAGCCCCGCCGCCGCCAGTACCTCAACCCAAACCAGTGGTTCCACCGGCGCCAAAAGTTTCGGTTATATCTTTGATCCTTCCTTTTGGACTTGATCACATCGGACCGGGCAGATCATACGACGACATCAGCCTTAAAAAAGCCAAAATAGCAGCAGATTATTACCGCGGCTTTAAACTCGGTTTAGATTCGCTTACTTATTTCGGCTACAACTATAAGTTACAGCTTTTTGACTCGAAGGATGTTCCGGCACAATCGCATTCGCTTGCCTATAACCCAAAAGTGAGGGCAAGCGATTTAATCATCGGCCCTGTTTTTCCGGAAGATATTAAGGCATTTACCGCAGTATTAACCAGCGCGCGCAAGCCCATTGTTTCGCCGCTATCGCCGGAGTCACCCGCCACATTCAGGAACCAAAACCTGGTTACGGTAAACCCGCCGCTTGATTATCATGCATGGGCGGCTGCACAGTTTATCAATGACAAGCTCAAACCACAAAAGGTATTTATCTTAAAATCGGGCTATAGCGAAGATGACGCCTACATCATCCCGTTTAAAAAAGCGCTTGATAGTTTAAGCGGCAAGCGTATTAAAGTAATCGCGGTTACTATCGTTCGCGGCCAGCTTAGTTCCTTGTCACCTCAACTGATAAAGGATAAACAGAATGTATTCCTGATCCCTTCAACCAACCAGGCATTCTTAACGGTAACCTTGCATTCATTAGACACCTTAAATAAGCGTTACCCGGTTACACTTTTTGGTCACCCGAGTTGGGAGCATTTTGCTTTTTTAAAGCCCATGCTTTTACAGCGATTGAGAACACACATTACCTCGGCCGATAAGGTTGATTATAAATCGGCCCAAACCATGGCATTTATCCGCAAGTACCAAACCGAATGGCATACCGCACCTTCAGCTTATGCATTAAAAGGTTTTGACGAAGGATTATATTTTGGTAGATTACTGGCTGAAAACAGTATAAAAAATATGGCAGATTTTACCGGCCTGCACAACAGCTTCCATTTCGAAAAAAAACCGGGCTTAGGTTGGGTAAATACCCATGTAAACCTGCTTGTATATAGTAACTTTGAGCTAAAGAAGGCAGAATGAAGGCGATAAACCAGCTCAAAACGTTCCAAAGAATTTTAGAAGAATACCCGGCCGAAACGCCCCTCAGTAAATTTTTACCCGGCTTCTATCGCCAAAACAAGCAAATGGGTTCAACCGACCGCAAGGTTGCCAACAGGTTGATCTACAATTATTTTCGTTTGGGTAATGCGTTGGCTGATCACCCCTCAGAAGACCGACTCGTTGTAGCCGAGTTTTTATGCAATACACAGGTAAACTCGTTCATCCAGCATTTTAAACCGGAGTGGGCGCTTTGTATTGGTTTTACTTTGGATGAGAAATTGGCGTTGGTAAAAACCGCTTATAAAGATTTCGCCCTGAAAGATGTTTTCCCCTGGGTAGATCAGATTTCCGCGGGAATAAATAAGGAAGCATTCTTAAAATCATTTTTCACCCAACCCGATCTTTTTATCCATGTACACAACGGTTACGACCATTTGGTTAAAGCCGAACTAAATAAAGCCGGTATTTTATTTAAGGATGAAGGCAATGGCTGTTTCGCCTTACCAAACGGCACGCGGTTGGAAACCATCTTCCCTACCCAGCATTGGTTCGAGGTACAGGATTATTCATCGCAACAAACCGCCAACTATTTTAAACCCAGCAAATGGGAACAGTGGTGGGATGCCTGCGCGGCATCAGGCGGAAAATCATTGCTGCTGCATGAGCAGGAACCCGATATTAAACTGGTGGTATCCGATATCCGCGAATCTATCTTAGCTAATCTCGACGAACGTTTTCAACAAGCGGGACTGCGCAAGTATCAAAAGAAACTCCTCGATCTCACCCAAAATCCCGACCAGGAAATGCACGATTACGCGTTCGACGGGATTATTTTAGATGCCCCCTGCTCCGGCTCCGGCACCTGGGGACGAACGCCCGAAATGATCGCCCAGTTCCATCCCTCCAAAATAGAATTCTTTCAGCGCCTGCAAAAAGCCATAGCGGCAAACGTGGCTAAGTTTATTAAACCCGGCAAACCAGTTATCTATATCACCTGCTCCGCTTTTAAAAGTGAAAATGAGGATGTGGTTAACTATTTAATTAAGGAGTTGGGGTTGAAACTGGAAGAACAAACTGTATTAACCGGCTACGAAAACAAGGCGGATACCATGTTTGTGGCAAGGTTGGTGGGAGTTTAACACTCATACTATTGAACTTGCTGTTCCTTTAAA
>Ga0302303_10001548_pt1 | contig 14877 bp, 17 predicted proteins | sample III_Palsa_E2_1_FD_194542 | JGI IMG/M metagenome (GOLD analysis project Ga0302303, IMG submission 194542) | Peat permafrost microbial communities from Stordalen Mire near Abisko, Sweden - III_Palsa_E2_1 | ecosystem: Environmental > Terrestrial > Soil > Palsa > Peat permafrost | place: Sweden... | reverse complement strand
TTCTTTTCTGCGTGACCGCGGAATGTACGGGTTGGGGCAAATTCGCCCAACTTATGACCAACCATATTTTCTGTTACGTACACCGGTATAAATTTATTACCGTTGTGCACTGCAAATGTATGACCAACAAAATCAGGAGAGATCATGGAACGACGTGACCATGTTTTTACTACTGATTTCTTATTTGAATCATTCAGGGTCGTAACCTTTTTGTCAAGGTTATGATCGATGTAAGGTCCTTTTTTAATTGAACGAGCCATTGTTATTTCTTCCTTCTTTCAATGATATAACGATCCGATGTTTTCTTTTTGTCACGGGTTTTGTAGCCTTTGGCTAATAAACCTTTGCGTGAACGTGGATGACCACCTGAGGCTCTTCCCTCACCACCACCCATAGGGTGATCTACCGGGTTCATGGCTACACCACGAACTCTTGGGCGACGGCCTAACCAGCGTTTTCTGCCGGCTTTACCTAACACCGCGTTAGCTTTTTCGCCATTTGAAACGGTACCGATAGTTGCCAAACAAGTTGACAGTATCATACGTGTTTCGCCTGAAGGCAATTTGATGATAGCATATTTGCCATCACGTGCCGAAAGCTGTGCATAAGTACCTGCGCTACGTGCTATGGTACCACCCTGGCCAGGATTTAATTCAATGTTATGAATAATAGAGCCCAATGGAATATTTTTCAAAGGCATTGTATTACCTACCTCGGGAGTTGCTGTTTCGCCTGATACAACAGTTTGTCCAACTGTTAATCCTTCAGGGGCGATCATATATCTTTTCTCTCCGTCAACAAAATGTAACAGTGCTATACGTGCCGACCGGTTAGGATCATACTCGATAGTTGCAACCTTTGCAGGGATATCAAATTTATTACGTTTAAAGTCGATCAGCCTGTATGCTTGCTTATGACCACCGCCCATGTAGCGCATAGTCATTTTACCGCTATTGTTACGCCCGCCCGATCTTGTGTTGGCTGCTTCAACCAACGACTTTTCAGGTACGTTTGTTGTGATATCTGAGTTAGATACATCAACCCTGAAACGTGTGCCGGGGGTAACCGGTTTAAATCTTTTAACTGCCATCTCTAATTATATATTGCTGTAAAAGTCTATAACTTCACCGTCTTTCAGCGTGATGATCGCTTTTTTATACGTAGCAGCACGGCCGCTAACGGCGCCTGCTTTTGTATTGCGGCTTTTTAATTTACCAACGTACCTCATGGTATTTACATCTGTAATGTTAACACCGTACATGGCTTCTATCGCTGCCTTTATTTGAATTTTGTTGGCACGTGGGTCAACTATAAAAGCATAGCGGTTAAGCTTCTCAGTTAACTGAGCTACTTTTTCGGTAAGTAAGGGTTTTCTTAAAATTTCCATAATTACTTAGCTAATGCTTCCTCCAAAGTTTTAACAGCACCTGCGGTTAGTAAAAGTTTACCGGCGTTTAACACATCATAAGTGTTCAACTGGTCGGCAGTAATAACTTTCGCTTTCTTTAAGTTCCTGCTTGATAAATACACATTGTTATCTGCAGTAGCCAATACTAATAATGTTTTCACATCAGTAACATTTAAATCGGCTACCATTTGTATGTAAGTTTTGGTTTTGATCGCATCAAATTTGAAATCTTCCAAAATTACTATGTTGTTATCTATTGCTTTATATGATAAGGCTGATTTACGTGCCAGCGTTTTAAGTTTCTTGTTTAACTTGAAACTGTAATCGCGGGGTTGCGGGCCGAATACACGGCCACCACCATTAAACAATGGTGATTTTACACTACCTGCACGGGCACCGCCTGTACCTTTTTGCTTATATAATTTGCGGGTTGAACCTGCAATTTCATTACGCTGTTTTGATTTATGTGTACCCTGACGCTGGTTAGCTAAAAACTGCTTAACATCAAGATAGATAGCGTGATCGTTTGGTTCGATACCGAATACGGACTCAGGAAGCTGCACCTTGGCACCTGTTTCTTTACCTGATAGATTTAATACTTTAACTTCCATCTTATTTATCCACTATTACGAATGAACCCTTAGCTCCTGGAATGGAACCTTTAACTACTAACAGGTTTTTTTCGGGGTAAACCTTCAAAACTTCTAAGTTTTGAACTTTTACACGCTCACTACCCATTTGACCAGCCATACGCATACCTTTAAATACGCGTGAAGGCCATGATGACGCTCCTAATGAACCCGGTGCACGTAAACGATTGTGCTGACCGTGAGTTTGCATACCCACACCACCAAAACCGTGACGCTTTACCACACCCTGAAATCCTTTACCTTTTGAAGTACCAACCACATCAACAAAATCTCCGCTGGCGAAAATATCTACAGTGATGGTATCACCTAAATTTTTCACGTCTTCGAAAGTTTTGAATTCAACCAGCTTACGCTTTGGGTCTGTACCGGCTTTTTGGAAATGGCCTTTTAAAGGGCCCGAGGTGTTTTTCTCTTTTTTGTCGCCATATGCTAACTGAACAGCAGCATATCCGTCTGTATCCACAGATTTCACCTGTGTTACAACGCAAGGGCCAGCTTCGATTACTGTACAAGGGATGTTCTTCCCTGTTTCATCGAAAATGCTGGTCATTCCTACCTTTTTACCAATAATTCCTGACATTTTCTTTCTTTTATTTGTGCCCATCGAAGCAGTAGGGCTTCGTTCAAGGCATATTATCCCCCGTTAAGGGACGGCAAAGATAGATATTTTAGATTAATTCTCAAATAGTTAATGAGTTATTTTTTCATAAATATTTCAAGAAGGCAATTTGGTTGATTAAGTGAGTAGTAAAATGAGTTAATTAAGTTAGTTTCAGGCAGGTAGTATATTATTATAGTGTAGAAATGGTAGGTTATAATGCCTCTCGCCTGCTTAATGCATAAATGTTTTATTTGAATTATAAATAAATATATTTTTACTACATGAAATCACCTAAACTATTTTTCACATTATTAATTACAGCAACATCTTTTAGGGTTGCTGTAGCGCAGGATACTACTAAAAGAGATACTACCAAACAAGTATTTGCAGCTATAGAACAACAGCCCTTATTCCCGGGGGGCTATCACGCCTTCGGGGCATATATAGGCAAAAATCTTAAATATCCGGAAGTTGCCAGGCTTTTGGGCCTTGAAGGAAAGGTATTTGTCACTTTTATTATTGAAAAGGATGGTTCAGTAAGTACGGTAGCACCTCTTAGATGCCTTGGTGCGGGTTGCGAATCTGAAGCGGTAAGGGTTATTTCAATGTCGCCAATGTGGGAACCCGGCATACAAAAAGGAAAGCCGGTAAGAGTTCAGTATACCGTACCTATAACCTTTGGCTTTGGTGGAGTACGGGAACCAACATATATGAAAGCATTAAAAAAATCGGATTATGGTTTCGTTTTCTTTATAAAAGGCAACATTTATTCTATTGATGAGGCACAAGAAATGCTGGGCAAATCGTTCGACCCTACCACCATTGAAACAGCCGAACCTTACGACAATCCTAAATACGCTATGCCTGATAAAAAGGCGGTATATTTAATAGTGATGAAGAATAGTTAAATAATAATAGAATAATGCTTTAGAAGATTATTTCTTTTTCTTACATTGAACTGCTATTTAACTGATCTTATTATTATCTCAATGAAAAACCTTTTCAAACCAGGGTTGGTAATTCTTATTACCATTTTTTTTCTAAGCTGTAAGCAGAAGCAAGCACAACAAACTCCTGACCGCATGGCTAGTGCCAGTCGCGAAGATAAAAATGGCTGGATCTATGTTCATTTATCAGGTTCCCCGTCTGATATTGGTTACCAGCATGGCTATTTACTATCAAAAGAGATCGACACCCTAATTAAAGTGATGCAGTTTTATTTGCCTCACACTAGTAATAAGGACTGGGCATTTTATCGCGCAGCATCAAAAAGATTTTTATGGCCCAAGATTGATAAGGAATACCAGGATGAAATAAAAGGCATTGCTGAAGGCTTACAGGCGCATGGCATGAAATACGATTCGCTGGATATTACAGCGCTTAATGCCAATATCGAGCTGTCATCATATTATGTACCCGGATTAGAGAATAAACTAAAACCAGGCAGCGGCGACAACAAAGCCCCGGGAAACTGCAGCGCATTTATAGCTACCGGCAGCTACACCAAAGATGGCAAAATAGTAATAGGCCATAACAACTGGACAGATTATATTGAAGGTGAACGCTGGAACGTAATAGCTGATATAAAACCCGAAAAAGGCAATCATATATTAATGGACTGCGCCCCGGGCTTTATACATAGCGGTGATGATTTTGTGGTGACCAACAGCGGCATATTAATAACTGAAACTACTATAACCGGCTTTAAAGGTTTTGATACCACCCGCACCCCTGAATTTGTTCGCGCCCGTAAAGCTGCGCAATACAGCAAAAGCATTGATGATGTGATCAGGATCATGACTACTGATAACAACGGCGGTTATGCCAACGACTGGTTGATCGGCGATACCAAAACTAATGAGGTTGCCAAACTGGAACTGGGTTTAAAGGATTATAAGGTATGGCGATCAAAAGATACAGCGATGATCGGTTCCAACTTTCCGAGTGATCCTAAATTAATTAAGGAAGAAACAACCTTTAATGTGAACGACCCTACCAGTTCACCTAATGCACGTAAACTGCGGATGCAAAAGTTGGTTGCAGTTGATTATAAAGGAAAGCTAACTGATTCGTCAGGTAAAGTGATAGAGGGTGATACTTATAATGCCTTAACTAATAAAAATTCGCTCGACCGTTGTGTAATTGATGGCCATATTGATGAGGACCCACGCGGCGAACCTGCCTGGAGCGAGGGGCCTTACTATCCTATGGGTGCCGTGCAAGGTAAAGTTACTACTACGGCATTGGCCAATAAAATGCAATTATGGGCACACATGGGTCACCCGGGAGGAACAGACTTTTTAGCTGCACCGTTTTTTAAGAAACACCCGGAATACAGCTATCAAAGTAAATATTTACGCGATATGAAAGCTTATCCCTGGACATTATTCTCGGCAAAGTAATTTTCACGCCCGGTTTTTGGCATAGTTTGGCATTAACTGTACTTTTGCGGATATGAATTTTTATACACGTAAATGGGTAAAACCCGAAGATCTTAATGCTCACGGCACCCTATTTGGCGGCAGGCTACTGAGCTGGATAGATGAGGAAGCTGCAATATATACTATTGTACAATTAGACACTAACGGATGTGTTACCAAATATATGTCCGAGATCAATTTTATTAACTCTGCAAAACAAGGTGATATTATTGAACTTGGTATTAAAGCAACCAGTTTTGGGAACACATCCATTACACTAACCTGCGAGGTGCGCAATAAGATCAGCCATAAAACTATCCTTACAATTGATAAAATAGTTTTTGTAAGCGTTGACGAAAAAGGCAAACCGGTAAAGCACGGTAAAACCGAAATCACTTATACTGATGAACGGTTAAGGGAGGAGGATTGATTGAAAGCTAAATCCTCCTTAATTATTTAAATAAGGATGGATAATTCTTTAAAAACTTGCCAAAGGCCCACAATGCTTTATCCGACTTTCTATCTTTTAATAATTCATTATTGAAATCTTTAAAATAGGGTATATACTCATCCTCATACATTTTCATTTTTTTAGCATTGGAAATCTTTTCGAGTTCAATAAATCCAACCAGGTTACCTCTCTCCAAAAAATAATAGGCCCTATATACATGCTGGTCAAATATTGGAAATTTTAGCGGGGCTATGATATGTAAGAGAAATATTTTCCATATCGTTGATGCTTTAGTTGATGCTTTAAAAGATGAATTAAACACATCTATATCAAAATCCTTTTTAAGTTTATTTATTGTGGGTATTTCTGGTCTTATTTTATCTAAAAATATTGATTTCGTTGGATGCTTTTTAATCTCTTGACCATCTTCACCTCTAACTATAATTGGCATGTTATTTTTCCAATTAAATAGCTTTTCGATATCATTTATATCAAATTCATTCTTTGAAATTAAACTATTATAATCTTCTTCGGTTGTATTTCTATTAACCGGAAAATAATAAAATTCAGCCCAAAAGTCAACAAACTTACTTTTATTAACTTTCGAAATTGTTAAAACTGGATATATCATAATAGGATTGTTATATTGTTACAAAGGGTAATTTATATTGACTTAATTCTCCCCTCCTACAAATAAAGTATATAGCGAAAATTCCGGTAACAAGCGGAATAACACAGCCAAACTCATTTGCAAACCAGGGTGTGTGGGCATTGGCTTTTGTAAGCGGATCAAAAATTACCTGTATATAAAGATTATGACTGGCGTGTAAGATCATTGCGGGAAACAAACTTCCCGACTTCATCCTAAACCACACGAAAATGAAACTTGCTGCTATTACCATAAAAGTAAAGCAAATAAGGCCATACCAAAATGGTGTACCATTATTGTAATTACCGAATATTAAAACTGTGTAATGCCAAACAGCCCAAATTATACCGATAATAAGCGAGGTTTTTATATAACCGTATTTTTTGAATAGCTCCGGAGTTAAAAAACCCCGCCACCCGATCTCTTCGCCAAGTGCAGTGGAACAACTGGCCACCATTCCGAAAATTCCGGCAAACAAAACGTAAATAGTAATGATAGCTGCTGGCGACAAATGTGGCAACCCAAAAGATACTGCAATAGATCTAACAAAATCCGTATTGTAGAACACCCCGTATCCCATTATCCATATAAACAGATAACCTATTAAAGCATACATTATTGGCACAGCATACGCCCATAAAAGATACTTTACTGATTTCACCCTCCATCCCAGATCGCTAAGGCTTTCATTAAATATCCGTTTGGTGATTAACGCTGCAATAGCCGGGCACCACATAGCGGCTGTAATAAACAATCTGTCGATCTTGCCCGTTGGTTTTAAAATCACTTCAGGGATATCAAACAAGGCTGTAAGTACAAAAGTTAAAACCACAAAGGTTAAAACTTTTTTATGTGAAAAGGTGGTTGACTTGTCCATCATTAAATTTATTGAGTCTACTCCATCATTAATCTTCTTATCAATTCTGCGCTTTGTGCTTTGCCCTCATCCAGGCGGTGACTAAAAAAGTTTTGCACCTCGTTAAAATGCGTCTTATACCCTTCCATATCACCGTAACCAATTATAGCTGACCATTCCCTCACTGCTGAATGAAATTCCAGATCGTCGCCACGAATGGTTTTATCGTATAGGGCGGTTTCTATTGATTCCTCGAGCAGTTCTTCGTTTTTAAATAAGTATTCGGCAATGCCCAGCCGCAGGCGAAAGGGCGGTGTTTGGCAAATCAAATTATCATAAGGGTTTACGCCTAAATGGTACCAGGCATCAACCATACTTAAAAGGCTTAAATGGGAGTTGGGCTTTTGCGTTTCAGGTTTTTGCGAGAGTGAAAATTCCTTCATCACGGCATCGCTTAACATAATGGGTTTACGACTTTCGTGAAAAACAAAATCCCGGGCACGATAGATCCTTGACCTGAAATCAGTTTCCTCCTCCTTTATCATCAGCTTAAATAATTCCGACTCTGATTCGGCATAAGCTTTAACTTGCTGTCTTGCATAAGGGTTTAGTATGGCCAGGCCTGCATAAACGTGTGCTTTATAGCTAAATATGCGGAGCGTGGTCAGTATCTTCACGTTATCTATCCCGCCAACATAGGAACCATTTTCCCAGGGGAAAAACCCTGCAGATTTCCATGCGGTGCCCATGCTTTCAAACCCAACATGGGTAACAGCCTGGGTATCGGCAACTATTTTATCATGTTCATGGTAATCGGTCATTTCAACTATATCGCTTTCAATAGCCGTAAACAGATCATACATACGCTTGTAGGCTGCCTTATCAGTGCGATGTGGTATTAATATCAGTGTTTGTCCTTTAGGTTCAAACCCCGGACCATGCATACCATGAAAAGTGATGATCCTGGCATCGGCAGGCAGGTATTTTTCGAAGATCTCAATTTCCGGGGTTTTAACAGAAGTTTGCCCGGCAACTATAGCGCCATATTTAGTTACGGGCCCGCACTCAGCCACCACCTGATCCAGCTTTTCGGCCTCAACTGAATAGATGACCAGGTCATTGGTACGTGCAACATCCTTTCCGTTATCCAGTATTTTTATACCTAATGGCGAAAGTTCCTGCTCTAATTTTTCACGATTTGCAGGCAAATCGCAGCCACAAACATGATAACCTGCTTTTGCAAAGGCCTTTGCATATAATCGGCCCATATCGCCTAATCCAATTATGCCAATATTCATTTTGCTAATATATAACCATGAGTAGTATATTTACGTATGAAACTCTAAATTCGTTATCATAAAGCAGCTTATGGTAAATAATAAATGCCAATTAAGCCTGTTTTATTAATATTGTATGTGTAATTTTAAATCATGAAGAAGCTCCTGTATCTGCAACTGATCCTGTTATTCCTTTGTATCCATTTAATGAATGCTAATGCGCAGGATTCATTACAAAAAGCTAAGCCGACACAAAGTGCTACTGTAAAGATTGCAGAAAAAAATACCGGAGCACAACCTAAAAAACCTGTGTTTTACAGGCCATATAAAAGGCCTTACGATTCAACCAAACATACCTACGCTACAGATACCTCAAAGACTGTCAAGCCTGATTTAGAAACAGACAAAAGTCTTAATGGCCAATATCAGTATTTATTGAGCAAGGTTTATTATTACCAGCAACCGATAATAGGAGCGTTCCATAAAAGCATGATGGATACTCTTACCCAGACTCGCATGGCACTAAAGGCTTCTCAAACTAAATTGGGGGTCCAAATCAAAACTATCGACAGCCTGCAAAACAGTATTAAAGCTAATAACGCTAACGTATCTGAATCAAACGCAAAAAATGATGAATTAAGCTGGTTAGGCATCCCTGTTGATAAATCAACTTATAACTTGATCATGTGGGGCCTGGTGCTAATATTTGGCGCTGTTGCCGGTATGGTTATTGCCAGGTCAGGCGCATCGGGCCGCGAAGCTAAATATAGGGTACAGCTATATAGCGAACTTGAAGAAGAATTCAAAATTTACAAGGCCAAAGCCAACGAAAAAGAAAAGAAACTGGCCCGTGAATTGCAAACGGAACGCAATAAATTGGATGATCTGTTGGGCAGAGAATAAACACTATTAAGTGATTGTTTGGATTTTACAGGGATTGCATGAAGGCTTATTTATTTGGATGGAACCCTGTTAAGTTTGCGTGGGATGATTTGGATGAGGATATTAAAAAGCTTTCGGCGGGTGAAGTACTCGAAGATAATTGGAGCGTAGTCAGCCACAAAACCATAAAACCCGGCGACAGAGCCTATATAGTAAGAGTTGGACTGGAACCAAAAGGCATATTTGCATCGGGATACATTACATCTGAACCTTATTTGGCCCTACGAAAAGGCCGTACCTATTACCGGATAGCTATAACATTTGATGTTTTGCTCAACCCTGACAAAGAACCCGTTCTTACTTTAGATATTTTGAAAACCGGCAACCTTGCCGCCCAAACCTGGACACCGCAGGCATCAGGAATATCTATAAAGCCAGAATTGGTTGATGAATTGGAAGGAGTTTGGATGGACTTTTTAAGTGAGTTCTCCAAATAGAGCTAGTTAATCTTTAAATTAATAATAATCTCATACATCAAAATAATTTACTATTTCACGTCTGTAATAGTTTATATTAGCATAAACAACATATATATAAATATGGATATATTAACTCAATTAAACGATCAAAAGAGAAAGGTCGATTTTAATTCATATGATATAAGTGTTAAAGAACTTATATCAATGGTTGCAGAAGGAATAATTAATATTGCGCCTGATTATCAAAGACAATTTAGATGGAAGGCTGATAGACAATCAACTTTAATTGAATCAGTTTTCTTAGGCATTCCGGTTCCTAGTTTATATATGGCAGCAAATGGCGATGGGTCGTGGGAATTAATAGATGGAGTTCAAAGGTTGAGTAGTATAATTTCATTTGCTGGTACAGAATCATCGAGGTCTCTAACTGGATTAAAAGAAAACTTGAAATTACATGAATTGGAAAAATTGACAACATTTAATGATAAAAGGTTTTCTGACTTCCCAAAAACAATCCAATTAGATTTTCTCTTAAAGCCTCTTAAAATAACAACATTAAGTGATAAAAGTGATTTGATGGTACGTTTTGATTTATTTGAAAGATTAAATACAGGAGGAGTTGCCTTATCAAATCAAGAAATAAGAAGTTGCGTATACCGAGGAAAGTTTAATGATTTTTTAAAAATTTTATCTTTAAATAAGGATTTCAAATCTGTAGTTAAATTAACTAATGCGCAAGAAAGTGATGGGACACGTGAAGAATTTGTGTTAAGATTCTTTGCATTTTTGTATAATTATAAAACATTTGACCATAGCGTTGTTGATTTTCTCAATAATTTTATGGCTTCCGCATCTAAAGGTTTCGATTTTGATTATGCCGAAAAAATTTTTGAAATCACATTTAAACAACTAAGAGCTTTACCTAGTGGAATTACGCACAATAGAACTACTACACCAACTAATCTTTTTGAAGGTATCGCAGTGGGTGCAGCATTAGCCATAACTGAACAAAAAGAAATTAATACCAAAGATATTAATTGGTTAGGCGATTTAGAATTTAGAAAATCCACGACAGGGGCAACAAATAGCAGAAAAAAGGTTATTCATCGGATTGAATTTAGTAAAGAAATGTTTCTGAAAAAATAATGTTTACAGACATTCAAGATTTGTCGGCCGAAAGGGTTGTTACCATTAGAGAATATATTGACTTTATTAGCCCCAATATTCCCCCACCACCAACCACGACACCAAGATATATAAATACGTGTAAGGGGTTAGTATTCGTTCAACTTTATGGTTTAATAGAATTTACTGTACTCAAAACTATAGAGAAAGCAATCTTTTATATAAATGTTGAGTCTCTAAAAGTTTCTGAAATAAGGCCAATCCTGTTAAGCTTGGCTTTGAACGCCCATTTAGATTCTCTTCAACAAGTAAATAAGAAAAAATGGGATAAGCGTTATGAGTTATTCAAGTATATTGAAGACAATAAAAATATAATAATCGATACCATTTTACTACCTACAAATGGGGAAAACATACAGCATCCGCAATTACAATCTATATGGAATATTTTTTGTATTAGCGATCCCATTTATAATGATATTAGATTTCAGTCTCGTTTAAAAGAAATAGCTACGAACCGTATTAACATTGCTCATGGAAATGTGTCTGCCTCAGATATCGGAGCTAGTATAACAATTACCGACTTGAAAAATAGATTAAGTGAAGTATCCAGTTTCTGTTCCTACTTTATAAATACTTTTGAAACATATATAAAAGGTCAAAATTTTAAATCATAATTCCAACAAAAAAGAGCCATCCGAATAAACGAATGGCTCTTTTAAAATTATCGTTTGGTGCGGTGAAAACACAGAACGGCTGAAATTCTCTACAAAGACTACCCTATGCAAAACAATCTGCAACAGCTTTACGGTAATATTGACATATACCTATTTGACCAATTGCTGAAAGGCCGTTTTGATGATTGCCATAAAATAATTGACATTGGCTGTGGTGGAGGCCGCAATTTGCATTACTTTTTGCAAAATGGCTTTGAAGTTTTTGGTATCGATCCCAGTACTGATGCAATAACTCAAGTAAAACAATTATCAGCCACGCTGGCACCTAAAAACCCGGCTGCAAATTTTGTTGTAGCTAATGCTGAAAAACTGCCCTACCGCGCTGAGTTTTTTGATTTAGCAATATGCAGCGCTGTATTACATTTTGCCAATAGTCATGCCCATTTTGATGCCATGCTTCGTTCTGTATGGCGCGTACTTAAACCTGGTGGCTACCTGTTTGCCCGCCTCGCATCTGATATTGGGATAGAAGATTTGGTACACCCAATTGATGACGGCGTTTACCTGTTGCCCGATGGATCAACCCGCTACCTGGTAAACCAGGAAATATTGTTGCGCTATACTGATGAGTTGAATGCTGAATTATTTGAACCTATAAAGACTACCAACGTGCAGAACCTGCGATGTATGACTACCTTGTGTTTGAGAAAGAAATAGTATTCATTATAGTTTTTGATTGGTGTTTTCACCAAATCAGCTATTGCTCTCAATAAAATATCGATTCCTGCCTGTTATCCCAGAAAAAAAGTATCTCAATTTGATGATCTTTTATTTCATAGAACACTGAACAGTTTCTATGGATAAATCCGCGTCTTATATTTTGATTGGAAATTATCGCTTGAAAAATGAAAGGTGAATTTTCGATTATCTCGATCACATGAGTTGCTCTGTGATGAAAATCTTCTGCCGACTTATCGCCCCACTTAATCCTGATTTGTTCTTTTATTGAGTCAAATGTTTCAATCCATAAATGGATAATATAACAGTATATTTCATTTAGAAGGATGTACTCTATTTTTAAATTCTTCAAATGTAATAGTACGCCCAGCCTTTATGTCTTCCTGTCCTCTTGCTATCCCTTGTAATACATAATCCGGCAACTGTTCATCCTCTCTAACAAATGAAATATCATTTGATTCCAAAAATTCTTTGATCATTTTTTCCTGTTCATCATTAGGATATATCAAATATGTACTCATATTCAAATATAAAAAATAACATCCAAATTTCTAAAAACAAAAAAGAGCCATCCGAATAAACGAATGGCTCTTTAAAATTATCTTGATTCTTGAATCTCGACTCTTGTTTCTGTACCTTCCGGTACTATCACACTTTGATCTCAACTTCAACACCGCTTGGCAATTCAAGCTTCATTAAAGCGTCTACAGTTTTTGAATTTGAACTGTAGATATCCAATAATCTCTTGTAAGAGCATAATTGGAATTGCTCACGTGCTTTTTTGTTTACGTGTGGTGAACGTAGTACTGTAAAGATTTTCTTTTCAGTTGGTAAGGGAAGTGGTCCGCTTACAACAGCACCCGTAGGTTTTACTGTTTTTACGATTTTCTCAGCTGATTTATCAACCAAGTTGTAATCGTAAGATTTTAATTTGATTCTGATCCTTTGGCTCATCTTATTTGTTTTTGTACCAACTATAAGAGCTATTAATTATAGTTGATGTTGTTTATTTATTGAGTGATTGAGTGATTAGCGATTTAGTGAATTAAAACTCACTCATTCACTAAATCACTCATTCACTAATTAATTTACGCGTTCGCAGCAGCTTTTTTGCCTTTTACTTTAGCAACTACTTCTTCCTGTACGTTACGTGGCGCTTCAGCGTAGTGATCAAACTCCATGGTTGAAGTTGCACGGCCTGAAGTAATGGTACGTAACTGAGTTACATAACCAAACATTTCTGACAATGGAACAGTAGCTTTAATTACCTGCGCACCCGCACGTGAATCCATACCTAAAAGCTGGCCACGACGACGGTTCATATCACCGATAACGTCACCCATGTTTTCTTCAGGGGTTAAGATCTCGATTTTCATGATCGGCTCAAGCAATACTGGTTTACATCTTGGCAAAGCCTCGCGGTAAGCCATTTTTGCAGCTAACTCAAAAGATAAAGCGTCTGAATCGACAGCGTGGAATGATCCATCAATTAAACGAACTTTTAAGTCGGTTAACGGGAAGCCCGCTAACACACCATTTGCCATTGAAGCAGCAAAGCCTTTTTCAACAGATGGGATAAACTCACGAGGAATTGAACCACCGCTGATTTCGTTAACAAACTGTAATCCTTCTTTACCTTCGTCGTTAGGTGAAAGTATAACCTGTATATCGGCAAATTTACCACGGCCACCGGTTTGTTTCTTGTATGTTTCGCGGTGTTGTATTGTTCCGGTGATAGCTTCTTTGTAAGCAACTTGCGGCGCACCCTGGTTAACCTCAACCTTAAACTCACGTTTTAAACGGTCCATGATAATATCCAGGTGAAGCTCGCCCATGCCTGAAATTACAGTTTGGCCGGTTTCTTCATCAGTATTAACACGGAAGGTTGGATCTTCTTCAGATAATTTACCTAAAGCCATACCCAATTTATCAACGTCGGCTTGTGTTTTAGGCTCAATAGCTAAACCAATAACCGGCTCAGGGAAGTTCATTGACTCCAGGATGATCGGGTTTTTCTCATCACAAAGTGTATCACCAGTTTTGATATCCTTAAAGCCTACTACCGCAGCAATATCACCAGCCCCAACGTTAGGGATAGGATTTTGCTTGTTAGCATGCATCTGGAATATACGTGATATACGCTCTTTGTTTTCAGATCTCATATTATATACATATGAACCTGCTTCTAAGTTACCTGAGTATACGCGGATAAAGCACAAACGGCCTACGAAAGGATCGGTTGCAATTTTAAACGCTAATGCTGCAAATGGCTCTTTTTCAGATGGCTGACGGATGATCTCTTCGCCTGTGTTAGGGTTGGTACCAACAATACCGTCAACATCAAGTGGTGAAGGCAACAGTTCCATTACATAATCAAGCATGGTTTGTACACCCTTGTTTTTGAATGATGAACCGCAAACCATAGGAACTATCTTAGCATCTAAAACAGCTTTACGTAAAGCGTCTAATACTTCACGCTCTGTAATTGTTTCAGGAGCATCAAAGAATTTCTCCATTAGGGTTTCATCATAATCCGCTACTGATTCAAGCAATTTTTCTCTCCATTCAGTTGCTTCTTCGATCATATCCTCAGGGATAGGCACTTCAGTAAAGGTCATACCTTTATCATGCTCATTCCAAACAATACCTTTCCAGTTAATTAAA
>Ga0302303_10001546_pt1 | contig 14879 bp, 16 predicted proteins | sample III_Palsa_E2_1_FD_194542 | JGI IMG/M metagenome (GOLD analysis project Ga0302303, IMG submission 194542) | Peat permafrost microbial communities from Stordalen Mire near Abisko, Sweden - III_Palsa_E2_1 | ecosystem: Environmental > Terrestrial > Soil > Palsa > Peat permafrost | place: Sweden... | reverse complement strand
TTATTAACCTAATGGGTTTTCAGCTAAGTACTTTTCCCATTCCCACGCCGATAACATCATATCATCAACATTTAACTCTGTTTTCCAATGCAGTTTGTTTGACGATTTATTTACGTCGCCCCAAACCTTCTCCACATCACCGCTGCGGCGCGGACCAATTTCATATTTCAACTTTATTCCTGTAACACGTTCAAATGCATGGATAATTTGTAACACAGTGCTTCCTTCACCTGTCCCGAGGTTAAATACATCATAACCGGTAAAACCCGCCTGCTCCATTAACTTTAATGCAGCTACGTGTGCCTTGGCTAAGTCAACCACGTGAATATAATCACGTACGCAGCTACCATCAGGCGTATTGTAATCATCTCCGAATACAGTAAGTTTTTCGCGCTTGCCTATAGCTGTTTGTGTTATAAACGGCACCAGGTTTTGAGGAACGCCTATTGGTAATTCACCAATTAAGGCTGAATCGTGTGCACCTACAGGGTTAAAATACCTTAATGATATTACCTTGTAGTTACTCCCCGAAGCAATCATATCCTGCAATATTTCCTCGGCTATTTGTTTGGTATTACCGTATGGCGACTGGGCAACTTTTACCGGTGCATCTTCAGTTACCGGTAAATGATCGGGCTGGCCATAAACCGTACAGCTTGACGAGAATACAAAATTCAAGGGCTTACCATAATAGGCATCCAGCAAATTAAGCATCGAAAAAAAATTATTACGATAATATTTTAATGGCAAACGCACTGATTCGCCAACAGCCTTAAAAGCAGCAAAATGAATAATGCCTTCAATATCAGGTTCGGTTTGTGCCAGTTTTTTTACTGCCTGCTCATCACAAAGGTCGATATAATGAAAAATTGGTTTAAAACCGATGATCTTAGTAAGCTGATCTAATATTTTAGGATCGGAATTAGACAGGTTATCTACAATTACCGGCTCATAACCCGAGTTTACTAATTCAACAACCGTATGCGAGCCAATAAAACCTAATCCGCCGGTTACTAATATTTTAGCCATGTAGTTTTATTTATTATAATAGGTAAAATCTTTATGCTGAATTTCCTTTTCAGGCAGTGATTTAAAATATTCGTAAGTGATCTTTAAACCTTCGCTTCTTGAAACTTTTGGTTCCCAGCCGAGGATGCTTTTTGCCTTTGTTATATCAGGCCTGCGTTGTTTAGGGTCATCTGTTGGTAATGGTAAGCAAATCAGTTCCTGATCAGTTCCTGTCAGCTTGATAATCTCTTCGCCAAATTGCCTAATCGTGATCTCATCCGGGTTGCCGATGTTCATAGGTTGCGCATAATCGCTATGCAATAAGCGGTATATACCTTCTACCAAATCATCTACATAACAAAAGGACCGGGTTTGTGATCCATCACCAAATATGGTTAATGGCTCACCTCTTAAGGCCTGGCCAATAAATGCAGGTAATACACGCCCGTCATTAAGTCGCATACGCGGGCCATAAGTATTAAATATCCTTACTATACGGGTTTCTAATCCGTGGAAAGTATGGTAGGCCATTGTTATAGCTTCCTGAAAACGTTTAGCCTCGTCATAAACACCTCTTGGCCCTACCGGGTTAACATTACCCCAATATTCTTCGGGCTGCGGGTTAACATTAGGATCGCCGTATACTTCTGATGTAGAAGCGATGAGCATCCTGGCATTTTTTGCACGTGCCAATCCCAAAAGGTTATGCGTACCTAATGAGCCTACCTTTAAAGTTTGAATAGGTATTTTAAGATAATCTATTGGGCTTGCCGGCGATGCAAAATGTAATATATAATCCAATTCACCCGGTATATATACAAATTTGGAAACATCGTGATGATAGAATTCGAAATTTTCAAGCTTAAATAAATGCTCAATATTGCGCAGATCTCCTGTTATCAGGTTATCCATACCGATCACCTTGTAATCTTCTTTTATAAACCTGTCACATAAATGCGAACCAAGGAAACCGGCTGCGCCGGTTATTAATACACTTTTACGTTGTGCCATTAGTTTATTACTTTTCTGCCTATACTGTTATAATAAAATCCGCAATCTTTCATTCTTTCCAGGTCGTATAAATTACGCCCATCAAAAATAACCGGTGCCTTTAGTTTTTCTTTCATAAAATCAAAGTCAGGCGTGCGGAACACCGGCCACTCTGTTATTACCAGCAATGCATCGGCATCATTTAGGGCATCGTAGCGGTTTTGTGCATAGCTGATCTTATCGCCTAATAGCTTTTTAACATTTGGCATACCTTCAGGATCAAATACTACAATTGATGCTCCGTCTTTTAACAGTTCATCAATAATGTATAACGCGGGGGCCTCACGAATATCATCAGTTTCAGGTTTAAAAGCTAATCCCCACAAGGCAAACTTTTTGCCTTTTAAACCATCTTTATAATACTTACGCATTTTTTCAACCAGCACTTTCTTTTGTATCTCGTTAACATCCATCACCGAGTTTAGGATCTTAAAGTCGTATTTATGTTCTTCGGCTGATTTTGCCAGTGCCTGCACATCTTTAGGGAAACAACTGCCACCGTATCCTATTCCTGAGAACAGGAAACGTTTACCTATGCGATCATCAGCGCCTATACCACGCCTAACCATATCCACATCGGCTCCAACAAGCTCGCACAAATTGGCAACTTCATTCATAAATGAAATTTTTGTGGCCAGGAATGAGTTAGCTGCATATTTTGTAAGCTCAGATGAGCGTTCATCCATAAATATAATAGGATTACCCTGGCGAACATAAGGGCCATATAATTCAGCCATTAGCTTACGGGCTCTTTCATCCATAGTACCTACCACTACCCTGTCCGGTTTCATAAAGTCTTCAACGGCTACTCCTTCGCGTAAAAACTCCGGGTTTGAAACTACCGCACAGTCAATTTTGGTATTGGCTTGCATTACCGCCTTCACTTTATCGGCAGTACCTACAGGCACGGTTGACTTAGTTACAATAACCTTATAATCCTTTACAAGTTTAGCTATGTCTTTAGCTGCACCAAGCACATAGCTTAGATCGGCAGAACCATCACCACCCGGAGGCGTTGGCAATGCCAGGAATATGATCTTTGCTTCAGCTATTGCTTCTGCAAGATTGGTGGTGAACTGTAGCCTTTGTTCATTTATATTACGATTAAAAAGTATTTCAAGACCTGGCTCGTAGATGGGTAATTGCCCGTCCTGCATCATCTTTACTTTCTGCTCGTTAATATCAACGCAGATAACCTGATTCCCGGTTTCTGCTAAACAGGTACCTGTTACCAGGCCCACATATCCAGTGCCAACTACAGCTATTCTCATAAATAATTAATGTAATTTATTGTTATTACTTTTACTCCGACGAAGATAAACATTCTATTTAATGCTACTAGTATATAATATAGCTTTACAACTATACTTCTGTGCAGTGTATGCTGCATCCTTTTTTAACCCCAAAGCCCGACTTTGGATTGCCGGGAGAAAAGATACAAAATATATTGATACTAAGCAAAGTATATGGTTCCATTTTGCTTCATTAGGTGAATTTGAGCAAGGCAGGCCGGTTTTAGAGTACTACCGGAGGAAGTATCCCGACCAAAAAATAGTCATTACTTTTTTTTCACCTTCAGGATATGAAATAAGAAAAAACACCCCACTGGCCGATGCTGTTTATTACCTGCCTTTAGATACCGCCGCTAATGCCCGGCACTTTATTGATACGATCCAACCAACACTTGCCATATTTACTAAGTATGAATATTGGTATCACTTTTTTAATGAGCTAAATAAGCGGCAGATACAGCTATACATTGTTTCAGGTATTTTCAGGCCCGGGCAAATTTTCTTTAGATGGTACGGCGGCCTGCACCGTAAAATGCTAAGTTTTGTGACCTGCTTTTTTGTGCAGGATGAACAATCAGTGCAGCTTCTCCAAAACATTGGGATAAATAACGCTATAGTAAGCGGCGATACCCGGTTCGACAGGGTGTGGGAAAATGCACAAAATCCTAAATCTCTACCCATTATTAGTGAATTTAAAAACGGCCACAAAACATTTATTGCCGGCAGCACCTGGCCCGATGATGAAAAACTGATAGCAACCCTGGTTAACGATTACACGGATTGGAAATTCATCATAGCCCCGCATGAGATAACTGAAGAAAAGATTAAAAAACTTACGGAGATATTGCCGCAAGGCTCATACATCAAACACTCACAACTCACAACCCACAACTCACAACTCACTCACCAAACTATAATTATTGATAATGTTGGTATGCTTTCATCTTTATATCAATATGGGAATATAGCTTATATAGGTGGCGGCTTTGGTGCAGGTATACATAATACGCTTGAAGCAGCCGCTTTTGGACTGCCTGTTATTTTCGGGCCGAATTATACTAAATTTAAAGAAGCTAAAGACCTGGTAGACCAGCAAACAGGATTCAGCATAAGTAATGAAGCCGAACTAAAAAGCACAGTTGCTTATTTAGCTGAAGATGAGGAACGGTATAATGCTATCAGCAAAAAAATAAAGCAATACGTACAGGAGCATACCGGCGCAACCCAAACTATTGCAGAGCATATCAGTTTTTAATTTGTTATGATCTACCCAAAAAAGAACAGCATTATTTTTTGGACCATGCATCAGTATGTAAAATGGTTGCTTGGCAAGCAGTTTCATGAGATATTATTTAACACCATTGAAACTGATACGAATAAATCAGTTCTTTTAATAGCTAATCATTACAGTTTTTGGGATACGCTAATTCTATATCATGTCAACAGTAACCTGCTGAAGAAAAACTTTCATGTGATGATACTGGAAGAGACAAGCCTGGAACAAGTGTTTTTAAGATATGCAGGCGCATTTTCTGTCGATAAAAGCTCAAGAGATATGCTCAAATCTCTGAATTATGCATCAGAATTATTAAATGATCCTAAAAATCTGGTGCTTATATATCCGCAGGGAAAGCTATATTCAAACTTTGTAAATGAGGTGCATTTTGAGAATGGTGTATCAAGGATTATAAAACAGGCGCAGGGGAAATTTCAATTAATATTTGCGGCAGCATTTATTCAATACTTTAAACATAAAAAGCCGACAGCAACCGTTTATTTAGAAAATATGAACGAAAGTTTTGCCGATAAATCAATTGATGAATTACAAAGCGCTTATCAGCAATATTACAGTGCCTCGAAAAAGCTACAAACCGAAATAGATATAGAACAGTGATAATAGCCATATTTATAACCTTCTTTTTTATTGTGCTGCGCTTTACGGTATCGCTGTTTAATTTTATATCGAACCCTAAGTTGCCGCATGTTAAAAAATCTTATAATCAGCTGGTATCTGTTTTAATACCGGTGCGTAATGAGGAGGATAATATTTTAATCTTGCTTGAATCAATACATCAGCAGGATTATGAATATTATGAAGTAATTATTTTGGATGATGATTCAACAGACAATACCTATCAGATTTGTACTGAATTTGCAGCTAAACATCCTCGTTTCCGGGTAATAAAAGGTAAAAAATTACCTTACGATTGGCTGGGTAAAAATTATGCCTGCCATCAGTTGGCTAAACAGGCAAAAGGTGATTATTTTTTGTTTTTAGATGCTGATGAACAGGTTTACAATGGTTTGCTGAATAGCGCCGTACACCGTATGCATTTGTTCAGGCTTGGACTGTTGAGCCTGTTCACTAACCAGCAAATGGATACTTTGGGTGAAAGATCAGTAGTGCCCATAATGCATTATATATTGTTGAATTTACTGCCGCTACGCCTTATCTACCTGGTAAAAAACAGTTCGGTTGCGGCAGCAAGCGGGCAATTCATGCTGTTTGATGCCGAGATCTACCAACAGCAACAATGGCATAAACAAGCCAAAGACCGGGTGGTTGAAGATGTAGAGATCATGAAAATGGTAAAATCAGCAGGCTACAATGGCGAGGCTTTGCTGGCCAACGGCATGATAAGCTGCCGCATGTATAAGGGCTATACCGATGCAGTGAATGGCTTTAGCAAAAACTTTCTGGCGGCATTTAATTACAGCGTTATGTGGTTGCTGGTTTATCTGGTAGTGCTTATCGGCGGACCGATGATCGTGATCATGACGTTAAATTTTCATCTGATATTATTTATGACCGGGCTTATCGTTCTCACCCGTATCATGATCTCGTTGTCAGCAAGTCAGAATGCCTGGCTCAATGTGCTGCTGCATCCGGTACAAATGCTAAACCTGATGCTCATTGCCTTCCTCGCAATACAAAAATACCTAACCAAAACAACGGTATGGAAGGGCCGCAGAATTTGAAACCTGATCAATCCTCCAAAAGCAAACAAATAATACTGATCTCAATAATTATTCTCTTTCATTTAGTGGGAATTACTGGACTGGCTATCCCTGCCACACGGCCTGTTTTTTTGCAAATTGTTCCCTGGCATATTTTGTTAATGTTTTTAGTTATCATCATTAGCTATGAACCGTTATTAAACAGTTGTTTTTTGTTATTTGCGCTCATCATTTTTATTACAGGCTATTGTGCCGAATGGATAGGCATACATAAACACTGGATATTTGGCAATTATACGTATGGAAAAGCTTTAGGCTTAAAGTTTGATCAGATACCGTTAATTATCGGCATTAACTGGTTGTTGTTGATCTATTCATCAGGTGTTTTAATGCAGCGCATACGGATCAGGAGTATTTTTATCCGCGTAATAATTGGCTCGATCATATTAGTATTACTGGATCTACTGATAGAGCCCGTAGCCATAAAATTTGATTACTGGGACTGGATAAATAATATTATCCCCTTAAAAAACTATGCAGGCTGGTTTTTAATGAGTTGTATGATGCTTTTAGTGTTCGAAAAATTCAATTTCAAAAAACAAAGTATAGTAGCACCTGTATTATTGCTTACGCAATTTGTGTTTTTTGCTATTTTGAATATCCTGTAGAGACACAATACTTTGTGTCTAATATTAAAACGCGTAGAGATGCAACAGCTTGCGTCTCCTGAATGGCAAATAGAGACCGCAAAGTATTGCGCCTCTACGGATGTTCATTTAATAATTTTTTACTGTAAATTTGCAACACAATGGGAGAGTATAATCTGCAGGTTACTATAGATCAGGATTCGGGCTTTTGCTTTGGGGTGGTTTATGCTATTGATATGGCCGAAGAAATACTGGCCGAAGATGGTTACCTATATTGCCTGGGCGATATTGTGCATAATGACGAAGAGGTAGAACGCCTGAAAGCAAAAGGGCTGCGCATTATCGAGCATGATTATCTCAAAAATCTGCATGACGAAAAAGTGCTCATCCGTGCACATGGCGAGGCTCCCGATACTTACCGAACTGCTTTAGAAAATAATATTACGCTGATTGATGCTTCATGCCCCGTAGTTTTAAAGCTGCAGAACAGGATCAAAAACTCTCACGACTCCAACGAACGCATCTTAATATTTGGTAAACATGGCCATGCCGAAGTGATTGGCTTACAGGGCCAAACCAATAACGAAGCCCTGGTTTTTCAGGATATTGCCGAACTGGATAATGTAGACTTGCCACAAAATATCACCCTATACAGCCAGACTACTAAAAGCATGGCAAAGTTTTATAGTGTAAAAGATGAATTGTTGGCACGTGGGTATAACCTGAAAGCGAATGATACCATTTGTCGCCAGGTATCAAACAGGGATAAGGACCTGCCAAAGTTTGTAGCCAAATTTGATAAAATTGTATTTGTATCGGGCCGTAAATCATCAAATGGCAAGGTGTTATACGAAGTTTGTTTAAAGAACAATCCTAATACTTACTTCATTTCATCGAGCAGCGAATTGGACAAAAACTTATTTGCACCGGGTGATACAGTTGGCATAGCCGGCGCAACATCAACCCCAATGTGGCTTATGCAGGAAGTAAAGGCTGAACTGGAGAAGTTTTAACCCCCCAGCCCCCTAAAGGGGGAGCGAACGAGATTTTATAGCATAATTATTGCACTCTGCATATCATGCAAAAGCCCTCAAACATCGGTTTATTAGTTGCACTGCTTGTCATTGGCTGCTGGGCAACATCAATCGTTTTGTTAATGCAGTGGCCGGTAAACTTTGCCAATCCTTTACTCTATCTTTTTATTTTAGTGCAGATGCATTTGTATACCGGGTTGTTCATAACAGCACATGATGCTATGCATGGTACAGTTTCATCAAACCGGATAGCAAATAATTTAGTCGGGTATACCTGCACCCTGCTATATGCCTCATTTTGGTATCCGCAATTGTACACCAAACACCATTTGCATCATAGCCACGTTCATACGGCCGATGATCCGGATTATCACGAGGGCAATTTTATACAGTGGTATATCAGGTTTATCCGCAACTATTTATCAATATGGCAAATAGTGATCATGGCGATACTTTTTAATGTTTTAAAGCTTTGGATACCGCAAGCCAATCTATTATTGTTTTGGGTAGTGCCTTCGCTGTTAAGCACCTTACAGCTATTTTATTTCGGCACCTACCTGCCGCATAAAGGCGAACATGATAATAAATATCAATCGCGCAGCCAGGCACGAAACCATGTAGTGGCTTTTCTATCATGTTACTTTTTTGGCTATCACTATGAGCATCATGATTCACCACAAACGCCGTGGTGGAATCTTTATAAAAGCCCCCCTGCCCCCTAAAGGGGGAGTTAGTAATTCCATTTGAAAAATATATTCTCATAAATTCGTAAAAAACGTCCCCTTTAGGGGGGTTGGGGGGTTATTCCTTTAGGGGGTTGGGGGGTTATTTATTACTTTTGCCATTCATTATGAGCAAAAAGGGAGTTTTACTGGTTAATTTAGGTACGCCTGATAGTCCGTCGACAGCGGATGTACGCAAGTACCTTAACGAATTTTTAATGGACCCGCGGGTTATTGACGTTAACCCTGTTCTACGTACTATGCTGGTTAAGGGCCTGATCGTACCTACACGCGGACCAAAATCTGCCAAATTATACCAAAAGATCTGGGATGAAAAAACCGGGTCGCCGCTTTTGCACTATAGTAAATTACAACAGCAATTATTACAGGAGCGCTTAGGCAATCATTACCAGGTTGAACTGGCCATGCGCTACCAAAGCCCGTCGATAGAGTCAGCATTAAGCAGACTTAAAGACGCTTTGGTGCAGGATATCCAGGTGATACCGATGTTTCCGCAATATGCTTCGGCCAGTACAGGTTCTGTTTATGAAAAGGTTATGGGTTTGGTTGCCCAATGGCCCACTTCGCCAAACATATCTTTCACCAATTCATTCCATGATAATGAACTGATGATCGAAACCTTTGCAGCTAACGCGCAAAAATATCAGCCTGAAACTTATGACCACATTCTGTTCAGCTTTCACGGCTTACCACAAAGGCAGCTAATAAAATCCGACCATACACACAGCTATTGCCTTAAAGTGAATGATTGCTGCCAAACTTTGAACGATACCAACAAATTCTGTTATTCGGCACAATCACATCATACTGCGCAGCTTATTGCCAAGAAACTGAATATCCCGAAAGAAAAATATACCATTTGTTTTCAATCCCGCTTAGGCAGCGACCCTTGGGTACAGCCTTATACCAGCGAGGTTGTAGCAAAATTAGCTAACGAAGGCAAAAAACGCTTACTGGTGCTTTGCCCGGCTTTTGTTGCCGACTGCCTGGAAACAGTTTATGAAGTAACTGAAGAATACGGCGCAGAATTTAAAGCCTTAGGCGGGGAGCATGTACAATTGGTAGAAAGCCTTAATGATTCTCCGCTTTGGATTGAAGCACTGGAGAAAATGGTAATCAGGTAATCTAATTATATGACTTATTAAAAAGTAATTAGGCATGAAAAACACCATTTTTATAATCATAACAATTATAAAAGTTCTTATAATCATTCCGGGTATGGCGTTTGTTACATTAAAATTAACATCATGGTGGAGAACCAAGGATAGAAAGAAATTGAAAAAGGCTGCAATTATATTCGGTGGTGTTTTTCTGTCGATACTGGTACTTACCGGGATAGAACTTATTATTGCGTTTAATTAGACCGCTGTGTTCTAACAAGTATATAGTCTCCTATCAAGACAAAAGAAATAGGCCATAACGGCTATGAGCAATACCATGTGATAAATCTACACTCAATATCCTCTGTATAGTTTAGAGATTGCTTCGTACCTCGCAATGATGCTGGATTTATATTTTACTGTATCTTCCTAAAATCATACGGATTACGCTCCACCTCATCGTCGACCTTAACCCTTACACTGGTAACAGCTCCATTTTTCACGGTAAACGGAAAAACAGCCTTGCCTAATTCCGGATCAGAGAATACCACATAAAAACGATTACCGCCTAAAGGTTGTAAGTGCGCATACATTCTGATATGATGCTCAAAGCGCATTTCAAGGTCGTTGTTTGCACCGGGGGTGACAGTCATGTTTCCGTATAGCTCGTTAAAGTATTTGCCGGTATAAGCGCTAACAGGTAATGCAGGCGGGCGGTTCATAGCCACTGAATCTTTTAGCTTTCTATCTTCCTGCATTGCGATTTCTTCATATGCTTTAAACTTATTCAAATAGGTTTCACTGTAATTTTGGTAGGGCAATTTAAAATAGGCATCCATAATTTCCCAGCGCAAGGCATCATACAATTCGTTCTGATCGGTATTGGTTAATATAATTATACCCAAATGATCTTGAGGAACCAGTGTTACCGACGTTACATAGCCGCCAACACCACCATCATGCATAACTATACGATGGCCCGAATAATCCTGTAAAAACCAGCCCAATCCGTAAAGTTCATAGTTATCCTCACCATTTAAATGGTGAACGCTTTTAACAATATCCTGCGGTTCACGGGTTGCCTGTATTGCCGCCCATGGGATCACCTGCCTGTTGCCAACTTTGCCGTTGTTTAGCAAGCAAAGCACCCATTTGCTTAAATCATTAATTGTTGAGCTAATGCTGCCCGCCGGAGCCAGGCCGTCTATCTGATCGTACGGAATAGCGGTTAACCTGCCATCAACAATAGTGTGCGGCACTGTGCGGTTTAAGGCGGTGGGCATATTTTTGCTCAAAGCCAGGGTATTGCCCATGCCCAGTGGTGCAAAAATATAATCCTTTATATATGATTCCCATGATCTGCCGGTAACCGGGGTGATCACCTCGCCTGCAGTTAGAAAAGCCGAATTAGTATATCCCCATTTGGCCCTGAATGGATAGGTAGCTTTTACCAGGCTCATCTTGTCAATTATCTCCTTACGGGTAAGATTGGTGTTATAAAAGGTAAAATCACCCTGGAAGGTTTCAAAACCAATACGGTGGCATAAAAGATCGCGCACGGTTGTCATATCACCGGCGGGTTTATTATCCAGCTTAAATGTGGGTATATATTTAGTTATTTTATCATCTAATGAAAGTTTACCTTGCGCCTGCAGCATGGCCAATGCGGTTGCAGTAAAAGCTTTGGTATTGCTGCCGATCATAAACAGCGTGTTTTCATCTACCTTATCATTCAGGCCAAGTTCCTTAACGCCATAACCTTTCATCCAAACCACTTTGCCATCTTTCACAATGCAAACCGCTGCTCCGGGTATGCGCCAGTTGGTCATGGCGCGGATAATATAGTTTTGCAGGCTATCGCTGATAAATTTGCTTCTATCAACATTTTGGGCACTTACTGATGCAACAGATAAAACACTAACAACAAACAGCAGTAATAACTTCTTCATCAAACTAAACATATACTAATAATTACAGGTACAGGTTATAAAGCATTGCAGACTTGCATCCGGCTAATTTAACGTAAAATTAATAACGGTAATATTTAAGTGTAAAAATAGAATAAATCTGAACAGGTAATAAAAATAAAGCCCTCCTGAATTAACAGGAAGGCTTGTTATAAAGATTTACTATTGGTTCAATATTTATATTATATCATCCAGGCTTTCTTCTTTCGGGATATTATCCGCTTCAAAATCGCTTTTGCGGCCCAACAGTGTAAAGTTTTCAGCCACTATTTCGGTGGTGTATTTCTTAATACCCTCTTTATCCTCAAATGATCGTGTTCTTAATTTACCTTCAATATAAACAAGCTTGCCTTTTTGCAGAAATCTAACAGCAACATCGGCGAGGCCTCGCCACATTACTATGTTGTGCCATTCGGTTTGCTCTACCTTGCGCCCATCCTTATTAAATGTTTCAGAAGTAGCTAACGGAAAACTTGTGACAGAAACCCCTCCTTCCAGGTAGCGTACCTCAGGATCTTTACCTACATGCCCTACAAGAATCACTTTATTTATACCAGACATAGTTTAAATTGAAAACAAATTATTTACAAATTAAAATTTTTTTTTATAAATATAAAAATGATTTTTGGTAATGGCAATTTTTGTATCGTTTCTATATCAGCAAAAAATCGGCTTTCTATTGGCTTAATATATTCAGGCTGCAAAGTAATGAACCGGACGTGCAGGCGCTGATGGGTTAAAATATGTTTGTAAACAGGTGTAATAGCGCTTATTTGACTATTTTCTCCGAATAGATCTATGAGTTGAGGCAGTTGCCCCAACTCATTTTCCGGTACTAAAAAAGATGTTTCAATTAATGGCAGATCATACATATTTGCCCAAATGTCTTTTTCGTGGCGCTTGTTAATTAATAATTTGTCGTTATTTGTTATTAACAAATAGTTAAAGAATCGTTCGCGCGATTTAACTTTATTAAGTTTTACAGGTAAAGTTGTAGTAGCATTATTAATAAAAGCAAAGCATCCGGTTTTTACCGGGCATATACCGCAGGCCGGGTTTTTCGGCTTGCATAGCATGGCACCAAACTCCATCATAGCCTGGTTATGTAAGCCGGGATGTTGTTTATTAAGCAGTTCATTCGCGGTTTCCTGGAATATTTTTTTCCCCTTTGTGCTGTTTATCGGCTCATCAATCCCAAAATATCGTGCAAGTACCCGGTAAACATTGCCGTCAACCACAGCCTTGGGCTCGTTTGTTGAAAATGAAGAGATAGCCGAAGCCGTGTATTCGCCAATACCCGTCAGTTTTATTAACTGATCATATTGCTGCGGGAATTTGCCGTTATACTGTTCATTAACCAAACGGGCGGTTTTAAGCATGTTGCGCCCCCGCGAATAATAGCCCAATCCCTGCCATAATTTTAAAATATCTTGCTCATCAGCGGCGGCAAAGCTGCGCACATCCGGATATTTCTCGGCAAAACGGTAAAAATACGGTAGCCCCTGCTCTACTCTGGTTTGTTGTAAAATAATTTCAGAGAGCCATATAATATACGCGTCGGTAGTATTGCGCCAGGGCAGATCGCGCTTGTTTATTTGATACCACTGTACCAGTTCATCAGAAAAATCCATTATTGCAAAAGTAGAATGATGCTCAACGTTTTGCTTAATAAATGTAAGATTTATGCCAATTTTAGGTGCTACGTAAAAAAAACTGATAAATATTTCAATCTTTGGTTATAAAGAGATACTTTTGCAACCCCAAAACAGTTAAGTAATTATATAATTAAAAAGGAAAATCAGATATGACTAAGGCAGAAATTATAACTGAAATCTCAACTAAAACAGGAATAGAAAAAGTTGATGTGCAGGAAACCGTTGAGGCGTTTTTTAAAGTTGTTAAAAGCTCAATGGTTGGCGGCGAGAACGTATACGTTAGAGGATTCGGAAGTTTTGTAGTAAAGAAAAGAGCTAAAAAAACAGCTCGTAACATTTCAAAAAACACTGCCATTATTATCCCAGAGCATTTTGTTCCAAGCTTTAAACCAGCTAAAACTTTTGTTGAAAAAGTTAGAACAGGTAACAAAACAAGCAAATAATCCAGCATGAAGAAAAAACAAATAGTTGTTATTGTAGCAGTTGCTGCTATTGTAGGCTATTTGTATTATTTGCCGGTTAAGCCTCTTGCTTTTGCAGGCGCAAAAGCAGATGAACGCGGTACAGGGCAGGTTGCATCAGCAGCACAGCGCCCAAATACCAGTAGTACAACTGTTACAGTTGAAATGGTATCGGCAACAGCCAAAACATTGATAGGCACAGGCCTTTCAGCAGCCATAGTTGATTTAGAAGGTAAGCTAAAAAATGCATCAACCGATGCTGATAAGCTACCACTTGAAAAACAACTGGCAAAAAAATGGGATGATGTAAATCAACCCGCACCGGCAGCATTTTACTACCAGGCAGTTGCCAGGCAAGAAAATACCGCCGAAAACTGGATAAATGCAGGCGATCGTTTTAACGATGCCTACAAGCTTACCCAGGATACAGCGGCACAGCCGGTTTTTGATGCTAACGCTGTGGAAGCATTTCAAAATGCAATTAAACTAAAACCTGAGAGCCTGGATGCAAAAACAGGCTTAGGGATTGCCTACGTAAACGGAGGCGGCCCGCCAATGCAGGGGATTGGTTTATTACTTGATGTGGTGAAACAGGACCCGAACAATCGCAAAGCCGAACTTAATTTAGGTTTATTTGCCATGAAATCGGGACAGTTTGAAAAAGCTGTAAACAGGTTTAAAACGCTGGTTGCGCAAAAACCTGAAGTTGAACCCTACTTTTATTTAGCCGAAAGCTATAAACAGTTAGGGATGAGAAATGAAGCGATAGACGCTTACCAGAAATGTAAAGAAATGATGCCTGACCCAACTTTTGATAAGCGCATCGATCAATATATCAAGGAATTAAAAAATTAAATAACATTTTAAATTATTATTATTATGCCAAGCGGTAAAAAACGTAAGAGACACAAAATGGCTACCCACAAACGTAAAAAACGTTTAAGAAAAAATAGACATAAAAAGA
>Ga0302303_10001541_pt1 | contig 14897 bp, 12 predicted proteins | sample III_Palsa_E2_1_FD_194542 | JGI IMG/M metagenome (GOLD analysis project Ga0302303, IMG submission 194542) | Peat permafrost microbial communities from Stordalen Mire near Abisko, Sweden - III_Palsa_E2_1 | ecosystem: Environmental > Terrestrial > Soil > Palsa > Peat permafrost | place: Sweden... | reverse complement strand
TGAACATGCCGCGGTTGTATCTGGCGAGATGTCGCCCAAATTTGGGCGACATCTATTTGAGATAAAGGGCAATGCTGCCGATTACGAAGTTGGGAGTTTCGTGTAAATTCGGCTGGCTATGATGGTCGCCTGGGGGGAGTTTGATCCGAAACTTCTGGTTTCAATTAAGAGTTCGAAGGGTTTCAGCTTGCCATTTCCTGCTGAGGCCTTTTCTAAAACGGATCGCATTTCTTCACGGTTGAAGAGAATGTCTGTGGCGGCTTGAGTTCCAGCCATCGTTAGTCCTTCAACGATCAGGATCCATCCGGTGTTGTTTAAATTGGGAACCAGCGCAACCACACCATACGTTCGATGTGAGGGTGCAGTCGCATCATTCGTGTAAACGGGGGATTCTCCCGCGAGCGGATGCTTATTGACGATGAGGGAAGCGTTTGGGTGAGGTTCGTAGTCGAATTCAAAGTTAAGACTTTTTTGGAAGAGTTCAACCCACGGATCAGAATAGGTCGATCCAAGAAGAACTGCATTGGAGTCTTTGAGATCCTCCATGTGAAGCTCTCGAGCATAGCGGATGACGAAGTGAGAAGGGTTTGCCTCGGGAATCCGCGAAAGCTTCAGCACTGCATCCAAATCAGCAATGTTCGTGTAGCGTTGTGCATCGAGATCCGCCAGGTTTTGAGCATCGATCTTAAAGGGGCTCTTTACTGACAGATACTCTCGACTAATATACTCAGCGAGATGAACAGTGTGACCGGTCAGGTTTTGGAACATGACAATGCCGTCGTCGGATGGAACCAGGAACGTTTGATGGTCTTTGTCAAAGACTTGCGACCAGAGTGGATGAAATGGATCCGCTCGTAAGGGATTGGCGTGTTTCAGTCCCCATGCGGCAACTCCACAAATCGCGGCAAGAAGCAATGTGAGGAGAAAGGGAAGACGCAGACCGCGATTTTGCGCAAGTGGTGGAAGAAGAGAAGATTCGGCATGGTCGGTTGTGGATGAAGGAGAGAGTCCTTCATTCGCATTTGCGACTTGCACGGGAATCGATTCCGGGCATACGTTGGGCGAAAAAACGGGGATGTATTTGCCCAATGGAATACAGATCCGCAGCTCCTCGGATTTGCCTTCTTCTTCGAAGTAGTGGTCCAACCGCTGGCGAAGCTGACGCGCGTAATTGCGTACGATATTGTCTTCTCCTGGGTTATACCCGGGCTTCCTGACGAAGACGTGAACGCCAATCTGGTTCTCGCTGATCTCGTCCGTTCTTCCACTTAGTGCGCGGTCGCAGATGTAGAGCAGAAATTTTGACAGGAGAGCGGACTTTCCGAAGCTCTTGCTGGCCACGACCCGCTGGGCAAGTTGCCAACGTGGATCTTCGGCCAGACACTGCGGCTCCCAGACTGTCTCTGCATGCACTACGGGATGCGGCCACGGAGCCCTTTGGGAAGAATCCAAATTTGGTGTCCACTCGTTTCGTTGATCCATATTTTCACGCATGAACGTATCAAATGTTGAATGACAACAGGTAATGAAAGGTTCACATTTCAATGGCCGTTCGTTTACATGAGCGAATCTACTTTAATCCTTTTGTAAACAATTGAAAAGGCTACAGGGTTTGATAGGAAATCACATGTGTAAACCCCGGGTAAACCCCTTCCGAGAGAGTGGAGGAAGAGCGAAAAATAGGCTGGATTTCGTGTTGCACTTTCAGGAGGCTTACAGTGTCAAGGTTCAGCAATCCTACGCTCTCTTTATCTTTCTTTCTGAAGCCAGAGATGCTCCGGCGAATGCTTCTGTTCGTCGGTGTCCTGTGCTTTATGCTGCTTGCGGCGAATCCTCTTTCAGCACAGATCGATACGGGAGGAATCACGGGAACGGTAACCGATCCCACGGGGGCGGTCGTCCCCGGAGCCACGTTGACGCTTACGAATGACGCGACTGGGGTCATTGTTACGACTAAGTCCACGTCGTCGGGCACATACTCTCTGAACGCAATCCGGCCTGGAACCTATACCCTGCGCGGGGAAGCACCGGGTTTTCAAACATTTGTCGATAAAGGGTTGGAGGTGCACTTGCAGAACACCTTAACGATCGACATCCCTTTCACCACGGGTGCCGTGAAGCAGCAGGTCACCGTGACGGCGGCAGCCCCCTTGTTGCAAGCCGAGAACGGTGCGGTCGGCCAGACGATTCCCAGCCAAACGGTCAATGATCTGCCGCTGAATGGACGCAATTGGGCCTCACTGGCGCAGCTCGCCGCTGGGACGTCCACGGCACCCGTTGGTAACCCCAGTAGCACCTCTGGATCTACAGATAGCGCCTACTTCTCGGTTGATGGTGTCAATTTGTGGCAAAACGACTTCCGCCTGGATGGTATCAACGACAATATCGAGATCTATGGTGGTGCTTCGGTTGGAAGCAACGCCGCAATCACCCCGCCTCCGGACGCCATTCAGGAGTTCAAGCTGCAGAATGGCAACTTCAACGCCGAATTCGGACACTCCACCGGTGGCGTTATTAATGCTGCGATCAAATCCGGAACCAACCGGTTACACGGAGACCTGTGGGAGTACTTCCGAAATACTGATCTGGACGCGAACATTTTTTTCAGCAATGGCCAACCAGTGCCGGACTACCACCAGAATCAGTTTGGCGCCACCATCGGTGGGCCTGTTTTTATCCCACATGTTTACAAAGGGAAGGACAGGACATTCTTCTTCGTTGATTATCAAGGCGACCGGTTGATAACGCCTGCACCCGCGACCAGTACGGTACCAACCCAGAGCATGATCAACAGTGGGTTTACGAACCTACAGGACCTCATTACCTATAGCGGTGGTACCGGAACCGACTCCCTCGGCCGAACGTTCTCGCATGGAACGATCCTTGATCCAGCCACTACACGCCCTGTAACTCAGGGTGTTGTAGACCCGGTGACGGGGTTGGCCGCAACGGCGACCGGATTTGTGCGCGACCCGTTCTATACCGGAAGCCTCGTCGGCAAAACGAACTTCGTCGGCGCAACATCTCAGTTGAATATCCTGCCATCCAGCCGTATCGATCCAAATGCAGTCAAGCTTTTGGGGCTCTATCCGGCACCAATTTATAGCGGGCTGGCGAACAATTTCGCATGGACGCCGAGTCAGGCTGAGACGGACAACTCCTTCGATATAAGAATCGACGAAACGATCAACGAGAAAAACACTCTTTTTGGTGTCTATAGCCGAAGCCTCATTACGCGATCTGTTCCGTCCAGTCTGCCCGGGTTGGCTGTAGGCGAAACCGGCGGTCGAAACGATAGCTTTCCGGCCTATGCGTTTGCGGTAGGCTATAACACCGCGTTCACTCCCACGCTGGCAAATGAGATGCACGTCGGAATGGTGCATGCGGACAAATTTCAAAAGTCCATCTATGGAAACACCTTTGGCATTCCGGCTCAGTATGGTGTCGATGGTGTGCCGCAGGTTGCCAACAATGGCGGTATTCCTCCGATCACCATAAACGGTTTGACTCATATTGGCGTGGGCAATTACACGCCGACGATTCAAACTGTTTACAGTATCGAGGGGTCAGACAGTGTGACCAAAGTCCTTCGCGGCCACACATTCAAGACTGGTATTCAAGTCGACGATCTGATCGCGAACATTTCGCAGCCGCCGCAGGGAAGAGGGAATTACACCTTCAGTGGACAGTACTCCGATATTCCAAACAAAAATGACAGCCTGAACGGAATTGCGGATTTATTGCTGGTTCCGACAGTCACGACTGTTCCGGGCGGCATTAATAATGTTGGTGGTCTGAGCACCTTCGGGGGCTCAAACGTTTCAACAACTGACGATCATCGCTGGTATACAGGCGCCTATTTTCAGGATGACTGGAAAGCCACTCCGAATCTGACTTTGAACCTTGGCGTTCGATGGGACTACTTCACTCCTTACGCTGAGGTGAACGGTAGGCAGGCAAACTTCATTCCCAGTGGAGGCAATAGCAGCCCGGGCACGTACATGATTTCGAATACGGGATGTCAGGTGCCCCGGTCCACCGCTTTCAATGCGTTGTTGACAAGCAGCAACATCACGCTTTCCTGTGTCCCTGGGCTTACGTTGGGGAGCGCGCAGAAGCTGAATTTTTCTCCCAGGGTAGGATTTGCATACCGAATCACACCGAAGCTGGTTGTTCGCGGCGGTTATGGATCGGCTTACGGTGCGCTCGGTAATCTTGGCTATGGTGGTACGTTGGGTACTAACTATCCCTTCGTATATACCTCTACCTTCAATAGCCCGGACTCTCAGCATCCGCTGGTGCTTTCTAACGGCCAAACAGCCACATTGGAAACCAGTCTTGCTTCAATCAATATCGAAGATCCAACGATCAACAGCGGGCAGGGGTTGAATCTGTATGGTCGTCAGAACAACTTCCAGACTCCTTATGTTCAAACAACAAATTTAACCATCCAGGATCAATTCACGAACCACGATTCCATCCAGATTGGATACGTCGGTACTGTGGGTCGCCACCTGGACAATCTTGGATACAACAACTCTCCTTCTGAGATTCTTCCGCCGAGCGCCAACCCTCAAAACTACATTCCATTCCCGAGCTTTGCCCGAAATGCGACCTACGAAACGACCAATGCATCCAGCAGTTACAACGCGCTTCAAACAACGTACGAGCACCAACTAAGCTACGGTTTGACGCTGCTTGCGAACTACACCTGGAGCAAATGTATGAGCGATCAGCATACCCAGGCTTCACAGAATCAGCAGTACCGGGCACAATGGCTTCCTGGATTTGGAATTGCGGCGGACAACGCGCTGTGCGATACAGATGCGACCAATGTTGTTCATCTCTCCGGATCCTGGCAGTTGCCCGTCGGTCGCGGAAGGGCGCTGTTGGGTAATTCTAATCGGGCCACTGATGCCATCCTTGGAGGATGGGTGGTGAACTTCATCACCGGGTATCAAGGTGGGCAGCCATTTACGATCAATTGCCCGGTTACGACCGCAGCCGGATTGGGGTGCTTCGCACCGGTGGTTCAGGGCCAGAATATGTATGCCGGTCCACACAACCACACGCAATGGTTGAACCCCAATGCATTCGCGCAGCCTGCCCTGGCAACCCAAATTGGCCAGACCGACTACTCTGTTTTAGGCGGAGGGGGACAGCAGGCTCGCGGGCCCAGCTTCAGCAATCTGGATTCCTCTATCTTCAAGGATTTCAACTTTACGGAATCTGTTCGACTGCAGTTCCGGGCCGAAGCGTTCAACACAACAAATACACCGCAGTTCGGCCAACCGGGAAACCTGAATTTCACCACCCCGGTGGGATTCAGTTCCATCACCAGCACAAGGAATAACCCTCGGCTGCTGCAGTTGGCGCTGAAGTTGTTCTACTAAAAAATCAGCACTCGTTGTAGTGCGGAGCATTTTCACTTTCGTGGACGATGCTCCGCACTTGCATTTGCACCTTACTCAAAGAGCTTCGCGTAAGTGTTCTTACTCCTGGCGTCAATGTTCAGTTGGCATATGCTAGCCGTTGGAAGCGGCGGCGATAATCCCAATGTAGCCGTCGTTGGTCCAAGAAGCCGCACTGAGGATCAGCTTTGTTCTGCTTCGGAAACGGTGGCGAAGATAGGCAGAACTGTATTGACTTTTGTTAGCTCGAAGAGCATATGAACTCGTTTGGTGGGAGCTGCGATGGCAATACGATAGCCGCTCTTCTGCTGAGCGGTCAGAAAGCTTAGTAGTGCGCCTAAGCCGGCGGAGTCCATGTGCGGAACCTCGCTCAGGTCGATCACTGTTAGCTCCGACGTGATGTTTCGCAATGTCGATTGCAACGTGCCCAGCGAGGTCAATGTGAGTGGACCGCTCACCTGAACGATGGTGGTGCCGGGCCGATCTCCTTGCTTTTGCTCTACTGTAAGTTCGCTCATAGATGTGGAACTGATTCTAACGCCGAACGCTCTCCATGTTGCAAGAAAACACGTTGTCCAGCTTGAACCTCGCTGGTTATTCCCCAGGGCAGCTCAAAGGGCGAAAATTGCATAGATAGCGCAGGTGTAGGCGCGCAACTATGGGAATTTTCTGGCGAGATATCGCGGCAGGTGAGGCGGATGCGCCGAGTTGTCCAGTGGAGACCTGGACTGAGCTAGCTGTGCCTGCAATTCAGTTCGGAATGTTGGACGCATTGAAGTCTGATTGCAAGGAGAGTCGCGCGCAAATTCGATCAGCTTATCGTGCGCTGGTCTGGGAAACTCATCCTGATCGGGTCCCACAGGAGATGCGAGAAGAGGCGGAAGAGCGAATGAAAAATCTGAACGCCGCATATCGCAAATTGATGGACGAGTTGGATCAGAGATCTGCTTCTGCAGAGGGGACGAAAGTTCGATGAGCTCTGATTTCTTCTGGAAAGAGAGACCTTCGGAGACGCGCTACAGCCGCCAGGAGCTTATTGCCGGATGGAAACAAGCAACACTTGCGTCCGCATCCGTGCTGGTTGTTGGTGCCGGGGCGCTGGGGAACGAAGTTTTGAAAAACCTTGCACTCACCGGAGTGGGACAGATTGATGTCGCCGATTTCGATGTGGTTGAAATCAGCAACCTTTCGCGGTGCGTCCTCTTTCGGGAAGAAGATCTTGGGTGTAACAAGGCTGAGATTGCGGCGATGCGACTGCGTGAGATGAATCCTAGTCTGCGATGCCGTGCGTTCCCGATTAACGCGGAGCATAAATTGGGGGCAGGCAGGATGCGCCGGTATGATCTTGTGCTCGGTGCAGTGGATACGATTGCTGCACGTCTTGCCTTGAACCGGCTTTGCCGTACGGCAGGAGTGCCATTTCTTGACGGCGGGATGAATGCGGATGGCGGCCAGGTATCGCTGTTTCACCCGCATGAGAGCTCGTGCTACCAATGCGGTATGACGGAATCAATGTGGGCGCGTGTAGCACAGAGAAATGGTTGTTTGCAGCAGGGAACTGGTGAAGAGGAAAAACCAGTTAAACTGCCGGCGACTGTCACGATGGCTGCTTCTATTGGCGCGATGCAAGCACAGGAAGCGATTCGTTGGCTGCTGCGGGAGAACGACGGCACGGCACAGGCGTTACGCCCGGGAGAGCGAATCTGCTTCCAGAGCGCTCCTTATCAGGTCTTGGTTTTGCAATCTGCTGTTCGGCAGGATTGCGAAGTTCATGCGTTCAACCGTGTCTTGCCGGCGATGCTTGAGGCTGATTCTGCCACGATTACCGCATCTCAATTATTGGACCAGTTCGGAGCGAAACGCCTGGTTTTGGATTGGGATGTGATTTTTATGCTCGAGTGTTTTGACTGTTCTCGTGAACTTGTTACATTGCCGATATTTGAACTTGCGCGTGAGCGTCTGATTTGCGAGAAATGTGGGCGCATCCGCGTGCCGGAGATGAAGTCCAACATCGCGGCAGACGATATTTTGGCCGGATGCACCTTACGTGAACTCGGAGTGCCAGATCAGGCCATCCTAGAGTTGGTGCTTCGTGATCGCAGCGAAGATTCGGAAGGTTGTTCCATCTTTGCAGAGCTTTGCGGGGAACACACCGAAGTTCCCAATACATTGCAACTCGGAGTGTCAGCTTGATATCCATCACGATCTCCATGTATGACCAGAGTCGGCGCGCTGCCGTTACGCTGCCCCCCTCTACCACCGTCGGTGAGGTTCTGCAGCAGTGCATGCAGCGATGGTCTCTTCCGGACACCACTTTCGTGTTCCGGCATGTGGCTACAAACCGTGTTCTGTTGGAAATGGAAGAGCTGGGAGAAGCCGGAGTAACTGATGGTGAGGAGTTGCAGATTTTTCCACTGCTTGAGGGTGGCGCATGAATTCTGTTCGACAGCGTCGCCTGCTCAGCGATTACGACGGCGTGATGGCTCTTGTTAGAGCCTCCGACGAGCGGTTAGTAGTGAAAAGCACTACCGGCACGCCACCAGATACTTACCGGTTATTGTTCCACTGTCGAAGCGTAGTGAAGTTTGACGATGATGCTGCAATTTTCGGACGAGATCATTACGTGCGTATCTACTTGCCTGCTGCATATCCTGCAGTAGCGCCGGTGGCTACCATGCTTTCGCAGGTGCTGCATCCGCATATCTGGCCCAATCGCGTTGTGTGTCTCGGGCCCTGGTCGCCACAAGAGAAACTTAGTAGCGTTCTGCTTCGAATTGCGTCCATTCTGATTTATGAACCAGGTTCTTTGAACTGGAGAAGCGTTGCGGACGAGAGTGTTGTTCCGTGGGCGCTCCGCAATCAAGAGCTGTTGCCGCTGGACATGCCATGGACTTCGGCTGCCCGAGAAAATGCGCCACAAGGTCAGCTGTGTCGTTAAACGAAGGCATACGCTGGGAAGAATTGCCGTCGTTCCTGCCCGTGCCATGTGATTTAGCTGATCATCTTGCGCCATTGCAGGATGACGGAACGGATTCTATTCTCGTTCTTTCCGAAAGGTCACTGGAATCCATTGCCCGCCATTCCGGCGCCTTGTCGAAAGAAGTTCTCGGATTGTTGCTGGGCAAGGTTTTGTGTGATCAGAAGAGCGGAAGACTGGCCACTATCGTGGAAGCGATCACGCCGGTACAAGAGACCATGGGATCTCGCACTTCAGTGCAGACAGGTATTGAGAGTTGGGCTGCTACATGGGGCACACTGCCACCGCTTTATCAAGTGGTGGGTTGGTACCATAGCCATCCAGGTCACGGCATCTTTTTCTCCGCGACAGATCGGCAGACCCAGCGGCGAAACTTTCCGAAATCCTGGCACGTTGGATTCGTGTTCGATCCGAGCAACGGGAAGTTTGGAGCCTTCGCAGGCGAAGAATGCACCGCAATCCGTGTTCTGATTTCTGGAGATGTGAGTGTCTAGCGTGTCTTAGCTTGCCATCTGAAGTTCAATTTCTTCCGGAGCTCCAGGAAGGATGTGCAGCGTTGTGGGCAATATCTGATGGCATTGCACGCAGGCGCCACCGGCGTGTTCGGCAAGCCATGTACGAGTGCTGGGGCGATAACCTGTGCCGCAGTCACACAACACGACCTCTTCGCCAGGCTCAAAAGGCACGCCGTCGATCGGGTCTGCGTAAAGGTCTCCTGCGGAGAGGAGCGCAACTGCTATGGTTGCAGCGTTAGTCGCGGGCGCGGTTGCGGCAATATCTGGAGTTACATCTGTCCAAGTTACTGAAGAGGTTTTTGGAGATGCTGAAGCAGAAGTCTCGAAGCTGGATTCTGCAGGAGAAGAGTAAAGGCTAAAAGTCTCGTTTCGCCCGCTCAGGAACTGACGGTCATAAGAGAAAAGATCGTCAGTTTGATCTATCAAATTCTCGCTCGATGATCTGACATGGAACTGTTCCGTCAGCGAATCCACGGACGGCGGGTAGTTACTGATGGCTTCCAGCTGCGATCCATCAATATTGGATGACTCAATTGCTATGTTTTTCGCTTGCGTGCTCTTGAAGATAGCTTGACGATGCGCCTTGCTAACCAGGCGAACAGAGCAGCCGGCAATCACGGTCAGCATGGAAAGATCCGCGGCGAGAAGAGTCTGAAGCGTCGGCATGATCCAGGACCTCCTGAGAAGCCAATTGTTACTATTGTGTCACTATATTTCTCTCCCTCTGTTAACGAGATAGCTACCTGCATAAGGTGCCTAAAGCCGCAATAGCAGCGCGTTGACTTTGCTAAACCTCGACCGTATGCTCTGACAGGAATAAGACTATTGAGTGAGTATGAAGGTGTTCTGTCGATCCGCTCTGTGTGTCGTCATAGCTGTTCCGGTTTGCGGTCTGCTGGGTTGTGCCGTTTTGATGAAACCTGTGCGCATGACAGGGCTCGCCGCGAAAGACTTGACGGTTCAGGTGACGATCGATGCGGGCGCCAATCAGGACAGCGTAGTTGCGGCAGACGTAGTTGCGGTAGACGACAAAAAGGTTTTGGGTGAGGTTTCCGCGATGACCGCGACGCAATGGTTTGCGAAGAAGAATGACATGATTCGTATGAAAGGGAAGGACCTCAAGATTGTGTCGTGGGAGTTTGTTCCCGGAACGATTGTGCCGGACCAGCACCTTACCGTCACCATCGGCAAGACGGGCGTGATTCTGTTCGCGAATTATGCGGGAAAGGGCGAACACCGCGCCACGCTTCCTCAGACAGGACGGGTTCAGGTAGACTTCGGGGCGGATGACTTTGCTGTACATCTGCCTAAAGAAACATCCGACGCTACACCCACACAATAGCCGATGAAGAGCCTCTCTACTGCGTCTGCCAAGTGTAGATGAAAGTTTTAGTAGTTCGTGACAAGGAATGAGTTGAGATGAGCGGCCGGTTGCTGTCGATCCCGAATCCGATTGAGTGGCATGATGGCATGTTGCTATCACCACAGCACTTTGACGACCTGACGCTTCGTCTTGAAGGTCTGTTAGAGCATGCTGCTACATTGGCTGCTCCGTTCAACTGGGGTATCTCGACACTGGAGATTGATGAGGCTGGTCTGCTCGACGGTTTCTTTACAGTAAAGGAACTCGAAGCCATTCTTCCGGACGGTTTTCCGGTGTGGCACGATGAGTCCGATGGATCTACCCTGCAGTTGCAGCTGGATACGCTTGACCCGCCGTTTCGGATTGGTGTGTTCACCGTGTATGCCGCAATTCCGGCACATCGTGATGGGGCGGGAAGGCTCTGGCGTTTCGAGCCTGTGGAATCCAAGGAGCAGGGGCAGAATGATGCGGACTCTCCAGAGACAGCTCCGATCCCACGGCTGCGGCCTCGTATGCAGATCATCGCATCGCACACACCACTGTCTTTAAGATATAGCGGCATCCCACTGGCGCAACTGCATTATCGTAATGGCGCTTTTGCGGCTATAGAAACCTTTGCACCACCTACTCAGAAATTACGTCTGGACTCGCCGATCACCAGGCGTTGCGTTGAGCTTCTGCGCCGTATGCGAGAAGTTGCGATCGTGTTGCAGCAACAATGGCGTTCTCTTTCTGCGTTGGAGCGAGAGAACCAGGATCTCGCACGGCGTACCGCGGTTCAGCAACTAATCGCCATGCTGCCGTATGCCGAGGCGATCCTGGAAGTGGGCGAAGTTCATCCCTTTCAGATTTTTCTTACCTTTTGCATGTTGGCGGGGCATGTCGCAAGTATCTCTTCCGACCCGATCCCGCCTAATTTCGCACCATACAGTCACCTGGATATGGAAGGAAGCTTCTCTCATATCTGCGGATTTATAGAAAAGGTGTTGGCGGAAAATACTTCCGGAGACTATATCGGAATTCCGTTCCAGAGCAATGAGGACGGCTTTTACCTGTTGTTCGAACCAAGTTGGAAGGGCCGGAAGCTGATATTGGCAATGCAGGCTGGAGATACGCCTGAGGCCCAGGTGATCGCATGGGGCGAACACGCGCTGATCGGTGCGTCCATTTTGCAGGATGGCATGCGAGAGCGTCGGGTGTTGGGCGCGCGTCGCGTGCATGTTGAGCGTGAGCTTGGTCTCTTTACATCTCCAGGAATGTTGCTATTTCAACTTTTCAATGATGACGAGTTTGTCCAGGGCGGCGAAATGCTGGAAGTAAGCAGTGGCCACTTCGGTCAGCCTGTCGGCAAACCTCTTCAGATGACGCTATTCGTGATGCAGACATGAGTGTTAGAGCGCAGAGCGAAGGGACCGTAATTGACCGCGAGCGACGGCGGGGACAATTCCTCACGAAAGAATGGCGTTCGCGCGCGGATAGATCTGAGATAGATTTGCCGGTACTCGGCAACTCGATGTTGCTGATGCAGTTTCGGCAATTCTGCGCGAAGCTTTTGCAGGCACGCGACCTTCTGGAGCGCGAAAGTATTAGCGGACCACTCCAAGCGGAGGTGCCGGTGACTCCTGTAGTGACTCTTTCAGCTACAGAGAAAGCCATTGCTGCTGCGGAAAACGCAGTGGCTGTTGCACAGGCGGAGGCGGCCGCAGCTATCGCTGCAGCGCTGGGCAAAGCAGCGCCTGCGGATACTGCTATACCCGCAACTGACAAGACATCGCCATGGTCAGGACAGGCGGATCTGATGGCAGCAAGGCGTGAAGAGGTCCGCAGCCAATTGCTTTCTCTTTTGGAGCAGCAGTCGTATCAGGTTATGTCGCTCAGCGGCTCGCTTTCGCTCAGCACATTTCGAGAAGCGCAGTATGTTATGGCGGCTCTGGCTGACGAAGTGTTGTTAAATGCGCATTGGACAGGGAAGCAAGGCTGGCGTTTGCTGGAAGAAGAGCTATTTCGCTCCCATGCGTCGGGAGAACTATTCTTTTCGCGTCTGGATGAGTTGCTGAAGCTTGGGCAAGCGGGCTCGATTGAATTGGCGATGGTTTTCTACCAGGCACTGGCGCTGGATTTTCGAGGTAAGTATCGCAACAACGACCCGACCCGGCAGTTAAGCCGCTATCGGAGACAGTTGTTCACGCACATATTTCGCGTTATTCCTGAGGCTATGTCGGGGGCTGCGCTTACGCCGCAGGCCTATGACGTGATGGCGCATGGGGAAGATATCCGTTACCTTCCAAATCAACATCGCTGGTGGTTTGCTGTGGGCGGAGTTTTGCTGTTCTGGCTGCTGGTTACTTTTTTTATCTGGAATGTAATGACGTCGGGACTTTCCCATCAACTGCAGCGCATCCAGGTGTATGCGCCCCGCGGTACTAATCCGCTGCTGCCATGATGACTTCGAGCACATACACGATTCTGTTGATCGTTTCGATCGTGCTGCTGGTGCTGGTCGTTCTGGTGGTCTTTTTTGTAATTCGGAGCGCCGCGAAAAAACCAGTCGATCTCGATCTGCATGCAGAGCAGGCACCCCCGCCCCCACCTGCCCTCGAACTGGAATCTCCAGAGCGAACCGAGCCGAGCCGTTTTGCGGCAATGGAGCTTGCGAAGAGTTTTCGCCATGCCTTGAAGATTCTGCGTGCACGTGATGGTGACCGGGAATCACGCTACCTGCAACCGTGGTATTTGCTTCTGGGTCCCAGTGGCAGCGGCAAGACCTCGCTGTTCTCGCAATCTGATCTTGCATCCGAGATGCTGGAGCAGGTGCAAATAGAGCAGGGCGCCGAAGTAACGTGGAACTGTTTTGAGAACGGCGTTGTGTTGGATATCGCGGGTGACTGGTCCTTCGATAACACAGCGAGGACTGCGTCCATCTGGCGACGATTGCTGCATCTGATCTCCCGCTATCGCCCTGCGCATGCGCTTGACGGAATTATTGTGGCGTTTCCGGCGACAGATTTTGTGGGGGATAAGGCACTTTCGCAAACCGAGATTGTTGAGCGGGCCATGTTTGTGCAGCAGCGTCTCCGACAAATTCAGGTGCAGACCGGATTTCATTTGCCGGTGTACTTCATCCTGACGCAGTGTGATCATATCGAGGGATTTTCTGCCTTCTGCGGAGCGCTCGAACCTGAAGAGCGGCGAGGCATGTTTGGCTGGTCCAATCCATTTTCGACAGAGGTCCAGTTTCACAGCGAGTGGACCGACCTGGCGTTTACGTCGATACGGCTGGCTGTCGAAAATCGCGTGAGCCGTCTCTTTGCGGTCGAAGACTATACTCGTGCACACGATGCGCTTTTCCTGCTGCCTGGCAATCTTCTGGGGATGCAGGAACGGCTGAAGACCTTTCTTGCACGGATGCTGCGCTCTTCCTCCGAGATAGAGTCGCCGATCTTCCGTGGGCTTTTCCTTACTGGCTCACGCGAAGATATGCGTGTCCCGTTTTCTCTGGACATGAGTGACATGGTGCCGGCCAGCATGCCGCGCGCAGAGGCTTCCTATGAGTGGGGCTCGCTTGCGCTGGGTAAGCCAAGAGAGGCTACAACGCGCTTTCATCAAGCGACGGAGCCGGTTAGCTTCGTACGCGATCTCTTCCTGCGCAAGATCTTCGGTGAGCGCTCACTTGCCGTTCCATTGTCCCAGTCCTTCTACGCACGGGACAGAGCCAGGCGCATTCTTCAGATTGTGAGCATAGTGCTGGCTGCGATATTGATCGCCGGCGGCATCTACGGGTATCTGCAGATGGGGCACAAGATCGACCGCCTTCAACCGCTGATGACCAGCATCGCGGATGATATGGACGGACAGAACGCGCTTCCAGCCAGCCAGGGCGAGTTTGATGGACCGGTACATACACCTACCGACGACCTTCTTCGCGCAATGCTGGAGCTGCGTAATAACGGTATTCACTCTGTCTTCTATCCCTGGTCGTGGGGCTATTCTCTCGACCATGACATCGACCGGGCTATGATTCCGTCGCTTCGCGTTCTTATTCTGAAGCGCTTTGAGCGGCAACTGGAAAAAAGAGCGGCTCTGGTTACGGCGGCCCAACAATGGCCTTCGCAGGATGGAGAATCGCTGAATCCGGCTGAGCAGAGTCTCAGCTCTCCTCTGACCAATGAAGCGGTTGAACTGTTGCCTGCATATCAGCAGCAGCGCGCATTCGTGGACGGTATATTGGCGCTGCAACATCACATCGATCAGTACGAACGCCTTAGAACGCCGGGCAATCCGGATAGCCTGGCTTCCGTGGCCGAACTGGATGGCTATCTGAATGCCAGGCCCCCTGTCATACTGCCCAGCGATGCTTCAAGCCCAATTTTCGACAAGGCGCTTTCGGAAACATTATGGCAGCCATTTCGTTACTCCGAGCGCGATGAGCGCAATGCAGCGATGAAGCTGCAGGAGCTTTCCAGTAATTTGTTCACTGCGGTCATCGAACAAAATCGCTTACGGAGAGCGACGGATGCGCTGGTAGTTGCGCTGGGGCGGATCAGCGGACCACGCCCGGCCTATGAAGATATTCGGTCTGCGCAACAGGCTTACGCCACGCTCAATTCAGCTCTGTCAGACCCGCCGCTCGC
>Ga0302303_10001539_pt1 | contig 14906 bp, 13 predicted proteins | sample III_Palsa_E2_1_FD_194542 | JGI IMG/M metagenome (GOLD analysis project Ga0302303, IMG submission 194542) | Peat permafrost microbial communities from Stordalen Mire near Abisko, Sweden - III_Palsa_E2_1 | ecosystem: Environmental > Terrestrial > Soil > Palsa > Peat permafrost | place: Sweden... | reverse complement strand
TAAATTTCTTTTTTTTTAAATTATATCTATTTTAAAAAACGAAAAAACAACCCTTTATGAAAAAAATTTACTTATCACTTATTGTATTGTTATCCGTTTTCAAAACATTCAGTCAGAATGTTGGTTATATTATCACTATACATAACGACACTATTTACTGTGCAAAAGTTAAAGCCGTATTCATTGGTGGCGGGGCACGGTATAAAATAAAAAACAGCGATGATTTTAAACGGATCTCTGCCGATAGTATAAAAGAATACCAGTTAAGTAACGATTCGTCCACTTACCGTGCCGTGGCACTAAAACCCGGTGCCGATCCTTTTTTCCTCCAGTTGGTAACACGCGGCAGTATTTGTTTATATGTAATGTATACCACCACCTATAGCGGCACCACCACCACCACCACTACTACCGATTGGTATGTAAGTAAAAATAACGCGCCTGTTATCATGTTAAAAACCAATGGAATAAATTTATTCGCCCCCAGCCATGACGACCGTAAAGCCGCCCTTGCCAATCTTTTTGCCGATGACCCGCAGGTTTTGGCAGCCTATAAGGCCGATGACAGTTTTAGTTTTAAAACCATCAAAAAGTACGTACAGCAATATAACCACGATGCTTTGGCGCAGGGTAAATAAGCGATTTTTATTAATCCTTCATTATCAGCAAATTCATTAACACCTTTCTATTTTCTCCACAATTGTAAGGAAAACTGAAAAAATTGTTACTTTTGTATCCCGTACACAAACATTTTGTCCCGGCATAAAATCCGGCAGCAAAATCACAAAAAATCATGACTAAATATATTTTTGTTACGGGCGGCGTTACCTCGTCGTTAGGAAAAGGCATTATTTCAGCTTCACTCGCTAAACTTTTGCAATCGCGCGGTTATTCTGTAACCATCCAAAAATTCGACCCTTATATTAACATCGACCCGGGAACGCTTAACCCTTATGAGCATGGCGAATGTTATGTTACCGAAGATGGCGCCGAAACAGATCTGGACCTTGGTCATTACGAACGCTTCCTGAATACCCCTACCTCCAAAGCCAATAACATTACTACCGGCCGCATATACCAAAACGTGATCAACCGCGAACGCGAAGGTGCCTTTTTGGGCAAAACCGTGCAGGTGGTACCGCATATTACCGACGAAATAAAACGGAACATCCGCATATTGGGCGAAAGCGGCCAGTATGATATTGTAATAACCGAATTAGGCGGCACCGTGGGCGATATTGAATCGCTGCCATACATTGAGGCCGTGCGCCAGTTCAGGTGGGAAGTAGGATCGGGCAATTCGCTGGTTATCCACTTAACGCTTATCCCCTATTTAGCTGCCGCCGGTGAGTTAAAGACCAAACCTACCCAGCACTCGGTAAAAATGCTGCTGGAGTACGGTATACAACCCGATATTTTGGTTTGCCGCACCGAGCATCATTTAAGCATGGATATCCGCAAAAAGATAGCCCTGTTTTGCAATGTGAACATTAACGCGGTAATTGAATCGATAGACGCGTCGACCATTTACGATGTACCTTTGCTGATGCTGAAGGAACAGCTGGATAAAACCGTACTCAGCAAATTAAAACTCCCCCAAAAGAATGAACCCGACCTGGAAAGCTGGAAAGACTTTTTAGGCAGATTAAAAAACCCAACCTCAGAGGTGCGCATAGGCCTGGTAGGTAAATATGTGGAGCTGCCCGATGCTTATAAATCCATTGTGGAATCATTCATCCACGCGGGTTCAAAAAACGAGTGCAAGGTGAAGGTTGATTACATCCACTCCGAACAATTAACCACCGAAAACGCGGTTGAGCGCTTAAAAGGCTTGCATGGCGTATTGGTTGCCCCGGGTTTCGGCTCGCGCGGGTTTGAAGGTAAAATTGAGGCCATACGCTACGTTCGCGAAAATAATATCCCATTCTTTGGTATCTGCCTGGGTATGCAATGCGCCGTTGTGGAGTACGGCCGCAATGTTTTGGGCCTTAAAGATGCCAACAGCACCGAAATGAACCCCGATACTTCCAACCCTGTTATCAGCATGATGGAGGAACAAAAAAAGGTGATAAACAAAGGCGGTACCATGCGTTTAGGCGCTTACCCATGCGACCTTAAAAAGAACAGCAAAGCAGCCGGAATATACGGAAAAACCCACATCAGCGAGCGCCACAGGCACCGCTATGAGTTTAATAACGACTATCTGAAACAGTATGAAGTAGCAGGGTTGATCCCCTCGGGCATTAACCCTGAAAACAACCTGGTAGAGATAGTTGAGCTTAAAAATCACCCGTTTTTTGTAGGTTCACAATTTCACCCGGAATTAAAATCAACAGTTGCAAATCCTCACCCACTTTTTATTAACTTTGTCGCCGCTTCGCTGGCTTATGCCCGCAGGAAATAAGTAATTGTTGACACATTATAATGGATAGAAATACGTTCACAGGATTATTCCTGATCATGCTCATCATCTTCGGATCGTTTTATTTAATGAAACCATCCGCGCAGCAAATAAAACAAGAACAGGAAAAGCAGCATGCCGACTCTTTAAAAAAGTTTAATAAAAGCCCTGCCGTAGTTGCAAAGGCCGATACCGTAAAAACTCCTTTAAAAATTGATTCGGCCCAGTTAAAAGGCGCCTTCGGTTCAGCATTGGTGGGTACACAAAAACTCATTACGCTGGAAAATAAGGACCTGCTGATAAAATTATCAACCCAGGGCGGCCGCATCTATTCGGTCGAGTTAAAAAACTTTAAAACCTTTGATAAAAAGCCGCTTATTTTATTTGACGGCGATGATAACCATTTCGGCATAAACATAGCTGCCGATAACCGCAATTTTGATAGCAACAACCTGTATTTTACGCCCAGCGCGCCACAGCTTAGCGTTGCCGGTGCCGATTCAGGTTCGGTTACCATGCGTTTAAGCTACAGTGCCACCCAGTATATTGATTATATATATACGCTTAACGGCAGCGGTTACAAGGTTGGCTTCACGGTTAAGCCAACCGGCATGGATAACGTAATTGCCAACAGCAACACCATTAATATCGACTGGACCGCCAGCCTGCGTAAACAGGAAAAGGACATGGAGCAGGAGCGCAGATATTCAACCGTATATTTCAATACGCTTGATGATAACTGGGACTACCTGAGTGCAACTAAAGACGATCAGAAAGATATAACCGAAGGAAAAGTTCAATGGGTATCGTTCAAGGCGCATTTCTTCTCCAACGTATTGTTAGCGGTAAACGGTTTTAGTAAAACCAGCGTTTCGGCAAGCACCGATACCAGCGACCATGCCAACATTAAACAAATGAAGGCCGATTTGCAACTGGCGCGCAGCAAGGACGGCACCTTCCCCATGAACTTTTATTTTGAGCCCAACCAGTTCCACATGCTGCAAAAAGAAGGTTATAACCTCGAGAAGCAGATAGATCTTGGTCCTGGCCCACTAAAATATGTTAACCGTTTTGCCACCCTGCCTGTATTTGATTTCCTGAAACAATTCGGCTGGAACTATGGCCTCATCATATTGGCCCTAACCGTTGTGCTTAAACTGGTGCTATCGCCGCTAACCTATAAGTCGTACTTATCAATGGCTAAAATGCGCGTTTTGAAGCCGGAGATGGACGAAATAAAAGCCAAAGTTGGTGAAGATAACCCTACCCTGCTGCAACAGGAATACTTAAAGCTGTATAAAAAGGCGGGAGTAAACCCATTGGGCGGTTGTTTACCGCTGGTGATACAAATGCCTATAGTTATCGCGTTCTTCCGCTTTTTCCCAAGCTTGTTTGAACTGCGCGGACAAGGCTTTTTATGGATGCATGACCTTTCCACTTATGATTCCATCCTTACCTTCCCGCATATCCCGCTGATCGGTGATCACCTGAGCTTAATGTGTTTGCTCATGACCATCTCCACGTTGATCTATACCTATTTCAACAACCAGATATCGGGCGCTACCGGGCAAATGAAGTATATAGGCTACATTACCCCTATCATCTTTTTGGCTACGCTGAACAGCTACCCTGCAGGTTTAAATTATTATTACTTTTTAGCCAACATGCTTACCTTTTTACAACAATACATCATCAGGTTTATGGTTGACGATAAAAAGATACATGCCCAGATACAGGAAAACAAAAAGAAACCCGAAGACGAGAAAAAGAAGAAATCAGGTTTCCAGGCCCGTTTGGACGATATGATGAAGCAGAAACAACAGTTGCCTGCACCTGCTACAAGTGGGAAGAAGAAGTAGTTTTTTTAGTCCGGAAGACGGAAAGACCGAAAGTAAATATAATATAAAAGCCTGGCAGATATTCTGCCGGGCTTTTTTGTGCGGTAAATTCAGCTTCGTTTTATAAATTGCATTATAGCTTATAAACATGACCAGCACTTATAAAGAGTTTACAATAGAAGTAACCAATGATGACCGTTACACAACAGGCTCGGCGGACAATTATCCTTCATACCATTATCAATATCTAAGCGATATTGAATCGTGGTTCAGTGCTAAACACGGAATTAGGGTAGCAAAAGATGAAACTGAAATTGCAAGCGCTATAATTTGTGAAACGTACGGCGGAAGCACAACTATTCACAAACGCTCCTATGTATTAAAAGATGATGCTATTTTTATTTGTTGCGGCGCTAAAATATACAGCCTTCAGTTACCTACGCTCCAGCTTAATTGGAATAAGGAACTTGACACCGCAACTTGCTTTGGAATTTATGAATTTGAAAATGATTTTCTAATTCATGGCGAAATGGAAATCTCAAGGCTGAGCGCAGACGGGGTAATAAAGTGGAAATTTAGCGCAAGAGATATTTTTGTAAGTATTAACGGTAAAAAGGAGTTTGAGATAATAGGAGATAAAATTAAACTAATAGACTTTGAAGACTATGAGTATACGCTAAATGCTGACGGTGAAGTAATCTGATAATTTTTTCAAGTAATTCACTAATTATATTAGCAAAACTTTTTTACATTTACATCCATGTATGCAATTGTGGATATTGAGACAACCGGGGGGCATGCCAGCGCTAATGGCATTACCGAAATAGCTATTTGCATACACAATGGTAAAAAAGTGATTGAGCGCTACTCAACCCTGGTTAACCCGCAGCGCGACATTCCTATTTACATACGTGCCCTCACCGGCATCACCAATGAGATGGTAAGCGATGCCCCGCCCTTTGAGGATGTGGCCCACGATATTTATCACCTGCTCAACGGCAAAATATTTGTTGCCCATAATGTCAATTTCGATCATTCCTTTGTACGCTATCATTTGGCCGCAGCCGGGTACGATCTGCAATGCAATAAGCTGTGTACTGTAAGGCTGGGGCGAAAGATACTGCCGGGATTGCCATCTTATAGCCTTGGCAAACTATGCCATCACCTGGGCATTGCTAACGAGGCCAGGCACCGTGCCGCCGGCGACGCGGAAGCCACCGCCCGCTTATTTTCGCTGCTGCTGCAAAGCGATAAGGAAAATCACATCGGGCAGGCTTTAAAGCAGCGTTCCAAAGAACAGGTGCTGCCGCCAAACCTTAACAAAGCCGATATTGATAAACTGCCGATGATGCCCGGCATCTATTATTTTCACGATCAAAAAGGAAAAGCGATCTATGTAGGCAAGGCGAAAAATATTAAAAAACGGGTTTGCAGCCATTTTAGCGGTAACAATCCCAACCTGCAGCGGCAGGAGTTTCTGCGCAACATCCACCACATCAGTTTCCAGGAGTGTGGTACCGAACTGATAGCCTTTGTGCTGGAAGCGGTAGAGATCAAACGCCTGTGGCCCAAATACAACCGCTCGCTCAAGCGCTTTGAACAAGGTTATGCGCTGTATGATTACATCGATCAGCGCGGCTATGTAAGGCTGGCGGTGGATAAGCACCATAAGTTCCAGGTGCCGGTTTATACCTGTAATACCTTATTAGAAGGCTATAGCCTGTTAAATACGCTGATAGATACCTTTGAGCTTTGCCCCAAAATGTGTTTCATCCAAAAAAACAGCGCCGAATGTAACGGGGTACACAAGGATGATTGCGCCTGCACCGGAGTTATGCCGCCCGAAGAATATAACCAGCGGGTTAACGCGGCCATTGATTCGCTTAACGAGGCGCTGCCAACCTTTGCCATCCGCGATGAGGGCCGCAATAGCGATGAGCATAGCTGCATCCTGATAGAAAAGGGCCGTTTTTATGGTATGGGCTACATCTCGCATTACTTTAAGGCCGATGACCTGCCGCAGTTGAAGCAATACCTTACGCCCTACCCCGGCAATGATTATATCCGCAATATGGTAACCGGTTACGCCAGCAAGTTCCCCGAGCGGAAAGTGGTGTTCGCTTAGTTTGTTTTCAATATCGGATAAGGAAGGATGAGAAAAAGTAACTTTGGTTTACAAACAGCCACATGATTTTAACTTACGAAGTTTTAAAAACTTCGTAAGTTTGGTAATTAAAAAACTTATAATCAATCGGTTACAAATTTGCGAAGTTTTTAAAACTTCGCAAATTAAAATCAAGGGGCTTTGGTTTTTAAAAAACGAAAAAGCCGGGCTTTTGCCCGGCTACATATTAACTTAGTTTATCAAAAACTAAGTTTGATAAACGTTAATTCCTGGATCTTTTACCGCATCATTTTAATTTACAAGTTTCAAAAACTTAAATTTGGTAAGTGAAAATCAATCCCGAAACCTACTATCATTTATATAATCGCGGAAACAACAAGGACATTATTTTTTTTGAACCTGATAATTACATTTTCTTTCTTAGTCAATTTAAAAAGCATGTATCGCCTTATTGCCAAGTATATGCCTATTGCCTCATGCCAAACCACTTTCACTTCTTTCTTAAAATAAAGGATAAAACTTATTTTGATAAAGGGATTAAAAATTTCTTTATATCCTATTCTAAATCAATCAACAAAAAATATAGCCGCGTTGGAAGTTTGTTCCAGGGCAGATATAAGGCATCGGAAATAACAACAGACAGTTATTACACTACTGTAGTTACTTATATCCATCAAAATCCAGTTGTTGCCAAACTTGCAAAAAATATGGAAGATTATAAATATTCTTCCTATCGCGCATATTTATCAGATAAAGTTACTATGTTAAACAAAAAGGAAGTGTTGGAATGGTTTGGAGGATTGGAATATTTTATTGAACATCATAAAATAATGATGGATGAAAAGGAAATAAACAAGTATTTTGAGGTGTAATTGGCATTACTGCTGTACCAAATTTACGAAGTTTTAAAAACTTCGTAAATTAATATCCTATGGCTTATTCAGTTAATTAATATCAATCGTAAATCAAAATTCGTAAATCATATCACACCAGCCTTTTCCAGTTCCGCGGCCATTTCCTGCTGTATCTTTAGTGCCTCGGCCCTTGCCGCGTCAGCAAAATCCTTACCGTTGCCCGCATAGATGATCGATCGCGAAGCATTAACTATCAGCCCGCAATCTTTAGTTATGCCGTAATGGCAAACTTCCTGCAGGTTACCGCCCTGCGCGCCTACGCCGGGTACCAGTAAAAAATTATCGGGCGCAAATTTGCGAATGTTGGTAAACTCGGCGCTTTTGGTGGCGCCTACTACGTACATGATCCTGTCGGCACCGGCCCAGGTATTGGCCTTTTGTATCACGGCCTCGTATAAAAAGCCATCTTCTGTAGTCAGGTACTGAAAATCCTTACTGCCAACGGATGAGGTTAGCGCCAGTATGATCACCCACTTGCCATCAAAAGCCAAAAATGGCTTCACACTGTCGTTGCCCATGTAAGGCGCTACCGTTATGGCATCAAAGCTCATTCCCGATGCCGCCTCATCAAAAAAAGCCTTCGCATACATTCCGGATGTATTGCCAATATCGCCGCGCTTGGCATCAATAATATTCAAACAGTTTTTTGGCAGGTATTGCCAGGTAGCAATCAGGCTTTGCAGGCCCTTTAGGCCACGGCTTTCGTAAAAAGCCGCGTTGGGTTTGTAGCTTATGCACAGATCATGCGTGGCATCAATTATGCGCTTGTTAAACTCAAATATCGGGTCGGGATGGTCCTTTAAAAATTCGGGGATCTTATCTATATCAGTATCGAGCCCTACACATAAAAACGATTTTTTTTGTTTGATCTGGTCTATCAGCTGCTGGCGGGAAATCATTAAATAGGCGTGATTTTTTAATCCACAAAAAAACTAAAAATTAGTTTAAGAGTTATAGTAATAACGATATTTATTTAAATAATTTGAAATCTGAAATAAATTAACTAAAATTGCAACGTTTTCCTTTGATTTTTTCTTGCACCAAAGAAACAATTTAAAACTCCGCTTATTTATTACAATACAAAGTTTTAGATTTTCGACAAACAAATTGGCAGGTTAAATTTCTTTCAGATAAATAGCTTCAGTGTAATCATTAACACAGATTAATAAAACACATGAAATATTTATTGTTGACAAAACAAATAACTCAATAAAAATCTTTTTTGAACTATAATCCATCTCATGTCTGATACCATTGAATTGAACGACAAACTCGTTTCGGAGTTGCGCGAAATTGCAAAAAGTTTAGGTATTGCTGAAGCCGACGATCTTAGAAAGGCACAGCTAATTACCGCCATTGTTGACCAGCAAGGTTTAATTGAGGCCGCCCGGGCCCAGCAAAGCACTGTTGCCAGCAACTACACGCCCATACAACCTGAAGCTGAAACATCAGCCGCGGATGCAGGCGAAAAAACCCGCAAAAGAGTACGAACCATAAAAACTAAAAGTAACGAGCCCCGAATAGAGGTTCCGTTAGATGATACCAACCTGTTTGATATGCAGGATGATGAAACGCAGGCAGAAGAAGAGCCCGAAAGCGCCGAAGCGGAAGCCGCGCCTGTTAGCCAGGCCGATGAAAGCCCATCAAAAACTGAAGAATTTGCACCGGAGGCACGCCCGCAAAAATTTGAACGCCGTGTTAACCCGCCAAACGGCAACGGTAACGGCCAGCAAAAAGCGCAGGAAACTGCCATTAATATGGACTTTGATAATGTAATTGTAAACGAAGGCGTGCTGGAAATTATGCCCGATGGTTACGGTTTCCTCCGCTCATCCGATTATAATTATTTAACTTCTCCCGATGATATTTATGTTTCACAATCGCAGATCAAATTGTTCGGCCTTAAAACCGGCGATACGGTACGCGGAAGCATAAGGCCGCCGAAAGAAGGCGAAAAATATTTTCCGCTGGTGCGTGTTGAGGCCATTAACGGCCGTATACCTGCCGAAGTGCGCGACCGTGTTCCCTTTGATCACTTAACGCCGCTTTTCCCATCGGAAAAACTGAGCTTGTTTACCGATCCGGGTAATTATTCAACCCGTATTATGGACCTGTTCTCGCCCATAGGTAAAGGCCAGCGCGGCTTGATCGTAGCGCAGCCAAAAACAGGTAAAACCATGCTGCTAAAGGATGTTGCCAACGCGATAGCCAAAAACCACCCCGAGGTTTACCTGATCATCCTGCTGATTGATGAACGCCCCGAAGAAGTAACCGATATGGCCCGCAGCGTACGCGCCGAAGTGGTTTCATCAACCTTTGATGAGCCTGCCGAGCGCCACGTAAAAATTGCCAACATTGTACTTGAGAAAGCCAAACGCATGGTAGAGTGCGGCCATGATGTAGTTATCTTGTTAGATTCCATCACCCGTTTGGCCCGTGCCTATAATACCGTTGCCCCGGCATCGGGTAAAATACTATCCGGTGGTGTTGATGCTAACGCGCTGCACAAACCCAAACGCTTTTTTGGCGCGGCCCGTAACATTGAGGATGGCGGTTCGCTAACCATCATCGCTACGGCATTAACCGAAACAGGATCAAAAATGGACGAGGTTATTTTTGAAGAGTTTAAAGGTACCGGTAACATGGAGCTGCAGCTGGATCGTAAATTATCCAACAAACGCATATTCCCTGCTATTGATATTACCGCTTCAAGCACCCGCCGCGATGACCTGTTGCTTGATCGTGATACCTTGCAGCGTATATGGATACTCCGTAACCATTTGGCCGATATGAATTCGCAGGAATCAATGGAATTTTTACAGGCTCAGATACGCGGAACAAAAACTAACGAGGAATTTCTCATATCCATGAATTCATAATATTTTTGTATTTATAAAGTTATATTTACAATAAGTTAACTTATAACTTTATAAATACTTAATATAATCTTGATACCTTCATCCCGAAACGAAGATGAGCGTGAAAAAACACCTGCCCAATACTATTACCTGCGCAAACCTGTTTAGCGGGTGTGTGGGAATAGTGTTTGCCTTTCAGGGTAATTTGATATTTGCCGCTTATGCTATTTTCCTGGCGGCGATATTCGATTTCTTTGACGGGCTGGCCTCGCGTGTGCTCAATTCTTACTCTGGCATAGGTAAAGATCTTGATTCACTGGCAGATATGATTAGCTTTGGCGTACTGCCATCGGCTATTTTGTACGAGCTGTTTTTACAGGCGCCGCAAATAAGCAGGGTTAGCCCCTACTTAAACTTCGCGGCTTTTTTGATAGCGGTATTCTCCTGCCTAAGGCTGGCAAAGTTTAATGTGGATACCCGGCAAACCGAAAACTTTATAGGCCTGCCTACCCCGGCCAATGCCATACTCATAGCATCGCTTCCGTTTATTTTATCGCACCATCTTACATTATCAAAATATATATTAAACCCTTATGGTTTAACGGTATTTATACTGGTAATGTGTACGCTGCTGGTGGTGGAATTGCCGCTGATGTCGTTAAAATTCAAGAACCGCGACCTGGAGGAAAATATTTACCGCTATTTACTGCTGCTATTTTCGGCAATATTGATACTATTTTTTAAATTTGCCGCAGTTCCGGTGATCATATTGATATATATCACCTTATCCATCATTCAATTCAAATCCAAAAATGACGAAATTCCAGGCTGAAATAGATGTAATGCCCAAAAAAGAGATCCTTGATCCGCAAGGGAAAGCCGTAACCGGCAGTATGAAAAACCTGGGCCTGTCTGAAATTCAAAACATCCGCATCGGCAAGCACATTACACTCGAAATTGAAGCTGATAGTGCCGAAACCGCACACGCTAAAGTTGATGAGGCCTGTAAAAACCTGCTGGCTAACCTTATAATGGAAAGCTACAGCTTTAAATTACAACAGGTTTAAAGGTTCGCTTCTTTTTCCGCTTTTATAGTTCTTAATTCCGCCAGGCTATCGGCAATTATGCCTTTAACCTGGGCAAACTTGGCTATTACCATGCCGGGGTTTGGTGCCCCTGCCTTGCAGGCCGCCTCTATTTCCTGTATAAGCGTTTGGCTGTTAAGCATACCGAAAAAACCGAGATTAGCCTTTATTTTATGCGCCGCTGATGCCGCTGCCGCCCAATTGCCGGCATTAATTCCATTTTCCACTTCCTGCAATATTTCAGGCGATTGCTGTAAGAACATAGTGATGGTTTCTACAATAAATTCATCACTGCCATCGGCAATGTCGTACAAAAAGGTAAGGTCTAAATCTTTATCGGCGGCTTGCATATAACGGTATTGGTTTTCAAAAATATACTTTTTTTACAATTAAGGTGTCTTGCAACTCATTTTTCAGTTGCAAAATGTCCTTATTACAACCTGGGTGTTTAAAATGGGGCGCAATTTCGGCAAGCGGTTCCAAAGTAAACCTCCGCTTATGCAATTCAGGGTGAGGTATTTGTAAACCGGCCTCATTTATTATTTCCAATCCGTAAAATAAAATATCAATATCAATAGTACGCGATCCCCACTTCTCCTCGCGCTTCCGGCCCAATAACAACTCAATAGCCAATATTTTTTGCAGTATGGTTTGCGCAGGCAGCCCGGTTTGCAGCATCACAACCTGGTTCAGGTAATCCGGCAAGTCGGTTTTTCCCCATGATTGTGTTTCATAAACAGATGATTGGCTTATAACAGGCGCAATTTCCTCTTCAATATGTGCTATCGCCTTTTGCAGAAACAAATTCCTATTGCCGAGGTTACTTCCTAACAGTAAATAAACATCATTCATGTTGTAACAAATATTATGGACAAAGCTCTTAATATTATACCGTATTGAATTACTATTTTTGCATAGATAAAAATATTTATACCCTTAATGAAACAATTCTTCAAATTTGTACTGGCCACCATACTTGGATTGGTTTTGACCTGTGTTATCATTGTATTAATTATTTTCGCTATTATAAGTTCTGCAAGCAGCGATAAAACTGTTGATGTAGAGCCAAACTCCATATTGCACATAGCATTTACCCAGCCCATTACCGAACGCACGCCCGATAACCCCTTAGCCGGCCTTAGCTTTTTAGGTTTGGATGGTAAAAAAGACATCGGCCTGAACGATATACTCGCCAATATAAAAAAGGCAAAGACCGATGAAAACATCAAAGGGATATTTTTAGATGAAAGCTATATGGAATCGGGCGAGGCCACTACCGAAGAGGTACGCAACGCCTTGATCGACTTTAAAAAATCAGGTAAATTCATCATCGCCTACGCCGAAGTTTATACCCAGGGATTTTATTACCTGGCATCGGTAGCCGATAAGGTATATATCAACCCCAAAGGCATATTCGAGTTTCATGGTTTTAGCTCGCAGATCACCTTTTTTAAAGGCGCTTTGGATAAACTGGGTATCGAGGCACAAATTATTAAGGTAGGCACCTACAAAAGCGCGGTTGAGCCTTATTTCCTCACCAAAATGAGCGATGCCAACCGTTTGCAGGTTACCTCGTACTTAGGTTCGCTGTATGATTTTTACTTAACGGGTATTAGCAACAGCAGGCACATCAATAAGGATTCGCTGTTCAATTATGCCAATGAAATGCGCATACAGTTCCCCGAAGATGCCATGAAATACAAACTGGTTGACGGCCTTAAATATAAAGATGAAGTGCTGGATGAATTGAAGGACCGTACCGGTGTTGAGCACAAAAAAGACCTGGAAAGCGTGGAACTGGCCGATTATACCGATGCTAAAAAGGATGAGGACGATGATAAAGGCGGCTCATCAAAAAACCGCATCGCCATAGTATATGCCTCGGGCGAAATTACCGGCGGCGAGGGCGACGATAATACCATCGGATCGGAAAGAATATCGCAAGCCCTGCGTAAAGTAAGGCTTGATGATAAGGTTAAAGCGGTTGTTTTGCGTGTAAACTCACCAGGTGGCAGTTCGCTGGCATCGGATGTGATATGGCGCGAGGTAATGCTCACCAAACAGGTAAAACCCATCATCGTTTCTATGGGCGATGTAGCGGCATCGGGCGGTTATTACATCTCCTGCGCGGCTGATTCTATTTTTGCCGAACCGAATACCATAACCGGCTCCATAGGTATTTTTGCCATACTGCCTAATATGCAAAAACTGTTTAACGATAAGCTGGGCATCACCTTTGATGGCGTTACCACCGGCAAATATGCCGACCTGGGCGACATCAGCAAGCCGCTGACTCCCGAAGAAAAAGCCATCCTGCAAAACCAGGTGAACCACGGTTACGATGATTTTACCAAAGCCGTAGCGGCAGGCAGGCATAAAACACAAGCTTATATCAACAGCATTGGGCAGGGCCGGGTGTGGACAGGCGCGCAAGCCATAAAAATTGGTTTGGTTGATCGCCTGGGCAATATAAACGATGCCATAGCCTGCGCAGCCAAAAAAGCTAATCTAAAGCATTACAAACTGGTGGATTATCCCGAGCAAAAGAGCAACCTGGATAAAGTAAGCTCCTTATTGAACGCCGAAGTTAAAACCCGCGTACTAAAATCAGAACTGGGCGAAAACTACATCTACTATCAGCAAATTAAAGGCATGACCCAGATGATGCGTACCCCGCAGGCCCGTATGGAGTATGATGTGGTGGTGAAATAGTTTTTTTAGTTGATGGTTGATGGTTCATAGTGCATAGCAGAACTACCATGAACTATCCATCATAAACTATGAACTAAGGCACGGCTTTTGTACTTTTACTGCCATAACCAAATTATGGAAAACAAACCCATATCCCGTACGCTCCGCATGTTATCGCAGTTGATGGAACTGCACGATGTTAACCCCTTTAAAATACGGAGCATTGCCAACGCGGCTTTTAAAGTGGACAAACTGCCCTACCCCATTGCCGATAAAAGTTTAGAACAAATAGAAAAGATAGAGGGTATTGGTAAAAGCATAGCTGCCAAAATTGTGGAACTGCGCGATACCGGCACCATTGCCGAAATGGATGAGCTGCTGGCCAACACGCCCGAAGGTGTGGTGGAAATGATGGGCATTAAAGGCATCGGCCCGAAAAAGGTGGCCATTATTTGGCACGACCTGGGGATTGAGAATACCGGGGAGCTTTTTTATGCCTGCAACGAGAATCGGCTCATCGAAGCTAAAGGCTTCGGACTAAAAACACAGGAAGATATCCGCAAGGCCATTGAGTTCAGGATGGCGAGCAATGGCAAATTTTTATATGCCCAGGTAGAGAAGGAAGCCGGTGAACTACTGGACGCTTTAAAAGCGCTGTTCCCAAGCGGGCTAGCTGAATTTGCCGGGGATTTCCGCAGGCTGTGCGAGGTAATAAGCGAACTGGTAATAGTTTTAGGAAGCCGCGACCAGGAGATAGCCTTTACAACATTATTACAATCAACTGTTCTTAACAATGTAACTGCCAACGGCAACCACATCAGCGGCGAACTGCCAAACGGCTTGCTGGTTGATATTATTTGTGTAGAGAAAAGATATTTTTATAAGGAACTCTTCCTGCAAACAGGAAATGATGAACACACCGAAGCCGTTTTGAGCCGCATAACCGATGTGATAGACCAGCCCGAAAGCGAGGAACTCATCTACATAAAATCGG
>Ga0302303_10001534_pt1 | contig 14924 bp, 9 predicted proteins | sample III_Palsa_E2_1_FD_194542 | JGI IMG/M metagenome (GOLD analysis project Ga0302303, IMG submission 194542) | Peat permafrost microbial communities from Stordalen Mire near Abisko, Sweden - III_Palsa_E2_1 | ecosystem: Environmental > Terrestrial > Soil > Palsa > Peat permafrost | place: Sweden... | reverse complement strand
TTCACCCGCGTGACTATGCGTAAACCAAAGGCCTCACGTGCCCGTTCACGTGAGGTGTACGCACTGGCGATGGGTAGAAAGCCTTCTGCGGTGCAACCGGTCGAGAATCGCGCATGAATGAGACAGCTAAAAACGTATTGCTCTGGGTGATTATTGCGGCGGTTCTATTCGCCGTATTCCAGAGCTTCAATCCACATGGCACGTCCTCGTCGGATCTGCCTTACAGCGGATTCGTGCAGAGTGTCGATAACGGCAATGTGTCGACCGCGGTCATCAGTGCCGATCAGCCCGCCACCATCAGCGGCAAGCTGAAGGACGGCAGCACCTTCCATACCGTGGCGCCGGTGCTCGGCATCTCCACCAACGAGGTGGTGAAGCAGATGCAGGAAAAGGGCGTGGAAGTTCGCCAGGATCCTTCGGAAGGCTTTTCGCTTATCGGTCTGTTGATCAGCTGGCTGCCGGTGTTGTTGATCGTCGGCGTGTTCATCTGGTTCATGCGCCAGATGCAGTCTGGCGGTGGCGGCCGCGGTGCCATGAGCTTCGGCCGTTCGCGCGCCAAGTTGCAGGGCGAGGACCAGATCAAGGTCAATTTCAGCGACGTTGCCGGCTGCGATGAAGCGAAAGAAGAAGTAGGTGAACTGGTCGAGTTCCTGCGCGACCCGGGCCGCTTCCAGAAGCTCGGCGGCAAGATTCCCCGCGGCGTGCTGATGGTGGGCCCGCCCGGTACCGGCAAGACCCTGCTGGCCAAGGCGATTGCCGGCGAAGCCAAGGTGCCGTTCTTTGCGATTTCCGGTTCGGACTTTGTCGAGATGTTTGTCGGCGTCGGCGCCAGCCGTGTGCGCGACATGTTCGAGCAGGCCAAGAAACACGCGCCTTGCATCATCTTCATCGACGAAATCGATGCGGTCGGCCGCCATCGCGGTGCCGGCCTTGGCGGTGGTCATGACGAGCGCGAGCAGACGCTGAACCAGCTGCTGGTGGAAATGGACGGCTTCGAGGGTACCGAAGGCATCATCGTGATTGCCGCGACCAACCGTCCGGATGTGTTGGATCCTGCCTTGCTGCGTCCGGGCCGCTTTGACCGTCAGGTTGTCGTCGGTCTGCCTGACGTGCGCGGTCGCGAGCAGATTCTGAAAGTACATATGCGTAAGGTGCCGACCGCCAGCGACGTCAATGCGATGACGATTGCGCGCGGCACGCCGGGGTTCTCCGGTGCCGATCTGGCCAATCTGGTCAATGAGGCCGCGCTGTTTGCTGCTCGTGAGAACGCCCGTGAAGTGCGCATGATTCATCTGGACAAGGCGCGTGACAAGATTTTGATGGGTTCGGAGCGCCGCTCGATGGCCATGAGCGAGGACGAGCGCAAGCTCACCGCGTATCACGAGTCGGGTCACGCCATCATCGGCCGGCTGGTGCCGGAGCACGACCCGGTCTACAAGGTGACTATCATCCCGCGCGGTCGCGCGCTGGGCGTCACCATGTACCTGCCCGAAGGCGACAAGTACAGCATCAACCGCGTCGCGATCCAGTCGCAGCTGTGCTCGCTCTACGGCGGCCGCGTGGCGGAAGAGTTGATCTTCGGCGCCGACAAGGTCACCACCGGGGCGTCCAACGATATCGAGCGGGCGACCAAGATGGCGCGCAATATGGCGACCAAGTGGGGCTTGTCCGATGAACTCGGCCCGGTGACCTACGGTGAAGACGAGGACGAGGTATTCCTCGGCCGCTCGGTAACGCAGCACAAGAGCATCTCCAACGAGACTGCGAGCAAGATCGACGAAGTGGTGCGCGGGATCCTCGACCGGGCTTATGCGCGCAGCAAGGAGCTGTTGACGGCAAACATGGACAAGCTGCACATCATGGCCGAGTTGCTGTTGCAGTACGAAACCATTGATGCGCATCAGATCAACGACATCATGGCGGGACGCGAGCCCGGTCCGCCGGCAGACTGGACCAAAAATCCGCCGACCAGCAGCATGCCGCCACCGCCACCGCCGAAAAGCGATGCAGGTCTGCCCGTAGGTAAGGTCGGTGATCCTGCAGCTCAGAATCGCTCAGGCTTCGATAGCTGATTAGGTCAGTGGCAGCGTGCGGCGCCGGCTTGACGAATAGTTCTTCAAACAGGCGGCCAAACGGCCGTCTGTTTGATTTTTACGGCTTCTAATTCATGGCCGTGCAACGGTTGCCGACCACTATGGTGTGGGGCGTTTCGAAGCGCGATTTATGTTGATCTTCAGTGCGGACATTAATTTTTTTGACGAAAAGTGTTGACGCATGGGGGCGGAGTCTGAATAATTCCGCTTCTTGGTTCGGCGTGTTGATGCCCAAACATCAATGCAGCGAAACAAACGTTTTTCAGTGCGCCCGTAGCTCAGTTGGATAGAGTACCTGGCTACGAACTAGGTGGTCGGGAGTTCGAATCTCTCCGGGCGCACCATTTATCAGCGAGGCGGGGTGCTTGCACCCCGTTTTGTTTTTACGGAAAGCGACTTTTCTGTATAAATTTGAAGGTATGGAATCAAGGTGTGTGCTTCGATACGGATTGACGGATCGCAGTGTCACCCGTAACATTTGAAGGCTTCGATGACTTGAAATCTTCGATCATTCGTTGCGGGGTATAGCTCAGTCTGGTAGAGCGTTGCGTTTGGGACGCAAAAGTCGGGGGTTCGAATCCCTCTGCCCCGACCAGCGACGCGTTCTTCTGGTAGTGACTGCGCCTGTAGCTCAACCGGATAGAGCATCGGCCTTCTAAGCCGACGGTTGCAGGTTCGAGTCCTGTCGGGCGCACCAGTTTCAAGATTTATGGTGGGTGTAGCTCAGCTGGTTAGAGTCCCGGATTGTGATTCCGGTTGTCGTGGGTTCGAATCCCATCATCCACCCCAGTTTCAAGTCCATTTGTTCAAGCCCAGTTTCACCGGGCCGTTAGCTCAGTTGGTAGAGCAGTTGACTCTTAATCAATTGGTCGAAGGTTCGAATCCTTCACGGCCCACCAATTCGAAAGGGACTTGCGTGTACGCAGGTCCCTTTTTCTTTGTGCAAAACAAATCATGTTGAAGCGCGGGCAGGTTTGAATGGGCTGCTTGTGCTGCGACGCAGTGAAACCGTAAAATGGAATGCTTTCGTATAAGGGAATCATCAACTTAGACGAGCGCGGCGAGGCGGGTTCGAGTCGATGGCTAGGGCACATGTCGCCCTGAAATAGACTGGATAATCCTGCAGTTGCGCAAGTTTTCTGTGGTTGGCGCGCGAGAGTGGCGGAATTGGTAGACGCACTAGATTTAGGTTCTAGCGGTTAATCCCGTGGGGGTTCGAGTCCCCCCTTTCGCACCAAGCCAGATGATTTTCTTTTTTGCCGGCGGCAATGGCTGCCATGGTGTCCATTGCGGACCCCTAACATCAGGTTGTACCAGGAGACGACATGCAGGTTTCGGTTGAAAACATCGGCACGCTCGAGCGCAAGCTCACGGTGAAGTTTCCCGCAGAGCGGTTCGAGACGCAGGTGAGCGCACGTATCGCCGAAATGGGCCGCACGGTGCGCTTGAAGGGCTTTCGTCCAGGCAAGGTGCCAACCACGGTCATCAAGCAGCGCTTTGGTGATCAGGTGAGGGGCGAGGTGTTGTCCGATCTGATCGGCAGCACGCTGCGTGAGGCGGTAGATCAGGAAAAACTGCAGCCGATCGCCAATCCCGCAATCAATACGACCGGTCAGCCCGAGAATGGCGAAATTGCCTATACCGCCACGTTCGAGATCATGCCGGAGTTCCCCGTTATCGATGTGTCGGATCTGGAGATCAACCGCTCGGTCGCGGTGGTGACGGACGCGGATATCGACAAGATGCTGGAAACCCTGCGTCAGCAGCGCCGCAGCTTTGATGAAATTGAGCGTGCGTCGGCCGAAGGCGACTTCGTGATGTTCGAGTATTCGGCGCAGGCGGGCGATTATCGTTTCCCGGCAGAGGGTCTGGAGCGCGCAGGCAGCGTGTTGGGTTCGGGCAACCTGTTCAAGGCGCTGGACGACGCGCTGCTCAATCACACGGCGGATGACAGTTTCGACACCGAAATTGCTTTCCCCGAAGATTTTCGCAATGAGGAGCTGGCCGGCAAGACGGCAAAAGTCAGCCTCAAGATCATAAAGGTGCAGGAGCCGAAGCTGCCCGAGATCGATGGCGAGTTCGCCAAGCTGTTCGGTATCGAAGACGGCGATCTCGACGTATTTCGCAAGGAAGTGCGCGCGAATCTCGAGCGTGAGCTCAAGGCAGCGCTGATGGCACGTCTGAAGACTGAGGTGGCGGAGAAGCTCGCCAGCAAGCATGGTGAGCTGGATGTGCCCAAGTTGATGGTGCAGTCCGAAGCACAGAACATGGCCGCCGGCAACGTTCCACGCGGTCAGCAGCCGCCGCCGCAGCTGATCGAAGCCGCCATGCCGATCGCGCACAAGCGAGTGATCGCAGGTCTGCTGATGGGTGAAATCGCCCGCAAGCAATCGCTGGTGATCGATCGCAAGCGCATTGCCGAGCAGCTGGCGGCGATTGCCTCCACCTACGAAGAGCCCGAGAAAGTCATTGAACTCTACAACGGTGACCCCCAATTGATGTCTGGGCTGCAGAATCGAGTGATGGAAGACCAAGTCGCGGAGTGGGTGGCAGAACATGCTAAAACTACGCAGCAGGATCTGAGTTTCGATGACGTGATGCGTCCGGCTAACGCCTGAGCCTTACCAGGTCCATTCAACGGAGAGCTGTAAGCATGGCTATGGACCAAATCCAGAATCTCAATTTGATACCGATGGTTGTCGAGCAGACGGCCCGCGGCGAGCGCTCCTACGACATTTACTCACGCCTGTTGAAGGAGCGAGTGATTTTCCTGGTGGGCGAAGTCAACGATCAGGTGGCCAATGTCTTGGTCGCGCAAATGTTGTTTCTAGAGTCGGAAAATCCGGACAAGGACATCCAGTTCTACATCAACAGCCCGGGCGGTGCGGTGACTGCAGGTTTGGCGATCTACGACACCATGCAGTTCATCAAGCCGAATGTCAGCACCATGTGCATCGGTCAGGCTTGCAGCATGGGTTCGTTCCTGCTGATGGCCGGCGCCAAGGGCAAGCGTTACGCGTTGCCGAACTCGCGCGTCATGATCCACCAGCCTTCTGGTGGCGCGCAGGGCCAGGCGACCGACATCGAGATTCAAGCCCGCGAGATTCTTTATATCCGCGAACGCTTGAATCGGCTCTACGCTGAGCACACCGGTCAGCCGATCGAGAAGATCGAGCTGGACATGGAGCGCGATCGCTTCATGGATGCCGTTGACGCCAAGGCCTACGGTCTGATCGACGAAGTGCTTGGCAAGCGTGCCGGCGAGACGGTCAAATCGGCCTGATTTCCACGCTGTACCTAGGTGTCTTGGCTAGGGTTTCACATCTGCAGGCAGATGTGAAACCCTGTGTTATTCTCAAGATGCATCCAGATTTACCAGCGGGATCGAAAGTATGAGTGACGATCGGCAGGGCCGTTCCAGCGATAGTGGCAAGATCCTCTATTGCTCTTTCTGTGGCAAAAGTCAGCACGAAGTGCGCAAGCTGATCGCGGGTCCATCCGTGTTCATTTGCGACGAATGTGTGGAACTTTGCAACGACATCATCCGCGAAGAACTGGAAGAGAAGGCCGCGTCCGGCCGCACCCAGTTGCCCAAGCCACGTGAAATCCGCGAGTCGCTGGATCAGTACGTGGTCGGGCAGACGCGCGCAAAAAAGGCGCTGGCAGTTGCGGTCTACAATCATTACAAGCGCATCGAGTCGCGTCAGAAAAGCGACGACATCGAGCTTGGCAAGTCGAATATTCTGTTGATCGGTCCGACCGGTTCGGGCAAGACGCTGCTGGCGGAAACGCTGGCGCGCCTGCTCAATGTGCCGTTCACCATCGCCGATGCCACCACGTTGACCGAAGCCGGTTACGTGGGCGAAGACGTCGAAAACATCATCCAGAAGCTGCTGCAAAAATGCGACTACGACGTCGAGAAGGCGCAGTCGGGCATCGTGTATATCGACGAAATCGACAAGATTTCGCGCAAGAGCGAAAATCCGTCGATCACCCGGGACGTGTCCGGAGAAGGCGTGCAGCAGGCGCTGCTCAAGCTGATCGAAGGAACGCTCGCCTCGGTGCCGCCGCAGGGTGGCCGCAAGCATCCGCAGCAGGAGTTTCTGCAGGTCGACACGAAGAATATCCTGTTCATTTGCGGCGGCGCGTTTGCAGGGTTGGAAAAAGTCATCCAGCAGCGCTCCGAGAACACCGGCATCGGCTTTTCGGCCGAAGTGCGCAGCAAAGAACGCACCGAGAACCTAGGCAAGACATTGTCCGACGTGGAACCGGCCGATCTTGTGCGTTTTGGGCTGATTCCGGAGTTTGTCGGCCGCCTTCCAGTGGTGGCAACGCTTGATGAGCTGGATGAGCCCGCGCTGGTAAAAATCCTCACCGAGCCGAAGAACGCCGTCACCAAGCAGTTCAAAAAGCTGTTCGAGATGGAAGAGGTTGAGCTGGAGTTCCGCCCGGAAGCCTTGCAGGCGATCGCTCGCAAAGCGCTCAAGCGCAAGACAGGCGCGCGCGGCCTGCGCACGATTCTCGAGCAGGTATTGCTGGACACGATGTATGAGCTGCCATCGCTTGAGCACGTGAGCAAGGTTGTGGTGGATGACGCGGTGATCAATGGCCAGGCCGAGCCCTACCTGATCTATCGTGGCAACCTGCAGCAGCGTGTGGCGGGAGAGGGCGGCGACGCTGCCTGATTTTAATCAAACGCTGCACGCAAGCTGGTATTGAGAGCGGCTCCGGTTAATCACCGGAGCCGTTTTGTTTTACGTGACAGTGACACCTTGAGTGGATGCCGTTCGGCCTCCACTTGAATAACAGATGCACCCGGCGCACTGTCGGGGCGAAGCTTGATCCGACTTCCTGAGGGAACCCTCTTCGATGGCCAAGAACACAACACCCCCTGTGCTGATTGACGCGCTGCCGGTACTGCCATTGCGGGACGTGGTGGTTTACCCGCACATGGTTATTCCATTGTTTGTTGGGCGCGACAAATCCATGCGTGCACTTGAGCGCGCTATGGAAGGTGAGCGGCAAATTCTGCTGGTTGCCCAGAAGAGCCCTGATATCGACGATCCAGAGATCTCTGATCTGCATCAGATTGGTACCTTGGCTGGTGTGCTGCAGCTGCTGAAACTGCCTGACGGTACGGTCAAGGTGCTGGTTGAGGGTCAGTCACGCGTTGCCGTCGAAGATTTTCGCGAAGACGGTGGCATGCTCACCGCGCGCTCGCGCGTGATAGAACCTGTCTATAACGCCAAGGAGCGCGAGCTCGACGTCGTGTCGCGCACGTTGATTTCGTTGTTCGAACAACTGGTCAAGCAGAGCCGCAAGCTGCCGCCGGAAGTGCTGGCCAGCCTGTCGGGTATTGACGACCCTTCGCGCGTGGCCGACTCGATCGCCGCGCATCTTTCTGTACGCATGTCAGACAAGCAGAAGGTGCTGGAAACCACTGATGTCGGCGAGCGCCTCGAGCTGCTGATCGGGCTGGTTGATGGCGAGATGGACCTGCAACAGGTCGAGAAGCGCATTCGCGGTCGGGTCAAGTCGCAGATGGAAAAAAGCCAGCGCGAGTATTACCTCAACGAGCAGATGAAGGCGATTCAAAAGGAGCTTGGTGACAGCGAAGATGGCACCAACGAAGCCGAAGATCTTCAGAAAAAAATTGATGCTGCCGGCATGCCCAAGGCCGTATTGACCAAGGCCAAGCAGGAATTCAACAAGCTCAAGCAGATGTCGCCGATGTCGGCCGAAGCCACGGTGGTGCGCAATTATCTCGACTGGCTGGTCGGCGTACCTTGGAAAAAGCGCAGCAAGGTGCGGAAAGATCTGCAGATGGCGCAGGAGGTTCTTGACGCCGATCACTTCGGTTTGGAGAAGGTCAAGGATCGTATCCTTGAATATCTTGCCGTGCAGCAGCGCGTGACGGTAATGAAGGGACCGATCCTGTGCCTGGTCGGGCCGCCCGGTGTGGGCAAGACGTCACTGGGCCAATCGATCGCCAAGGCGACCAACCGTAAATTCGTCCGCATGAGCCTGGGTGGCGTTCGCGATGAGGCGGAAATTCGCGGACATCGCCGTACCTACATCGGCTCGATGCCTGGTCGTATTGTGCAGAACCTCAACAAGGTTGGCGCGAAAAATCCGTTGTTCGTGCTGGATGAGATCGACAAGATGTCGATGGACTTCCGAGGTGATCCGTCGTCGGCCCTGCTTGAGGTACTCGACCCTGAGCAGAACCACGCCTTCAACGATCATTACCTCGAGGTTGATCTGGATCTGTCCGAGGTGATGTGGATCGCCACGGCCAATTCACTGAACATCCCTGGGCCCTTGCTTGACCGCATGGAAGTTATACGTATTCCTGGCTATACCGAAGACGAGAAGCTGGGCATTGCGCAGAAATACCTGCTGTCGAAACAGCTAAAAGCCAACGGCCTGAAGCCGGAAGAACTCAGCGTCAATGAAGATGCAGTGCGCGACATCGTGCGTTATTACACGCGTGAATCGGGCGTGCGTAATCTTGAGCGCGAGATCTCCAAGATCTGCCGCAAGGTGGTCAAGGAACTGACGCTAGGTGAGGTCAAGAAAGCCAAGGCTGGGTCGGCGGCGACGATCGCAAAGGCGTCCAAGGCCAAAGCGAAAGTGGGTGCAGGTCGTATCAAGATTACCTCCGACAATCTCGATCATTACCTGGGTGTGCGCCGCTTCGACTTTGGCCGTAAAGAACTGCAGAACGAAGTGGGCCTGGTCACCGGCCTCGCCTGGACGCAGGTTGGCGGTGAGCTGCTCAGCATCGAGGCGTCGGTGGTACCCGGCAAGGGCCGGCTGGTGCATACCGGCCAGCTCGGTGATGTCATGAAGGAGTCGATACAGGCCGCGCTGTCTGTCGTGCGTGCGCGAGCCGACCAGCTTGGTATCGATCCGGACTTTCATCAGAAGCTCGATATACACATCCATGTGCCCGAAGGCGCCACCCCGAAAGATGGTCCGAGCGCGGGCATTGCTATGTGCACGGCGCTGGTCTCGGTATTGACGAAGGTGCCTGTTCGTTCCGAAGTTGCCATGACGGGCGAGATCACCTTGCGCGGCCGCGTGTTGCCGATTGGTGGGCTGAAGGAAAAGCTGCTCGCGGCTCATCGTGGCGGCATTACTACCGTGATCATTCCCGAGGACAACAAGAAGGATCTGGCAGATATGCCGGCCAACATCACTTCGTCGCTGGAGATCCATCCAGTGCGCTGGATCGACGAGGTGCTGGATATTGCGCTAGAGCGGCCGCTGCAGCCGAATCAGGCCAAGGAGGAGACGCCTAGCGCCGCTGTCGGTGAGCCGCCCGAAGTGCACTCGCGTACGCATTGATGCACGGGCGCTGATGGCTTCGATGTCGTCAGATTGATTCGAAGAAATGCTCCGCATTTGTGGAGCATTTTTTTTGGATATCTGTTATTGCTGGGCAAAGTTTGTACTTAACTGCTCCGCGTTTGTTTTGCAACCAATCTTGTCAAGTGTGTACAGGCCAAAAACGTTGGTGCAGCTTGTGTTGCGGAGTCTGGCAACGCACTGGTATAAAGGCGTTACCGCAATCCCGAGGTAGCGTGTGAGCGCAGTGATACGGGATTGCGTAAAGGCGCTTAGCAAGAGTAAGAGTTAAAGACTTAACCATCCGCGCCGGCGTTTTTCCTTCCGCTACTGATTCACGCCGGCCGTAAACCGAATTAAGGGAGTTTCTCAATGAATAAAACTGATCTGATCAATGCCATCGCCGAAACCGCCGAGTTGACCAAGGCCGACGCAGGCCGTGCACTTGAGGCTTTCTTTGCGACAGTGCAGAAGTCGTTGAAGGCTGGCGAGGACGTTTCGGTGGTTGGTTTCGGCACCTTTACCGTGCGCAAGCGCGCAGCACGTACCGGCCGCAATCCGCGCACCAACGAAGCGATCAAGATCAAGGCTTCGAAAGTGCCCGCTTTCAAAGCTGGCAAGACTCTCAAGGATGCCCTAAACTAAGCGGCTGCTTGGTTTTGGGTGCTTAGCTCAGCGGTAGAGCGTCGCCCTTACAAGGCGGTGGTCGTAGGTTCGATCCCTACAGCACCCACCAGAAAATGTGGAGCGGTAGTTCAGTTGGTTAGAATGCTGGCCTGTCACGCCGGAGGTCGCGGGTTCGAGTCCCGTCCGCTCCGCCACAGTTCGCAAGGGCGCCCCTGTGGCGCCTTTGTTTTTTTAGCAGTGCGCGTTTGTTGTTGGGGTGCAGTAATCAGTAGCGGTCGCTTGCGGCGGTTTTTGCGCTACTCGTGAGTCACCCGTTTTACGCGCCATCAATCACGTTGCGGGAAGATTCCAATGCTGCAGGCAATACGTAACAAGATGCATGGGTGGCCATCGGTCATCCTTCTGGGTATTTGCGTTTTGGCGATGTCGCTGTTCGGTATGGAAAGTTATTTCACCTCACACAACGACACGTTTGTCGCCAAGGTCGGCAAGCATGAAATCTCCCAGAATGATTTCCAGACGCGCGTAAATCAGCTGCGTCAGCAGGCCAGCGAGGAGCAGGGCGACCATTTCGACTCCAGCGTTTTCGAAAAGCCGGAAGCCAAGCAGCAGATTCTCGATGCCATGGTTGACCAGCAGCTTCTGCTGCAGGCCAACGACGACTGGGGCATGCGAGTATCCGATCAGGCCGTGCGCGATTACATCGCGACAGTTCCGGCTTTCCAGCTCAATAATGAGTTTGATCCGACCACCTACCGCACTTACCTCGAAAGCCAGCGCAAGACGCCGGATAGTTTCGAGAGCGACATCCGTTCGTCGCTGGCCAGTCAGCTGATTCCCGATGCGATCAGCGACAGCACGATCATTACCGACGTCACCACGGACCGGTTCCTGAGCTTGATCAGCCAACGTCGCGACCTGCGTTACTTCGTCTTGCCGCGACCCCAGCTGGCCGACGATCAGGTCACCGACGCGCAGATCGACACTTATTACAAGGCGCATCAAGCCGATTACATGAATCCCGAGCAGGTCTCGGTGAAGTATCTCGAAGTCAACGGTGCCGACCTCAAGCTGGATGCAGCGCCCAGCGACGATGACCTCAAGAAGCGCTATGAAGATGAAAAGCAGCGTTTCGTGCAGCCGGAACAGCGCCTCGTTTCGCACATCCTGATCAACGTGCCGGCCAATGCCACGCCGGATCAGCAGAAGGCTGCACTGGCCAAGGCCGAGAAAATCGCGGTCCAGGCAACCCCTGACAACTTCGCCAGCCTCGCCAAGCAGGATTCCGAAGATCTGGGCTCCAAAATTCAGGGTGGCGACCTGGGATGGTTGCAGAAGGGTGTGACCAATGCACCGTTCGAAGCGGCAATGTTTGCGTTGCAGAAAAACCAGATATCCAAGCCGGTGCTATCGCCCGATGGTTATCACATCATCTTTTTGCGGGATCTTCGCAGCGGCGAGTCCAAACCATTCAACGAAGTGCGCGATCAGCTGGTCAAGGAACTGTCGGCCGGCGGCAAGGATCGCAAGTACAACGAGGTCGCTGGCAAGCTCTCCGACAATACCTATCAGAATCCATCTTCACTTGAGCCGGCGGCAGTTGCGCTGAGTCTTCCCATCAAGACGACAGCGTTGTTTTCGCGCCAGGGTGGCGGCGATCCGCTGACTGCAAATCCCAAGTTTGTCACGGCGGCGTTTGGCGACGATGTGCTTGTTCAGGGCAATAACTCTGGCCTGATCGATCTCGGCAACGACCATTCGGTGGTGCTGCATATCGACAAACACGTGCCTGCCGCACTGCGTCCGTTGGCTGAGGTACGCGCTGACATACAGAAAAAAATTCTCGACGAGCGCACGGTAGCTGCCGAAAAGAAGCAGGCAGACGACATGGTCGCAAGTCTGAACAAGGGTGATGCGATGCAGACGGTTGCCGCGTCGGTCCACGCCACGATCAAGACCGTGGCTGAAGCGGTTCGGACTCAGTCGCCGCAAGCCCCTGTAACCCCTACGCCTGCGCCCTTGCTCAAGCAGGCTTTCCTGATGCCGCATCCGGCGGTGGGCAAGTCGCAGTACGCTGCGGTGGATATGCAGGACGGAACCTTCGCACTGCTGACCGTGGATAAAGTGCAGGACGGTGATTTGTCCAAGATCCCGCCGGAAGAACACGATGCGCTGCGTCAACAGATGGCTCAGGCTTACGGTGCCGAAGCAACGCGTGAACTGATTGATCAGCTGAGAGCGAAAACCAAGATCCAGATCAACAAAGCGCAAATGTAGGTTTTTGACATGCGGCGATGAAGTTGTCATCGCGAAATAAAAAGGGGCAGCTACGGCTGCCCTTTTTCATTATTTACCCAGGCTCAATCGGAGCCGCTCACCTTGAGTACCTGTCCCGGCTTGAGCGCTTGCCCATGCAGATGGTTCCACTGCTGCAGCTTCTTGCTGCTTACCGAATAGCGCCGCGCGATTTGCCAAAGGCTTTCGCCACTTTTAACGGTGTGGGTTTTCCCGCGCGCGGCTGATGACGCTGAGGAATTTGTTTGCTTTGGCTCATCGTCGCTGTTGTCCGTGGAATTCAGAGGCTGGCCAGTGGTTGTCGCAGTACTGGGTTGCTGCACCAATGAATCGCGAAATTGCTGGGCATGGTTAGCAGGCAGCATCAGATACGAAACGGCGCCGGCATCCATCGTGTTGCCACGAAATGCCGCGTTGAGGTTTTTCAGCGTACTCACCGGAACACCTGCCTGGCCAGCAGCCTGAGCGATCGGCATGGAGTGGGAGATACTGACCTGCACCAGATGTTGTTCATCGGATATGGTGGGCAGGGTGACATTGAAACGACCCGGCTCACGTACCACGCAAGCCATGGCCAGCATCCGGGTCAAATGTTCTCTCGTCACGTTTTTTACGGGCAAATGCGGTATCACGGGTTCAGCGGGAGGCGTGCCAAATCTCTCCACCAATTTGGCGACGTTGAATTCGCCGGTGTTGTACGCGTAATCGACCACACGCCAGTCGTCGAATTTGTCGTGGTATTGCCTGAGCATTTTCATTACCGCGTTGGCCGATGCATCGACGTCAAGACGTGCGTCGTAGCGGCCGTCGACACGCAATCCCATCCTGTTGGCCGTAAGCGGCATGATCTGCCACATGCCGGCCGGCCGGTTCTTGCGCCCCGGCAATGACTGAAAGCCACTCTCGATCCACGGCAGCAGCACGAATTCGCCGGCGACGTCATAGTGCGCGGCCACCTCTCGTACATAGGTCAATTGCGGCATCGCTTCTCGCAATTGATCTTCGAAACGCTCGGGATTTTTGGTATAGCGCTCCGCCCAGGTCAAGATGGAAGGATCGGCATCGCAATCGCTCATCGCGAAGCTGCCCCGCATTTGCTGCCAGAAGTCGACGACCTGAGGAGCGATTACTGGGGGTGACGTAACCGGCTGCGCAGTCGCCTGGGGGATCTTGATAGCCGGCTTCTGAATGGCTGGCTGGCGTAGACTTGGGGAGGGCATGCCGACACATGCGGTCAGCAGCATCGATAGCGCTGGCAATAGCGGTCGCAGTGATCTGTTTGTCACCGTCACCGGAACGCGTCCTTGGCGCCACGCAACGCTGCGAAGCGGGCAATACGATCATCGCCGACACCTCGCTGGTCACACCAGTTTGTCACCGCCTCGCTATCAACACGCAGAAACGGGTTGGTGGCTCGTTCGATAGCAAGCGAAATCGGCAATGTCGGTTTACCCTCGACGCGCAGCACTGCAACTTCCTGCAGGCGTTTGTGCAACTCGGGATTCTGCGGTTCGATGGTGACGGCAAACCGCCCGTTGGTCTCGGTATATTCATGTCCGCCACAGACCTCGGTTTCACCAGGCAATGCCGACAGGCGATCCAATGAATCGAGCATCTGTTTGGGCGTGCCTTCGAACATCCGGCCGCAGCCCATACTGAACAAAGTGTCGCCGCAGAGCAGCAGGCCAGCCCCGAAGTACGCCACGTGGCTGAGCGTGTGGCCAGGGATGGCGATCACCTCAAAATGCAGTTGCGGTGATGAAAGCTCGATGCGATCACCGTCTTCGACTTGTTCGGTCGTTTCGATGATGCGTTCATCAACAGGCGCGTAGACCGGAACGTCATGTTGCCGACGCAATTCGGCGACACCGCCTATATGGTCGGGATGGTGATGCGTCAGCAGGATGGCCCGCAGCTTGAGCTGCCGGGTCGCCAGGGCATGTTCGACAACCGAGGCTTCACCGGGATCAACAACGATGGCCATTCCGTCGTCATCATGGATCAGCCAGATGTAGTTATCGGCGAGTGCCGGCAAAGGTATCAGGTGCACCACGATCTCCGGACTATTGATCGACTGCGTGACGACTCGGCGATTGAAGCGGGTCGGTTACGATGAGCGGTTATCAAATTCGTTGGCGTCATGCCTTATGTGTCATGCGGCGCAGTCAGATCTCTAACTACTGGCCTCACCGCGGTATCTGTGGTGTTTTCAAAGTCCCCTTCGGTTGGATACGTTGATTGGGCAGGTGTCAGCCGAGCGACTATAAACAGCCAGAGCCATTGACTCGTTATCCTGGTGTTAATCGGACAGCGGGTTGTTCAGCTACGCGACCGGCTTCCCACGTTAGTGATTCCACTTCAGGCGGCATCGGATTGTCATGAGCCGTTACACTCCCTCGACAGTTTGAAAACCGGATCGGCAGCATGCCTCAACGCGATCAAAGCATCTATGCCAGTGCGCCAGTGCGCCGATTGCTGGATGATCAGACCCGTGCAATGACGCCCGACTTGCAGCGTTGTGTCGGCGACTATGCCTTGCTGGTTGGCACATCGGCCGAA
>Ga0302303_10001533_pt1 | contig 14927 bp, 12 predicted proteins | sample III_Palsa_E2_1_FD_194542 | JGI IMG/M metagenome (GOLD analysis project Ga0302303, IMG submission 194542) | Peat permafrost microbial communities from Stordalen Mire near Abisko, Sweden - III_Palsa_E2_1 | ecosystem: Environmental > Terrestrial > Soil > Palsa > Peat permafrost | place: Sweden... | reverse complement strand
TCTTGGTTATCCACTGGCAGCCTCGATCCTGCTGCTAGATCAGGGGTGTGCTCGTATCCCCCCCGGCGCCACAGTCACAGGACCTCAGCTTATAGTATCGATGACCGTCGCTAATCCCGGCACCATCAGTTCAAGCTATTACTACTACGTGCTCTTCAATGCAACGAACAATCCCGTGGCGTCTCAAGGCCCAACTCCGGTCGTGGCAAGTCCCTGGGGGAATGGGTTTGCTTCAGGTCAATTTACAGGATACGTTCTTTATAACAGCTCCCTACCAAACGGTGGTTATGGAGTGTATTCGGTAATACCTAATACAACCCCTCCACTGACGCAATCTGCCTATCTCGGAAGCCCGGTCAATACTACCCCGATAACGGCCACAAGTACGTTCATACAATTTACAATACCGTTAAGCCAGCTCGCAACATCTTCACTTCCTGCCTCAAGCATTACTGCTGTTCAAATGAACTTTATAAACACAGATCGGGTTCCAACGGACCCAAACGATCCAACTCCCAAAGAGTATGATGCACTTGGGGACGCTCGCATACCCAGTCAGGTGAATGATCCGATAACGATCCCCGTTCAACAGGCCGGCACCTATACCAATGCAAGTTCCTTAAATCCGGAACCCTCCGGGGACGTTCAGCAGTGCGCAAGTGACGGCGTCTGCCAAACCATCAGCAATCCTAATTTGGATATAGCTAACTGGTCGGTTCAAGTTGTTGAATAATCTAGAGCATAAGCTCATAACCCCGTAAAGGAAACACGATGACTCTAGTCGTCCCCTTCTTCTTCGCCCACCAACCTTTTCGACTCGCTCACCCCGATCATAGAAAACCTGCCGGAGTTAATCTTACTGCGGATGAACTCGAAGAGAACTACTTCGATGATCCTCTGAACAAAGAGATTTTCCTTAAGGTTGCGAACAAATGCTACCGCCCGGCAACCAAACTCATATTCGAGCAGATTAAGAAGCACAGCGGAGACGATAAGCCTTTCCGTGTGAACTATGGCCTATCCGGCACTCTGCTCCTGCAGGCTGAGCGTTATGCACCTGATTTGATCGATCTCTGGGCGGAACTTGCGGCCACCGGACTGGTTGAGTTTTCTGGCGAAACCTTCTATCACAGCCTATCGGGCCTGTTTGACAATGAAAGGGTTGAGTTTAAAGCTCAGGTGGAAATGCACCGTCAGCATATCAAAAAGCTGTTCGGCGTTACCCCCACAGTATTCCGCAACACGGAGATGCTCTATAACAATGGAGTGGCTGCCGCGGTACATGAACTCGGATTCAAGGGAATCGTTACTGAAGGTGTCGACTGGCTTATGCAGGGTTGGCGCTCTCCCGATTTCGTTTATACGAGCATGGACGGGCTTCCGGTTCTGCTGAGAAATTATCGACTGAGCGACGATGTTGGGTATCGTTTCTCCAACAAAGGCTGGGAAGGCTACCCGCTCACCGCTGAAAAGTTTGCCGGATGGCTTGCGGGCAATACCGACCCGCTGGTTCTGCTCGCCATGGACTATGAAGCCCTGGGAGAGCACATGTGGGCGGATACAGGGATTTTTGACTTCATTTCGGCGCTTCCCGACCAAATAAATAGATTCCCTCAACTGGAATGGGCAACTCCATCTCAGGCTATCGAGAGAGTTCCCACGGTTGGTCAGATCGACGTCCCGGCGTTTTCAACGATCTCCTGGGCGGATCGGGAGCGAGATACAAGCGCGTGGCTCGGGAATGCGATGCAGCAGTACTGCTACGAGGAAATTAAACTCCTTGGAACTGCAGTCATGGCAACGGGGAATGCTAAAGTGATCGATGTTTGGCGCAAGATGCAGACAAGCGACCATCTCTACTATATCTCGGACAAAGCGATGAGTGACGGCGACGTTCACCAGTACTTCTCCGCCTACGGATCGGTGGTAGACGCCTTCGTGCGGCTGCACACCGCGATCTACGATCTTTCCAGGCGCATCGACCATCTGGAAGTGCCCAAGTAACGTGTATGCTTTCGCGGCTTGATAGATATGTACTAAGTGAGATGCTCTGGCCTTTTATCGCCGGAAATGCGCTCATTGTCGTCATGCTGGTTGGAAATACTCTCTATCCGCTTATACAGCAGATCGTGTCGTATGGAATTCCGTTTCTTGCCGTCGCCAAGCTTGTAGCCTGTAACATCCCTACCCTCGTCGTGTTAACGCTGCCGGCCGGAACAGCGCTCGCATCGGCCTGGGCCATCAATAGAATGGCACGGGATTCCGAAATCACGGTAATCCGCATGGCCGGAGGATCGCTTCGCCGCATCTTTCTTCCTATTTACATCGTAGGGCTACTTGCAAGTTGTTTGTCCTTCTTTGTAGCCGACCATGTGGTGCCGGCAGCACAGGAAGAAAGCGATCGAATTCAACAGCAAATGGGAATGTATGCGCTCGAAGCATCGCCCTCTGTAGCCACAGATAAAGTCTTCAATTTCCAGGAATATACTTTCGATATTGGGGCGATCCACAAGGATCCGGCCGGTGACGAGAACAAACTACTGCTCGACAATGTCATCATCTTTGACAAAATGTCAAGCAACGGATTTCCAGTCATCATCACGGCTCAATCAGCCCTCTATGACCACGACATCTGGAAACTCCATAATTGTGTGTATCACGATTTGGGTTCGGACGGTTTCGTAAAGACAGAGGGACGCGGTGACATAACTCTAAACTTGAAGGTGCCTCTCAACAACCTGGCAACTGCGTCGTTTCAAAAGACATCAGACTACCAAACCATGGAGCAGCTTGGGGACGAAATGCGTGCGCTCGACAAAACAGGAGTAACAGACCCATCTGTGTCCGTTGCGTATTACTCTAAACTCGCCCTGCCTTTTGTTTGTCTGGCATTTGCCCTGTGCGCCCCACCTCTGGCGTTGAGGTTTGCCAAGGCGGGCGCGTATATCGGAATTTTCCTGTCGCTTGTTATGGTCTGGGTTGGCTGGAACACATTGCTGCTCACCAAATTCCTTGGCCTGTCCGGAAAGCTTCCGCCATTTATTGCAGCATGGTCGCCGGATATCCTCTTCGCTGTAATCGGCGTCTATCTTTTGATAACTATGGAATGATTTTCATAGCCGGAAAGTACACAGGCTCCCGTTTCGATGAAACGGGAGCCTGTTCTGTTTCTTTTTTAATCAACGAGCTACGTAGACTTTACAATACGGTAAAGATCTTTGCAGCCGATGTACCTCCGCCTGGAGCAGGATCACTTACTGTGACGTTGAATGATCCAGCTACGGTGAGGTCGGCCGCCGGGATTACGGCCGTCACCTTTGTTGCCGAGACATAGGTTGTAGCCAGAGCGACTCCGTTCCATTGGACCGAGGCGGTTACAGCGAACCCCGTGCCATTTACTGTCAATGTCGTATTGCCCGCGTCCAAATTGGCTGAAGTTGGACTGATCGACGTTATCGTGGGGACTGGATTAAGGATCGTGTATGTTACATCTCCAAAACACTCCATGTACTGCGCGAACGAGACACCTGAATTCGTAGTGATGTAGTTAAACGCCCCCAATCCAAAGTTTCCCCCAGACGTTGAATTAGCAGTCAAGGTTGCAGTATTACCGGATATAGATACTGAACCGCCCGGATTACTATCGGACCACAGGAGCGAAGGCTGCGAAGAAAGCAGAGTACCGTGTTGATCGTATGCCTTGGCGGTAAACACTACCCTCTGTCCCCACGTAAGGGTCGTTGGAGTGGGAGTTATAGCCACAGATCCAACATAGAGTGGAAGAACGGCTTTGAATATGTCCCCCGCTCCATCTAATCCACCTAAAGCCGTACTGTATAGATTACCGTCCACCCCTAAAATAATATTCGAGACGGGCCAGTATTCCGATGAAGTTAACGCTGCATTAAACGAATACAGAACGGAATGTGTATTTGTTTTGAATGCCAGTTCATACAGCGTTCCGTCACTATCGGCGCCGCCGCGCTCTGTTGTGCCGAAAAGGTTACCATCTGTTGTTTGGAAGATGTCTCCAACCGGACGCGCCCCATCCGTTCCACCCTGGAACGAGTACTGTGAATAGAAGTCTCCAGAGGAGTCGATAATAAATATCGTCCCATTGCCGGTAGTTCCGCCGTCACAGGTTGTGCCGTAGAAATAGGAATAGACAGTACCCTCGTACACTGTTCCACTATGACTATCGCCGCTGATCGGCTGGAATAAGCCACTGCATGGATTCGCCCCATCGGTGCCAACAAACGTGTGTAAAATTGTTACCACACCGGCCGGGGTGACAGAAAAGATCTGTCCGTAGTCGCCTGTGCCGGTACCGTACGATGTGCCATACATAAGCCCATTGTATCCAAGAGCCAATCCGGCCTGCGGGCCATAGTCGCCGTTTTCGTCTCCCTTAAAAGAATACAGTACAGTTTCTACTCCAGCCTCGGTAATCTCGTAAACAGTACCGGAATTGTACGTACCCCCCGATCCGGTAGTCCCGTAATAGTTACCGTCGTCCAATACAAGGCCGCCTAAGGCGTTACTGCCATCTGTGGTTGATCCCAGAGGAAAGGTATGCAGGATCGTGAACGCACCTGTAGTGATGTTTATCTTGTAGACGGCTCCGCCATTGGTGCCAGCAGTGTTACTGTTTGACACCCCGTAGAGATAGCCGGGCGTGTTGCCCGGAATCAAGTTGCAGATGCCTCCTTCCCCATCCAGGCCGCCTGTAAAACTGTAAAGAACAGTTTCGACGCCTGCCGGAGTAATTTTGTAAATCTCTCCGTTGTTAGTAGCTCCACCGCTCCAGGTAACACCGTAGTAATTACCGTCAGAGTTCAGATAGAGCCCTGAAGAAGGTACCGATCCATTAGGAGTACCCGCAAAGTTATAGAATTCTGAGACGGTGGTTTGAGCTGAAGCGCCACATACACTTGCAGCGAGAAGGCCCGCAACGAGGCCTGTTGTCCATGGGAAACCATTAAACTTCAACATATTGATTCTCTTTTTATCCTTTAGAGTGTTCAGGCGTGCTTTGAACGCTCCTCGAAAGGGCGCCACAAAGCTTTTAGGTTTCCAACTGTCTCGAAGAGGCTGTACGTACCGACACCGAGGTTCCTCGGATCGCCGTGATATTATCATTTATCTCTGCAAGTGTCAAGCAAGATATCTTAATGTTGACCCAGAAGACCGTCATGGCCTAACCCTATTACGCAGTTTATCACTTTGATCGATTGACTGGGATTTTGAATCGCTATAATGTTAGTTCGATGGCTCGATTGAAATGCAGTGTGAGTTGGTAGGAAGGTTAAGCTTACGTGTCGAGCGATATTGTCTTGCCAGCTGAATCAAATAGTCTGGTTTTGGACAATTTTCGTTTGTGCAGAAAGAACAGCCACGACGTCTGCAACACTCCCAATCCATACTTCACGCTTCGACTGAAGTTAATGGATGAGGCCTCTTCGAAGTAGCGCGCCGGGCAGGAAATTTCTCCGACACTGTATCCAAAGTAGACGGCCTGGGAGAGCATCTGGTTGTCGAAGACGAAATCCTCGGAATTTTCTTCCAGGGGTAGTTTAAGCAAAAGATCGCGTGAAAACGCGCGGTACCCTGTATGGTACTCAGAGAGTTTCATTCCAATGAGGACATTTTGAGTGAAAGTTAACGCTCTATTTGCGATGTATTTATAGAGGGGCATTCCCCCTTTAAGGGCGCCGTCACAGAGGATGCGTGATCCAAGAACTACATCGTACTGGCCGTTTGCAATTAACGACGCCATGGCTACGATGAGTTTTGGCGTATACTGGTAATCGGGGTGTAGCATGATTACTACATCGGCCCCACGGTCTAATGCGGCCTTGTAGCAGGTCTTCTGGTTTCCGCCATAGCCGCGGTTTTCCAGATGCGTGATTGTGGTGATCCCGAGTTTCTTTGAAATATCGGACGTGGAATCCCTGCTGGCGTCATCAACAAGGATAACTTCATCGACAAAATCAAAAGGGATTTCGGAATAGGTTTGTTCGAGGGTAGACTCGGCATTATAGGCCGGCATAACTACGACGATGCGTTTACCGTAAATCATAAAGGGACTCGATTCATTGAAGAGCCATTGTAACACGAATACGTCTAAAGAGTAAAGAAGACAATCAACGAAAACGAAGGATATTGCTCCTGAAACGAAGAATTAAAAGAAACTATGAGCTTAGAGAATTTACGCGTACAGATAGATGAGATTGACGACAAACTGGTTGACTTGCTAAACGACCGTGCGAAGCTGTCTCTGGAGGTGGGTAAGCAAAAGACGAGCGCCAACAGCACCCGGTTTTTCGCTCCCGAACGTGAACGGGACTTGATCGAGAGGCTGCTTAAGTCCCATAAAGGACCTCTCCCCAAGGAAGCCCTGGTGGCGATCTACCGTGAGATCATTTCGGCGAGTATTGCTCTGCAAAAACCAATCACCGTCACATATTTTGGGCCGGTCGGCAATTTTACCGAAATCGCCTCAAAGCAGCGTTTCGGATCGTCTGCAACGTTTTACGACAGCGATACTATTGCCGATGTGTTTCGTGAAGTGGAAAAAGGTAATGCAGACTTTGGCGTAGTTCCCGTGGAAAACTCAGTTAATGGCGTGGTTCCCTACACTCTGGACATGTTCAACGAATCGTCGGTAAAGATTAATGCCGAAGTCTATCTTGGCATCGAACAGTACCTGCTCAGTCACGCAAAGGCCGTTACGGATATTAAGCGGTTGTACACGTTTGACCAACCGTTAGGACAGTGCCGGCGATGGGTAGATCATTATCTCCACGGTGTGGAGATTGTTGAAGTAGTGGGTACCGTTCATGGCGCACTGCGAGCCGCTACAGATCCGCAAGGCGCCGCGATTGCTTCTAAGAACGCAAGCGAAGTGCATAACATCCCAATCCTTGCCGAACGGATTGAAGACAACCCTCAGAACCGAACGCGTTTTCTCGTGATAGGCCGTACGGAATCTCCGCAAACCGGGCGTGATAAAACGAGCATTCTAGTGGCCGTTCGAAATGAACCGGGCTCGCTTGGCCGCGCCCTGCGCTCGTTCGAAAAACATGACGTCAACCTGAGCATGATTGCTTCACGGCCAACTAAAAATGTAGCCTGGGAATATGTGCAGTTTATAGACTTCCAGGGGCATATCCAGGATGAAGCCGTGACAACTGCCCTAAAAGAACTGCGCGAGCATTCGATCTATGTCACCGTGCTTGGGTCATATCCGGAAGGCTAATCACCGATTGAAAGAGCCGATCCCAACTGTTTAAGGGTCGCTCTTTTCTTTGGGAACCACTTCGCAGTCAAACCCGTTGGCAATTCTATGCAGTTCACTAAAATGCAGGGGGTAGGCAATGATTTCGTTGTTGTTGATGAGTTCAGCCTTCCTCCTGGTACAGACTATGCACATCTTGCGCGGCAAATGTGTGAACGCCATTTTGGCGTGGGAGCGGACGGGCTGCTGACTGTCGGCAAGAACAGCGAAACCATTACGATGCGCATGTTCAATCCAGATGGAACTGAGGACATGTGCGGCAACGGTTTGCGCTGCGCCGCGCTGTGGGCGTTTTCCAACGGCTGGACCGAAGGCAGACATCAATTCCAAATCGAAACCCGTGATGGGGTTAAGGCGTGTCACATACTTTCCGAAAAAACTGCGGATTCGGCCGCTCAAATCGAAGTGGAAATGAGCTATCCTCTCTTTGATGCCAACTCTATTCCGATTGTCTTGGCTGATGGAGCGGATCCGCTTAACACAACTATCGACGTGGACGGCAAAATCTTTGAGATAGCTGTGCTTAATACGGGCAGTACGCACACGATTATCTACGGTCCACAGCCGGATGAGACCACGTTTCAAAGATATTCGCCGTGTATTGAGAACCATCCAGCTTTCCCGGAGCGCACAAGCATCATGTGGACGACGAAGACAGGCGAACACGCGTTACAGATCCGAATCTGGGAGCGCGGAGCCGGCGAAACTTTGGGCTGCGGCACTGGAGCTTGCGCGGCGGTTGTTGCACTCACCCAAAATGGGCTTATAAATGCTGGCGAGCCTACTGACGTTAAGTCTTTGGGCGGTGTCCTCACAATACGATGGGACGGGGATAGTCCAGTTCATATGACTGGGCCTGCGGCTTTCGTTTACTCCGGCTGTTGGCCGGGCCTGACGGAATAGCGTTCATCTTTACATCAACTTAGGAACAGGTATTGGATTCGTTGACAGACCATAAGGCCCAATTCACAAATAAACCGTCGGGCTTCGACCGTAAACTCGACCGCCGATCGTTTGGAGAACCGCTTGCTGCACTCAGATCCGTAAAGATCGTGGATAATGGTGAACCGCTTGTAGACCTTCGTGAAGCCTACCCTGAAATGACCATCCGGCCGGGCTGCCTGCCTTTCCTGAGAGAAGGTGTGGCGGCAAAGGCCTACGCCGCCCATAAGTCGATGCCCGAGGGATATACGCTCGTGATAAGCTCCTGCCTGCGCACGATCGATATGCAGCGAGAGACCCAGAAACGTATCCGTACCGATCTCATTGAAAAGCATCCGGAATGGACCAAGGCCACACTGCACCGCATGCTGAACCGGATGGTGGCTCCTCCGGAGGACAAATCCCCTCCCCCGCACACAACCGGAGGCGCCATGGACATCGGAGTACGAGATGCCCACGGCAAGGACCTGGACTTCAATTCTCCGCTGGAAGGCTGGTGGTCCGCCGCGCCAACTTATAGCCCAGGCTTGTCGGCCGCCGCTCGCCACAACCGTCTCCTGGTCGTCGAGGTTATGGAAGGCGCCGGCTTCACTAATTACGTGGGTGAATGGTGGCACTGGAGCTACGGCGACCAGGGCTGGGCTCTGCGTGTTGGTGAAACTAGGGCTTACTACGGATCGATTGCTTTAGAAGACGCGGAAAGCAAGCGTGAACCTGAGCCGCCGAAGGAAAGCGTTGCTGATGGCGAGAAGACGGAATAAGTCTTCAGCACTCTTCGTCTTACTTTACTTCCCAATACAGAACCGGGCGAAAATCTCACTGATAATGTCTTCACCGGTGGTTATTCCGGTTATTTCTCCAAGAGCGAAGAGTGCTCCGTGAACATCGATGCTGACGAAGTCTGTTGGCAGGCCTGACGCGAGCGACTCCAGCGACTGCTCCAATGCCCTGGCAGCGGCTTTTAGAGCCTCTCTGTGGCGCACATGGGTTACTACGACGTCTTCTGCGTCCTCGGCGAGAACTTCTCCGTGCGTCAATAGGTCGGCCAGCTTTTCTTCAAGCTGGTCAAGGTGCAATCCCGTTTCCGCGGAGACAACCAACTCACCACTTGCAGTTTCCCGCGGAATCGCCAGATCCGCTTTGTTCCAGAGGACCAGGTGTGGTTTAAATCCTATCGCCTTCAGCACATCTCTGTCTTCCTGCGTCCAGCCGTCGGTAGAGTCAAGAACGAGAATTACGAGATCTGCGTTTTGGATCGCTTCATGAGAACGTTGGACGCCAATCAGTTCCACTTCATCCGTCGTCTCGCGGATTCCGGCCGTATCCACGGCTCTTACGGGAATGCCGCGCAAATTGAAGCTTTCTTCGAGCACATCCCGCGTTGTTCCGGGAATTGGTGTGACAATGGCGCGCCCAACTCGGAGCAAGGCGTTCATGAGGGAAGACTTTCCGACATTGGGCCGGCCTGCAAGGACAATCTTTGCACCATCGCGGTATAAAATCCCGGCGTCCGCGGTCTTCAGTACGTGTTCTATGGTCTTATGGGCCTTGCTCAGCTCTCCGAAACAGTAGACTGTATCGAGTTCACCTACGTCTTCCGGAAAGTCGATGGACGCTTCAACGAGGGCAAGCACGCCTAAGATAATCTCCCGGATTACCAGAACCCTCCGGCTTAAAGCCCCTGCTTGCTGACGGAGGGCAAGGCGAGCTGCGGTTTCCGTTTCAGCGCCGATCAAGTCCGCTACGGCTTCCGCCTGGGCCAGGTCCAGCTTGCCCTTTAGAAATGCACGCAGGGTGAACTCACCAGGCTGCGCGGCGTGAGCGCCTGCCCCGAATAACGTCGTCAGGATACGCCGCAATGTAACCGGACCTCCGTGCGCTGAAATCTCCACGATATCGTCGCCCGTATAAGAACGCGGTGCACGAAACACGGTGACAAGAACATCATCGATGATATTCCCTGAGAAATCGATGGCTTCGGCGCGGCGCACGCTCTGGACTGGGCAGTTCTTTAGAGCCCTCCCAGAGGCCATTTTCAGCACACGGCCGCAGATGGATATCGCGTCCGATCCGCTAATTCTTATCACGCCGAGGGCTCCTCGGCCGGTTGGCGTTGCGAGGGCTGCTATCGTCCTGTTCGTATCAGGAATCATGGTTAATTCGGTTTCCTTGCAATGAAAGACGCGCTTCTAGTATAATTTGGCACAAAGTGCGACTTTTCTGTTTATAATGTGTCTAACTGATCAAGCACGTTTTAACAAATAAGCAGCGTTGCGAAGGGAGATTATGCATGTTCGACCGAATTTGGCGATATCTGAAGGGGCTGCTCGGTTTTAAGCTCGACCAACTGGAAGATCCGGAAGTACTGCTTCAGCAAGCTCAACAGGAGATGCGGGAATCCCAGATTAAGAACCGGCAGCGCGCCGTGGAAGCTATCACTCAAAAGAACCAGCTTCAAGCCCTCGTCGATCAAACCCAGAAAACCGTCGACAACCTCCAGGCAAAAGCCGAGATGGCTCTTAAAAATGGGGATCGAGATCTGGCCCGACAGCTCTTAATCGAAAAGCAACAATACGAAGCAACACTGGCAACGACCAAAGAATCCCTTGACGGCGCTATTCAAACAACCGAAGCTGTTAAGACCGCGATGCGCAGAGAAGAAGAGCGTATTCGCGCTAAAACGGCAGAAGCGCTTGCCCTCAAGGCTCAATGGAAGCAGAGCCAAATTGAGATTTCACTGAATAAAGCTCTGGACGGAATGACCACCGGAGGCAGCGATGAAGCCTTTCAACGGGCCCAGGCAAAGATTTCTACCGCACACAGCGAGAGCATGGCGCGCGCAGAACTGAGCCGGGATACCCTCGCCGGCAAAATCAGCGCTCTGGATGACGTTCAGGCCCACAGCGCAGCAGACGATGAGCTGACACGGCTTGAAGCAAAGCTCGGTCTAGCTGCTCCGGCATCTGCATCGCCAATCACTACCAGCACCGGAGACATCGACGCGCAGCTGCAGCAGCTGGAAGCGCGGGTAAGCGGCGGCCAGGGGAGCACTCCTCCCTCGGGAACGTAGGAAAGCCCAATGAGCGATATTCCTGGACGTCTTTATAACATCGCTAAATCGTACGTGGATACGGCAAAAGGCCGTATCCAGGCGATTGATGAAGCGGCCATCGCCGAATTGCAAAGCGCACTTTCCCGGACGGATATGGCAGGAGTAAACCCCAATGCCGAGTATCGACCAGTGAGCGACGATCCCATGGCGCGGGCGTCCGCCAAGATCGCAGCCGCAAAGGCACGAGCGAGCTTCGATGGGTTCTCTCAAACCACAAGCCCATCGACAGCATCCAACGCTCCTCAGGAATTGTTGTCTGCTCCAGAACAACTTGCTGCTCTGGAGAAGGCGTCCCCGCCGAAGCCCGCGACGGTCAGTCCTGAAAGCACGGCCTATAGGATCATTGGCATCCCTGATGGCTCGGACCGGACAACCGTTGAAGACGCAGTAAGAAAACTGCGTGAACGATGTGCGCCCGAACGATTTACAGAAGGCTCTTCGGAACGAAGCGAGGCTTTGAAGATCCTTGCGCGCATTGATGAAGCTTATACACTTCTTATGAGGAGCTTTAACGTCGAAGCGTCCCGATTCGATAAGTTAGAATTATAGATCGGCTTCGGCTGTGAAGATTATCCATGAAGTGCCAGGAGCCATTGAACGTCCTGGCGCAAGTAAAATCGAGCTATTGCAGGATAGTGACGGCGCTCTTGAAATACGCATCCCGGCCCGGGGTGCGAAGCTCATGACGGTCATTTCCTGTTTACTCGGCGTTAATCTGCTTGTCTTCTTCTTCTTCGGGCTCTTTTTCTTTATCTTCCAAACGAATGTTCCAGGGTTCACACAGGCTACCCCGCATGGCCTCCCCGTCCAGCATGGCCTTCCCACTACTCTCAAAATTGGCCTGCCAGGAATCATATTCGCTTGGCTCCTTCTCGAAGCAACGGGTGTTGCGCTCCTCTACTCAATAATGCGTTCAGCATTCACTACGGAAACCATTCTCTTGAGCACTGCCGAGGTCTGTATCACGCGTACGTTTTTCCAGAAGCGTGAACAAAGTCGCTATCCGATTGAGGAAGTTAACGGCTTCCGATTGCGACACGATCCCCTCGGAGTTAGTCCAAGCCGTCTGAGCATAGTGGTCCGGGGAAGCTCACAGCTTATTGCAGAAAATGTCCCTGAATCGGAGCGTGAATGGATCAACTCTATCGGGAATCTGCACCTGAAAAGTTTGTTCCGTTAGTTCAAATCCAGACGAAGAGACATTTCCAGTTGGCGGTCCTGTGCAGTCAGTCCCATGTCGATGAGCAAGTCGTAGAGAGGTGAGTCTTCCGGTTCATTGATCGCGACAATTTCCGGGCGGCTTTTGGTGTTGTCGTCGGTCAGTACATTGCGGGTTACGGCTTCCAGAAGTTTGATGGCCGCGGCGGGATCATCAAATACGCAATGGTCTATTGTAACACTCGTGGAATTTGGATCGATCCTGTACAGAAGGAGGGCCTGCGTTCGTCCAAATTTCGTCGCCTGGACTGCTTTCAAGCCTCCGACCTGAGATATTGTGGCAATCTCTCTTTGCCAGGTCGGCCGGATAAGTTCCTTGATGGCCGACGCCATATGGATGGCTTCTCCCCGACTGATTTCTTCGACAACGGAAACAGGACACGCCTTCCAGCGAAAGGTATCGTGCACGGTGTCGATGGGAGCCGCCATTACGGCGACGGATCTTTCGACACGAAATCCACCCTGTCTGTAGGTACGCAGGGCCGGTTCGTTCCCCTCAAGCACTTCCAGGCGCAGAACCTTTAAGTGTGTAGACCGCGCTTTCTCCACCAGTGCGGAGAGGAGTAGCGATGCAAGACGGCGTCCTCGGAAATCCGGCGCGATGCCAAATCCTCCGCACCACCCTTCGTCGCCGCGAACGCCAAGCATCGCGATTCCAACCAGCTTGCCCCCTACCTGACGCAGAGCAATAGATCTTGCAAAATCCATGCTCAAGATCCTACAGAACGCAGCGAATCCTTCGGGAGTGTGGTTGATTGGGATCGGGTAACCCTTGAAAACCAGGTTGTTGGCCTTTGCTAGGTCGGCCATGCTCATTTCAAGGACATCGTGCCCTTGAAATCTGGACCAATCGGCTGGAGGCTTTTGCTTATTTGTTTCCGGCGGTTGCTGTAGCCGTTTCCACATGAGAAAGCCTTATGTTACGCTGACTGAGTTTCCGGTTCCGATATGCACAGTCATCGTTTTGCCATGGAACTTGACCCCGACCAGCGTGATCGCGTTCCAACCTGGAGGCAAATGCGGGTCGGCGTAGAGCCTGACATTGCCATCCTTGGCTATTAGCTTACCCGATGCTTGCTCGCTTCCGTATGCAGTTTGTAGTCCAGCGAAGCCATAAAGTACACTTTGAAGGCTGCCCGCCATACCTGTGAGAAAATAACAATTGTTCGTGGTGCGCTTTTCAGAAAACGCATCCCAGGGAGCGCGCATAAACGGCTGATAGGAATCTCTGAATGCAGAGAGCGACTGTGCGCCCCTGCCGAGGCGAGCGGCGACAACGGATGCGATACACGATGTCATCGCGGGGCCGGCGGCCATGGTATGCGCTGCGTAAAAGTTGAGGGTCTTTTCTTCAATCTCCGGAGAATAGTGCTGGTCCATGGGGAAGATTTCCAGGAGGGTATCGGCTTGCTTGGCCTGGAAACGGTCCGTCAACGGTGTCGAGTTTTCGGCTGGAATGCCCAGTTTTTTGTCAAAAGGAATGGTCATGCCGGCTGATACGCTTTGCCATGTAGGATTTGGCGGCAGGCCTAATTCCTTGGAGGCTTCAGTCGCCGCGTTCAGGTTATAGCGGACGGCGCTGTTCGTATAGGCATCGTCGTCGACGAGGCCTGTCGTCTCATCGGGAGAGAGCACCTGCAGAACGTGGTAGGAGCCATCGTGGCTCCGCTCAACTCTGGAAAGCCAGTAGTCCGCGGTTGCCTTGAGAATAGGCCATCCTTCAGTTTTAAGGTACGATTTATCGCCCGTCCAGAGGTAGTATTGCCAGGCTGCAAAGGCCACGTCGGCTGTGATGTGCCGTTCGCGCGCGAATTCCGCAGGAGCAACTTCCTCGCCCGTTTCGGCGCTCTCCCATGGATATTCAGCCCCGGCGAAATGGTGCTCACCGGCATTCTTTTGAGCCTGCGCCAGTCGTTGAAATCTGTAGTCGACGATTGACTTTGCGTATTCGGGGTACTGTGCTATGAGTGCTGGCAGCATCCAGACGTCGGCGTCCCAGAAGATATGTCCATTATAAACCACCGAGGACAACCCCATGGGAGCAACCGATCGGTCCTTACCCGCTGCCACGGAAGAGATAAGATAGAACAGGTTTGCATGGATGACTTGCTGGGCCTGAGGGTCCCCGTCGATCTTAAGGTCCGACTTGTCCCAGAGGGACGGCCAGTTTACTTCTACGGCAGCGGAAGGACTCTGCAGCGTGCCGGACGGCAATGTTGTCGTAAATTGACCCTTATAGAGATTTAACTGCTGCTTATAAGGCCCACCGGCGCCGATGTCCAGGGGATCGTCGGCTGGACTGTCCGGCGACTGGGCAGCGTAGCTGTTTCCTACGTACTTCTGGCCAGAAATCTTATG
>Ga0302303_10001531_pt1 | contig 14941 bp, 7 predicted proteins | sample III_Palsa_E2_1_FD_194542 | JGI IMG/M metagenome (GOLD analysis project Ga0302303, IMG submission 194542) | Peat permafrost microbial communities from Stordalen Mire near Abisko, Sweden - III_Palsa_E2_1 | ecosystem: Environmental > Terrestrial > Soil > Palsa > Peat permafrost | place: Sweden... | reverse complement strand
AACATTTACTGTTGACCGGGGGGATTCCGGGAAGCGCTTTGTCCTGCGATTCGACGGCATTTTCCGGGACAGCAAGGTATGGATCAATAATTGCTACCTGGGCGGGCGCTTCAGCGGCTATGGAGGCGCTGCTTATGACATCACCGATTTCGTTCGCTTCAATGCCGGCAATACCGTTGTGGTCCGTGTGGATGCCAGTCAGGACGAAGGCTGGTTCTACGAAGGAGCCGGCATCTATCGGCATGCCTGGCTCGATCTGTACAGCAACCTGCACATCGCGGAAGAAGGCGGTGTCTTCGTTCATACGACTACAACCGGCGATCAGTCCAAAGTCACCATCGAAACCCGGGTTATCAATGAAGAGAGCCATGCTGCCGATGCGACGGTTGCCGCCTATATCACCGATCGGGACGGTAACAGGATAGCACAGGCTGCGGAGCAAACCCTTGCGTTGTCAACAGGTGCGGATGGAGGTGTCGTTCAATCCCTGACGGCGCTGCATGCACAACTGTGGTCCCTTGACAATCCCTATCTCTACCGGGCCGTGGTGCTCGTGCGCGAAGGAGGCCATATCGTGGACAGCATGACCGTCAGGTTCGGCATCCGCACCGTCACTATCGACAAAGACAAGGGGCTGTTCCTCAACGGGCAGCCGGTGAAGGTGCAGGGGGTTTGTTGTCACCAGGACCATGCCGGTGTTGGCAGCGCATTACCGGATTATCTGCAATATTACCGGATCCAGCTGCTGAAAGACATGGGGGTCAACGGTTATCGTACCAGTCACAATCCTCCTACACCTGAGCTGCTGGATGCTTGTGACAGCCTGGGCATGCTGGTGCTGGATGAAACGCGATTGTTGAACAGCGGCGTCGAATATGGCGGAGAGTTCGAACGGCTCATCCTCCGCGATCGCAACCACCCCAGTGTTTTCATGTGGTCCATCGGCAACGAGGAATGGATGATCCAGGAGTCGAATACCGGCAAACGCATTGCCCAACACCAGGTGCTCCGGCAGCAGAAGCTGGACCCGACCCGGACCTGCACCTATGCGGCTAATATCGGGAACATCTTTCATGGCGTCAATGAGGTCATCCCGGTAAGGGGCTTTAATTATAATCTTTACGGCCTGGATGCCTATCGCGCGGCGCATCCCGACCAGCCCGTTATCGGCACGGAAGTGGCCAGCACGGTATCGACCCGGGGTATCTATGAGAAGGATACTGTCAATGCTTATGTACCGGATTACGACAGTGTGGCGCCGCCGTGGGCGAGCACAGCCGAATATTGGTGGCGGATTGCCGCGAGCCGCGAATGGTTCATGGGTGGTTTTGCCTGGACCGGCTTTGATTACAGGGGCGAGCCGACGCCGTTCTCGTGGCCGGATATCAACTCGCATTTCGGGATCATGGATATGTGTGGCTATCCCAAGACAGTCTATTATTATTATCAGTCGTGGTGGACCAACAAGGATGTCCTTCACATCGCGCCGCATTGGAACTGGAAAGGGAAGGAAGGTCGGCCGATCGCGGTGTGGGTCAACAGCAATGCAGATAATGTCGAATTGTTCCTCAACGGCAAGAGCCTGGGCAAAAAGGATATGCCCCGTAACGGTCACCTGGAGTGGATGGTCGATTATGCGCCCGGTAAATTGGAGGCTATTGGCTGGAAGAAAGGGCGTAGGCTGACGGCGGTAGTGGAGACGACGGGCCAGCCTTATACTATCGTTATCCGTTCGTCCAAACCCACGCTGTTGGCGGATGGCCGGGATGCTGTCGTTGTGAATGTCAGTGTAACCGATCGCCAGGGCAGAGAAGTACCCGATGCGGACAACCTGCTGCATTTTGCAGTGACAGGCCCGGCGAAAATTATTGGCGTCGGCAACGGCAATCCCAGCAGCCACGAACCCGATCAGTATGTCGATGGCGGCTGGCAGCGTCATTTGTTCAATGGCAGGTGCCAGGTGATCCTGCAATCTGATGTACAGGACCAAGGCCATCCGGGCGCTGGGGCAAGAGGGAGCACAGCGACAGGAGAGATCTCGCTGACGGTGACCGGTGAAGGCTTACCCGAGGGAGTGCTGATTATCAAAAACTAATTCCTGCATGTATGGGCCGCGGGCCCTTTACCGGCGGCGTTTGTGGCGTGGCGGGACCGGTTGCGCCGGGGCTGTCCCCGCGTCAGTCTGCGCTGGGTCATTGACGATACCTGTCATCAGTACCAGCCCCTGTTGTTTTTCCATGAGCATATACAGAAAGGGATGATCGGCCCGGATGGTCCTTTGTGCCTGATGAAAGGGTTCGCCGCCTATGGTGACCAGCGCCGATTCGGCCGCTGCGGCCTCCATCCCGTTCTCGTTCATGCGGATGCAGGTGCGTTGGACTGCCTTTGAAATCCAGGCCGGCCGGCGTCCATTGGCTGTCCGGGCGACCGGCTGAAACATATTGGAAAAGTCAGGTTCGTCGGCAGTAGTCATAACAATGTTCATCCCCAGCCGGGTGAATATGCTGCCCAGGTCATCTATGGAGTAATTGTATTCCCATCGGGGCAGGTACAGGTCTATCGACTGGTTCGTCATTTTTGTCATGGCGTCGTCCAGCCTTTCAGCATCAAGACCTGCGGCCCATTCCGTCACCGACTGCCGGTTGTTTTCCGGCAGGATGACCAGCAGGCTGTATACCCCGCCTTCGCCAAAGGGCAGCTCCACCATGGTAAAGGCAGTGTCTGAAAAAGTCCGGGTGACCGCGATCTTGTGCATGAAAGGTACTGCCCGGGCGTTGCCATCCCGGAGGTGGAAAAGTTCCGGGGTGGTGTTGGCGAGGTCGAAAGGGTGTTGCCAGTCGCCTCTGAAATAAAGGGAGCCCAGCAGATAGATGTCATCATCGGGATGGGTGTGATCGATAATAGCTGGAATCTGGTGATGTGTATTCTGGTCTACCCATTGATTGATCTCCGCCGTGGCATCGTGGTTGTTGAGATTCAGTGCTTCCACGGATGAATAATAGTATTGATCGGCGATGGTCTCGAAGTCCGGTAGTATGGTCACCCTTTTTCGGTTATACCAGATGGAATTAGCTATGGAGAACTGCACCTCATTATCTTCCAGTGGAAGCTTCTGCATAAACATTTTGCATTGGGCGTTAAGGCTGCCGGCGTCGATGCTGCCATCTTCCGCCTGCAGCACTTCGGCAATGGAGTCCCGGGTGGCGTGGGCGGCGCCGTTATACAGCATGGCTGCTATCAGATAGATGTTGAGCGGGGAGATCAGTTTGTTCATGCTGCCGGTGTCCTGTTGGAGGACTGCATGCAACAATTGGAAGGAGAATTGATGGTAACGGCGGGTGAAGGTGTCGGGCCTCAGGGAGTCCGGCCTAACGGGAAGAAAGGCTACGCTGCCCAAAAAGACACAATAGAGGATGATTTTTTTCATAAACCAATTGCGATCTTTCCAGGCGGACTAAGGGCGTTTGCGGGGATAAATATATTGTTTTTCCTTCGTTTGAGCGGGATAGATATGGCGTGGAAATGGTCCATTTTTGGAATAGATGGCCCATTTTGGGAATAAATGCTTGGGGTAAGTATATGTAACCACTTAGTCTTAAGCGGATTGCAGGGCAGGAATAGATATTGGTATGAGATGTAGTCATTCATCCATTATCTATAGAAAAAAGCTGACCCATGAAGAGAGTTGTACCCATAATCGTTTTGTTCCTTTTGGGGCAATCCATAAAAGCGCAAACAGTCTATACCTGGAATGGATCCGTATCCGCGAACTGGAATGTTGCAGGTAACTGGACCCCCAATGGTATTCCCGGGACGTCGGATAACGTCAAGATTGTAACGGCTACAAATATGTGCCAGTTATCGGCCAACGCCGGCGTGTGGCATGTCAATTTAAGCAGTGGAACGCTTGATCTGGGCGGTAATACGCTGACAGTCGGGGGGGACACCGCGTTATTTTCTACCGGAACTGTGCAGAACGGTACGATCACCGTTTCCGGCGCCAACTACGCAGTATTCGGAAATGGCCCGGTAACCATGAATTGCACGACTAATATCACTTCCGGCACGATCACTTTTAAAAATACCACTTTTCAGGGCGCTACTTCGATTACGAAGACCGGGGCCAGCAATGATGCCAGCTCAGGGGGTAACATTTTTAATGGCGTGGCTGTCTTTACCAATGCCGGTTCGGGTTATTTGATGCTGGGTAACGGCAACCCGGATCAGTTCAACGGTTCAACCACCTTCAACAATACCGGAACAGCCAACCTGATTGTCGCCAATAACAGTACAGGAAATGTTTTTAACGGCACGGCCACCTTCAACAATTCCACGACTTCGAGCAACGGGATCTATATAGGTCAGAATTCATCGGGTACGACCTTTAATAACAGCATCGTGGTTACTTCCACCGGAGGGACAGGTGTACAGTTCGACGCCAGCGGTGCGTGTACTTCCAGCCTGGCTGCCGGTCAGATCATCAGTATCGGTTCTACCGGTTTTTCCACCGGCACTTTGTTGCTGAGGCAATTCACACAAACAGGAGCGACTGCGCAAAATATTACCCTGACCGGAGCTGCAAACCTGACATTCGGTCCTTCTGCTACTTTTGCCGGAAATGTCACGGCGACGAGCCCGACCTTCTTTTTGAACGGCTGTACTTTTAATGGAACGACCAATCTGACGAAAACGGGTACAACCGGCGATTTCAACAACGGCGGAAATACCTTCAACGGTATTTGTGCCATTACCAACAGTGGCAGCAGTTATTGGGTTTTGGGTAACAGCAGTCCCGATATCTGGAATACCGATGTGACGTTTACAGACAATGGGTCAGAGCGTCTGCTGCCTTGCTGGGCCAGTGCCGGCAACCAGTTCAATGGCAATATCAATGTCAATACTGCGGGAAGTGCGTTGGGTATTCAGTTCTGCGGCGCCAATAACACCGCTACGGCCACCCTGGCCGCAGGAAAGACTATCCAGGCCGGTTCAGGCGGCTTAACGGCAGGGTTCCTTTACCTGAGACAATTCACCCAGGCCGGCAGCGCGGCCATTAATATTACGGCCACCGGTACTTCTGTCGTATACCTGGGACCTTCCAGCAGTTTCGGCGGAGCGGTCACCGTGACAGCGCCGGATATCTGGGCGCAGGGTGCAACTTATAACAGCGCTGCCTCTTTTACCAAGACCGGGGGTAGCAGCAATCATAACAATCAGTATCAGAATATCTTTAATTCCACCTGTACGATCAACCAGCAGAGCAGCACAGGCTATTTCATGCTGGGGTATAATTCGAATGATCTTTTCAATGATAACATCACCGTTACCTCTACCGGTACGGGCGGCATCTATCTGGGCTGGCAGTCGGGTACGGGAACGCCGACCCTTGCCGCCGGCAAAACGATTCTGGTAGGTTCTGCGGGTTTCAGCGCGGGATTTCTATGGCTGAATACTTTTACGCAACAGGGGAATGCGGCGATGAACCTGTCTTTTACGGGATCAAGTACCTATCTCGTCTTTGCCCGTAATTCAGCTATCGGCGGTAATCTTACAACGAGTACACCGGATATTTTTTTCAATGGGTGTACCTTTAATGGTGATGTAAATGCGACCAAAACAGGTGCGAACAACGATAACAGCAGCGGGGGAGATATTTTCCAGGACAGCACGACCATTAGTATTACCGGAGCGGGTTATCTGACCTTAGGTACTTCGACGCCGGATACCTGGAACAATTATGCCCTCTTCAATGCCAGCGGGTCATCTGTGCTCGGAGTGGCATGGGGGTCTGCCGGAAATACCTTCAATGGCAATATCGCCGTCAGCAGTACCGGTTCGGCTACGGGCGTCCAGTTTTGTGGCGGCAACAATACTGCCACTGCTACGCTGGCTTCGGGTTATTCCATCCTGACGGGACCGGCCGGCTTTTCGTCGGGTACTTTGCTGTTACGACAATTCACTCAATCAGGAAGCGCTTCGACTAATATTACGCTAACCGGCGCTACGACCCTGCTGCAGATGGGACCTTTATCGACCATCGGCGGGAATTTTACGGCAGTGTCGCCGCGCATCCTGCTGCAAACAACTGTCTTTTCCGATTCGGTCAGCCTGACTAAAACCGGATCGACGGGTGAGTGGTCCTATGGCGGCAATACCTTTAACTCTACACTGACCGTCAATCAGCAAGGGGCCGGTTATTTCGGCTTTGCCAATGGCGCCGCGGATATTTATAATGGGGATGTTTATGCCAATAATAACTCGACAGAGCGGATCATCTTCGGTAACAATCCCGCCGGAAATCAGTTCAACGGCAATATCATCTTAACCCAGATAGGGTCCTCCGTCGGCATTGCCTTCGGCTGGAGTTCCACGACGAATGAGACGCAGGCGGTAGGGAAGACCATTTCCATCGGCGCCGCGGGTTTCAGTACCGGATATTTGCAGATCGAACGCTTTACTCAATCCGGCAGTACGGCGATGAACCTGCCGCTGACCGGCACCGCGTCCCTGACCTTCGGTCCTACGTCGACGATCGGCGGCAACCTGACATCGACCAGCGGCTCATTGTTCTTCAACGGCTGCACTTTTATGGACTCCGTCAATTGCACCAAGACAGGGGCGACCAGCGACTGGGGAAGCGGCGGTAATATTTTCAACGGCGTGACGACTATGACGAATGCAGGCTCGGGCTACCTGCTGTTCGGGAGTACCAATCCAGACCAATTCAACAGCACGACCACTTTCAATAATACCGGCAGCAATAATATTTATGTAGCGTGGAACAGCACCAATAATATTTTTAATGGCACGACGACTTTTAATAATTCACCTACGGGCAACACGTTGATCTATGTCAGTTCGAATTCGTCCGGTACGGTCTTTAACGGCAATATCGTAGTGACTTCCACTAATGGACAGGGGGTTCAGTTCTGTAGCGGCAATACTACTGCTACGGCCACTTTGGCGGCGGGCAATACCATTTCGGTGGGGGCGGGCGGTTTTTCCGCCGGTACCCTCCTGCTGAGACAGTTCACGCAGATAGGCGCTACTGCGCAAAGCCTGACGCTGACCGGGGCCGGCAATCTGAGCTTCGGTCCTTCATCGGCCTTCGGCGGCAATGTTACCACCATCAGCCCGACCCTGCTGTTCAATGGCTGTACGTTTACGGGAACATTATCGGCGACCAAGAACGGATCGACGAGCGACGCCAGCGCAGGTAATAATATTTTTAACGGGGTTACTACCATGACGAATGCGGGTTCAGGCTATTTAATGTTCGGCAACGGCAACCCGGATCAGTTCAACAGCACGTCCACTTTCAACAATACCAGCAGCAACAACATTTATGTAGCGTGGAACAGTGCCAATAATATTTTTAATGGCACGACGACTTTTAATAATGCACCTACGGCCAACACGTTAATCTATGTCAGTTCCAATTCGGCCGGCACGGTCTTCAACGGCAATATCGTCGTGACTTCCACCAGCGGGCAAGGTGTGCAGTTCTGTAGCAGCAATACTACCGCCTCGGCCACTTTGGCTTCGGGCAATACTATTTCGGTGGGATCGGGCGGTTTTACTACCGGCACCCTGCTACTAAGACAGTTCACGCAGATAGGCGCTACTGCGCAAAGCCTGACCCTGACCGGGGCCGGCAATCTCAGCTTCGGTCCTTCATCGGCCTTCGGCGGCAATGTTACCGCCATCAGCCCGACCCTGCTGTTCAATGGCTGTACATTTACGGGAACATTATCGGCGACCAAGAACGGATCGACGAGCGATGCCAGCGCAGGTAATAATATTTTTAACGGGATTACTACCATGACGAATGCGGGTTCAGGCTATTTCATGTTCGGCAACGGCAATCCGGACCAGTTCAACAGCACGTCCACTTTCAATAATACCGGCACCAACAATATCTACGTGGCCAACAATAGTTCAAACAACGTCTTTGGCGGTGTGACAACCTTTAATAATACGCCCACCGGCAATAACCTGATCTATGTGAGCCCGAATTCAGCCGGTACCGTCTTCAACAGCAATATCGTGGTGACCTCCACTAACGGGCTGGGGGTACAGTTTTGTACCGGCAATCCGAATGCCACGGCCACCTTGTCGGCAGGCAATACCATTTCTGTAGGGGCAGGTGGTTTTTCAGCCGGTACTCTGCTGTTGAGATCGTTTACACAAACCGGTGCTACGGCACAAAGTCTTACGCTGACCGGGTCTGGCAATCTCACCTTTGGTCCTTCGTCCTCCATCGGCGGGAATATCACCACTGTCAGCCCTACGTTGCTGTTTGTCGGCTGTACGTTTGGCGGAACGGTGACCGCTACCAAGAATGGCACGACCAACGATTGGTCTACCGGCAACAATGTTTTCGACGGTGCCTTTACCGTCACCAATACCGGTTCGGGGTTTGTTTTGATGGGCAATGGCAATCCCGATCTGTGGCAGTCTACCGCCACCTTTAATAACTTCAGCAGTGCCTCGCACATGTATGTGGCGTATAACAGCTCGGGGAACACTTTCAATAGTGACGTCATATTCAATAACCAGCCCGGGGCTACGGGATTGTGGATCTATTCGAATACCAATGGAGCCAATACCCAGTTTAACGGCAATATCTTTGTCGAGAATGTCGGCGGGGCGGGTGTTTATTTCGGGCAGGGTACCGGGTCGGCCACGCTTGCCGGCAGCGGGTCTGTCATTGTAGGGTCTACCGGTTTTGCTTCCGGGGGATTGGTCTTACAGAACTTTACGCAGAGCAATGCCGGGGTGGCGCAGAATATCACGCTGACCGGGACCGCCTATGTACAATACGGGATAAACTCGACATTCAATGCCCCGGTGACTTCCTCCAGTCCGGGTCTGCTGTTTAACGGCGCTACGTTCAACGGAACGGTCAATGCCACTAAGACCGGTATTTCCAATGATGCGAGTACGGGCAATAATACCTTCAACGGCGTGTCGACCTTTACCGATAACGGAACCGGCTATTTATTGATGTCCAATTCTGGTCCGGACGTTTATAATGCCAACACTTCATTCGTGCAAAACAATACCGGTAAAATTGAGCCGGATTATAACTATAATGGGACCTATGCGGGTAATGTGACGATCACTTCCCCGGCTGCTTCGGCGATTACTTTCGGCGCCGGTTCGGGCACAGCGACCTTTGCAGGAACGGCGGGTCAGTCTATCAGCGTCACATCGGGTACCCCTGTCCCCGTATTCGCCCGACTGGTGATTAATAATACCGGCAGCGGCGTCACGTTGGTGAATACTTCCATCAGCGTATCGAACAATCTCGTGATGAGCGCGGGATTGCTGAATACCACGACCAGCTATTTGCTGACCATGCTGAACGGCTCGACTACGGCGGCCGGCAATGCTTTGTCGACCAGTTTTGTCAACGGACCTATGCAATATCAGAAATCCAGCTCCGGCGCCAGCACCCTGAATTTCCCGATCGGCAGCGGTCCGGATTGCAGGCCCGTCGTGCTGACTATTAATCAGACTTCGTCGGGGACGCTGTATACTTACCAGGCCCAGTTATTCGATGCCCCCGCGGTCGGCCTGGATTATATCATGCCGCCTTCGGTGGACGAAGTTTCCGACGTTCACTATTATACTATTAATCGGACTAATTCGGCTGGGGTGAATACGCCGTCAACGGGATTGAGCGGCAATCAGACCATCCAGATATTCTTCGGTGCGAATGATTATGTTAGTAACGGAGGCACGCTGACGATCGTCAAGACCCTCTATTCCTCGCCCGGGTATTGGTTTAATATCGGTGGCACGGGCGGACCCGTATATAATGCCGGCGCCGACCTGTCAGGAAGTATTACCTCGACGTCTTCGCCGAGCGCCTTCAATTCCTTTTCCACCTTTGCCTTAGCCGATCAGATAGGCGGCGGCAATACATTGCCGATAGAACTTCTTTATTTCAAGGCATTGCCCAATAATAATGTTGTCGATCTGCAATGGGCTACCTCGACGGAATCGAACAACAGTTATTTTACGATTGAGAAGAGCAGGGACGGCGTCGACTTTGTGACGGTGGAGAAAGTTCCTACGCTGGCCCCGGATGGGAACAGTGCCGTACCATTGAATTATACGGCGCAGGATCCCAACCCTTATAGCGGGGTGAGCTATTACCGGCTGGTGCAGACCGATTTGAATGGGAATGAAAAGTATTCGGCTGTGGTATCGGTAGACTTTTTGCAGACGCAAGCCGTCAGTGTGTATCCCAACCCTGCCAGGAATATCCTGAATGTCACCGGTCTGAACGTCAACATGACTTCCATGCAGGTGCAATGGTTCGACCTTGGCGGTAAACTGCTGGCACAGGGAACAACATCGGTGGCGGGTGGAATGGCGACACTGACCGTGGGGCTCAGCAACGGATATTACCTGTTGAAACTGATCGCACCGGATGGAAGCGTCACGGTACACAACGTGATCATACTGAAGTAGCGCGCTACAACATGTTGCGACGCATTATGACCTGGTCAGCCGGTATGCTGTTATCGTCTTGCCGTTGAAGCCAGGGACGTACAAGATGCCGATGGTTTTGTCGTTTTTGGAAGCATCCGCCACCAGCACTGCTTTTTTGGCCAGGATATAGAGATGGGTACCGGAGGCTTTGAGCCCATTAGCGCCCGGCAGGTCATCCATGTAAAGGGTGGGCACGTCATTGGCGATACGGTAGACTTTGCCGGCTTTCGAATCCGAAACATAGACTACTCCATCCTTCCGCCGGATCAGGCAGGACGGATTCGGGAACGGCGATGATGGTATCCGTCTCCCAGACTTTTTCCAAAGAGGGGGCTTGGGTAAGCGCCATCGCGGGGAGGCCGGCTGCGAGCGCCAGCGCTATCAGTCGATGTTTCATCTGTCAGGTATTTTCTTCAAATTACAGCATTGCTGGAGACTGCTGAAATTGTTAGTGGCTCCAGACTGAACAGTTCGGCGAGTAGTTCATACGAGTGCAAACGGTCTTCCGGCCGTTCGGTAAAAGTGGAAATTACGATCTCCCCGACGTCGAAAGTTGCGGCCAGGCTGGTCAATTTTTCCCGCATGTCGTCCGGGCTGCCGATGGCGGTCCGTTGCCGGTTGAACAGCACCCGCTGCCATTCGGCCGGCGTATACTGGTAGGCGGTGGCGGCGGCAACCGTAGGGATCTCATCATAATGGCCTTTCTCAAAGCCCAGCAGGCGGTAGTCGATCAATGCCTGCGTGTCCGCGACTTTTTGCGGGTCTTCCGAGCAGAAGGCAAATATGCCTACACTGGCCCTGGGCTTTGCCAGGGTGGCTGAAGGCCGCCAACGTTCCCGGTAGGCACGGATCGCTTCCGGTCCTCCTACGGGATTGATGAATTGCGCATAGCACAGGGACATGCCGAAATGTGCTGCCAGGTAAGCGCTTTCCCCGCTGGAGGTCAGCATCCACAGTTCCGGTTGGGTGCCGATGCGTGGGATGGCCCGGATCTTTCCTTCATAGTTGCCAGGCCCCGGCGTATCGGATAAAAAGTCGTAGAGGTCTTTTATCTGGCGGATATATTCCTGAGGGTCGAAAGTATTGGTCGGGTTCAGGAGTTGAGCCGTCAGCCGGTCACCGCCCGGAGCTCGTCCTAATCCAAGGTCGATGCGACCAGGATACAGGGCCTCCAGCAGCCGGAAGTTCTCGGCCACTTTCAAGGTACTGTGGTTGGGCAGCATGATGCCGCCGGACCCCAGACGGATGCTTTTCGTCTCTGCCGCCAGGCGGGCGATCAGGATCTCCGGCGCCGCACCTGCCAGTGTCGTGGTATTGTGATGTTCTGACAACCAGTAACGGGTGTAGCCGAGACGATCTGCCAACTTAACCAGCCTGATGGTCTCCTGTAGGGCGGCTCCCGCATCGCTATCCTTGCGGATAGGGGTCTGATCGAGAATGCTGAGACGAAGTTTGTTTGCCATTATGCATCAAATAACAACGGGGAAGGTCAAAAGTTGGGCCTCCTTCCGTCCGCGCCCGTAGCCGATCATCCATTATGATATTAAAATGATATCAAAATGTACTATCTTTATCTTCTATTATAAAACCTATAAATAGAGAAGGAGGCGGCCATGGTCAGTAATCTCATGGTTGTTCTCTGCAGAGACAAAGAAACGCAGCCCATAGTGAATGCCGGGACTTTAAATCATTGATGAATGGCGGAAAAAAAATCTTTTGCCTTACGTATAGATGCAGAGACGATGAAGGCCATCGAGAAATGGGCGGCGGATGAATTTCGCAGTGTCAACGGCCAGATCGAATGGGTCCTTCATCGTGCATTGAAGGAGGCCGGAAGAGTAAAGGACCGGCGCGATGCGGATGCAGCAGGAGGTGAGAAGCGTGACGGCGCTGGTGGCGGCTGATTGGACTTGTTCCGAACGGCAAAATATTTTGGTGGCCGGTGATTGTTTTTAAAAAGAATGGCCTAATTTGCAACACTGTTTCAAACTGTTTTGAGAAACAATCGCATCATACGGCCCTTGCTGACAGGCGTTCTTCTGGCCTTGTTTGCTCTTGGCATCACGCCCAGGATAGCTATCCATGCGCTGGTGGCCCATCACACCGATACGCATCTATCGCTGAAGTATGGCCACGCCGATCAATACAATAAGGCCGACTTTCACTGTGCCGTAGATAGCCTGGTTGTAGAGTTTCCCTTCCTCGATCATTCTCTTACACTTAGAGTAGGACTACCAAGCGCCTGGGCTGTACACCGGGCAGCGGTGCTGGCAATGCCCATTGCCAAAGATCATCCCCTTTTCGGCTTGCGCGGACCGCCCTCCCTCCTCTCTTTCTGTTAATCCCACTTTTTTGGTGCGCGTCAGTGTGCCTGGCGGCGCCTATGTATTCATTTTAATATCCCTTTCATGCAAAAGATATTTTCTTTGTTGCGGAAGCGCATGTTCGTGCCCGCTATCGTCATCGCTATTTCCATCATTGCCGGTTGTAACAAAAAGGCGGAAAGTGTTACACCCGCGTTGCCTGGCAATGAGTTCCTCACTACGGTACAGCTGCGGCTGGTGAATGCCGCCGACCCTACGGAAATCCATACCGGCAGTTGGTCTCAGATGAGTCCTACCAGTCATACTTATCAGCCGGATTCCGCCTATTTCAACAATGCCTATCTCAATCTAAAAGCGAATGCCACCTATCATTGCAGTGTCATCATCCTGGATTCCACGCAGACCCCTGTCGACAGTGTCAGCAACGAGATACTACAGCGGGAGAACTACCATCTGTTCTTTTTTCAGCCATCACCCATCCTGGCCTCGAATGTCGTGATCAGCAATACGACGACTTATATTCCGACTGCGGACTGGGTCACGAATGATAATACCGATACGACTGCAGGCGGCATTTCGATCAATGAAATAGCTATCCCGCCCAGCACGCTGAGCCCGCTTAACCTTGTCGTCAACAGGACGGATATGGATGACAACACTCCGCCGATGCAGATCGGCCTGCAGGACGATTTTATCACCGGCGCTGCCAGCACCGGCACGTTACGGGTGGTATTGAGGCACCAGCCCAATGCCAAGAACGGTACCTATCCGCCCGGTTCCACCGACCTGGACGTTACCTATGCCGTCACCATCCAATAGTATAATCCATAAATATAATTCGTATGAGCGTATATAAACCATTTCTACTGATCATGGCTTTATGCATCAGTCTTGCTTCGTTCGCACAAAAAGGCAGCAGCTTTATAGAAATCGATGGCGGTGTCTCATTACCGCTGGGCAGCTGGAGCAAAGTAACCAATGCTTCCACGCTGCAAAGTCTGAATGGCACCAAAACAGATAACAGTGGTTATGCCAAGACCGGCGGTTTCTTTTCCGTCGACGGTGCCTGGTTTTTTTCCAAATATTTCGGCATTGGAGGCATGTTCAAATACGGCAGCTATAGTCTCAAAGGCGTGGACTCTCTTTCGCAGGGATATGAAGAGTCATTCGATGTCGATACGACGAGGACATCGGTCACCAATTATAAGATGTGGTCCATTATGCCCGGACTGTATTTCAACTTGCCGCTGGCAAAAAAACTCTCGCTGACGGCAAGAGTACTGGCGGGCATCGCCGATGCGAAGACACCGGAGATCACTGTCGGAATTGAAGACGGTGGTATCGAAGATCCGCCAGCCATACAATATTCTGCCTCCAAAGTGGCTTTTGCCACGGACCTGGGCATAGGGTTGAGGTATATGATTTGTAAAGGTGTCGCGATTAATGCGCGGGCCGACTATTTTTATACGAAACCCGATTTTGCCATCGGCAACTCCACACGGAATAACAATGCCGGAAGGGAGATCACCAGTTATAATGAGCCCCTGGAAAGCGTGAACTTTTCACTGGGTGTTTCTTATTCTTTCAGTCATAAACACATCTGATTTCTTTTATCAAAGCCCGTCAAAATCTTTTGGCGGGCTTAATCATCTTATACGTATGTATCCATATAAATGGTTATTGCTGTTTTGCAGCTGCTGTGTTTTTCAGTTGGCCCACGCCCAGTTGCCTGTGCCGTCTCCCGTTCATAGCCCCTCGGCGGCCGATACGACCCGCCATCCGAAGGATTCCACCCGTCAACTGACCACTGTCACCGTGACCGCGCAGCGGCTGAAAAAAGACCAGCTGAACGTAGTCGTCAGCGATACTTTAGGAGGAAAGGCCCTCGAAGCCATCCGGGGTCTCTCTCTCGGAGAATCACTGAAAGGTATTGCGGGTGTCAACAGTTTGCAAACGGGGCCTTCCATTTCCAAGCCGATCATTCATGGGCTGTACAGCAACCGCATCCTGATCCTGAACAATGGCGTCCGGCAGGAAGGGCAGAACTGGGGCAATGACCATGCACCGGAGATAGACCCGTTCATCGCTACCAAATTGACTGTCATTAAAGGAGA
>Ga0302303_10001530_pt1 | contig 14944 bp, 13 predicted proteins | sample III_Palsa_E2_1_FD_194542 | JGI IMG/M metagenome (GOLD analysis project Ga0302303, IMG submission 194542) | Peat permafrost microbial communities from Stordalen Mire near Abisko, Sweden - III_Palsa_E2_1 | ecosystem: Environmental > Terrestrial > Soil > Palsa > Peat permafrost | place: Sweden... | reverse complement strand
AGGCATGGGCACAGACAAGAGTTTCCAGTTCTGGATCTCCAATGATGCCTTTACACTGCCGATGAAGATGGTCATCGTCTATACCACCAAACCCATGAATCCCCAATATGAGGCGGTGCTTAGCGACTGGCAGGTCAACCCTACCCTTCCGGATGCGATGTTCGATTTTTCCATTCCGTACAAAGCACAGAAGGTCAAACTAATGCCCTTAACCGCAAAAAAATAATCATTACTTTTCAATCCCAGCATCATGCAAAAATCTTTTAAATATAAATACAGTTCTGTTGTCATAGCCGCTGTACTCGGGCTGGTTATAGCCGTTTGCCCGCAATACGGAATGGCACAACGATTCAGTCATGGTGGAGGTGGTGGCGGTAGCAGACCGGCTCCCGCACCCCGTCCCGCTGTGGCGCCAAGGCAGGAGTCAAGACCGGCTCCGGCACCGAGGCAGGAAGCAGTCAGGCCGGCTCCTGAGGTCAGGTCAGCGCCGGAGGTCAGGCCGACCATCAATGGCGGCAGCCGGAATAATGGTAATCACGATTTTAGCCGGGCGGTGAATGCGCGGCCGGCTGTGGATGTTCATGCCAATATCAATGTCCGCAATAACGTAAACGTGTACCACACGGGGGAGTATCGTGGGGTCCATCCTTACGCTTACCATCCTTATCGTCCCTATTACTGGGGACCGCACTGGCATCCACTGGGCTTTTTCCTGTCGGCGCTGGCGACTGATGCCATCTGGTTCAATTTCAACAACCAGCGGTATTACTATGATGACGGCTGTTATTACCTGCCCAGCAACGGCGGCTATTCCGTCGTGCCACCGCCGGTCGGCGCCGTAGTGCCTTCCTTACCGGACGGCTATGAGACCACCATGGTAGGCAACGATACCTATTATTATTTTGGCGGGGCCTTCTATATCCAAACCGACCAGGGTTATCAGGTGGTACAAGGGCCTCCGGGCGCCGTGATCACGGAATTACCGACAGGAGCTGTCGACCAGCAGGTCAATGGTGAGGACATCCTTGTCTATAATAATACCTACTATCAACCGATCACCCAGGACGGGCAGGATGCCTATGAGGTAGTGCCGGGCCCGGGTCAATAGTGCTTCAATAGTCTTCCTCCGACAGGAATGTCTGGCCGGTGGTCACTTTCAGTTCATAAAGGACACTTGTCTTAAGGGCGACGTTTGCTCCGTCATGGCCGACGGGGAAGCCGAAGGCAACCGGATAGCCATATTCCTTTATACAGTCGAGGATGATCTCCTCTACTGTGGCGCCAAAGGGCCGTGTGGTGTCCTTCAGCTCGGAGAAACTGCCCAGGAGCAGGCCGGCCAGCCGGTCCAGCTGGCCGCTGCGTTTGAGCTGGCGCAGCATGCGATCTATATTGTAGAGGTATTCCCCCACATCTTCCAGAAATAGTATTTTCCCTTCCGTCCTGACGGCGGAGGAGCTACCGGCGAGGTGGGTGAGTAAAGCCAGGTTGCCGCCGGTGAGGGGTGCAATGGCCTGCCCTACCCTGTTGAACGGATGAGAAGGGCAGTTATAGGCAGTCTTATCTCCCACCAGGGCCTGGCGCAAGGACTGCACATACGGGCCTTTTGCCCCATCGTCGGCGAAGGCGGCAGCCATTGGAGCATGCAGGGTCGCGATGTTGAAGTTAGCCTCGATATGGGAATGAAGAACGGTGACATCGCTGTAGCCGATGATCCATTTGGTTGACTGCCGGAATCGGGTGAAGTCGATACGGTCGATGATGCGGCTGAGACCATAACCGCCGCGTCCGCAGAGGATCGCCCTGACGTCCTGGTCGTCCAGGGCCGCCTGCAAGTCGGCCAGACGTTCGTCATCGTTGCCGGAGAAATAGTTTTCCGATGTCCCGCCGAGCGTGGGACCGATCTTGACGGCATAGCCCCATTGCTGCAAGGTGTCGATACAGGTCTGCGCGCGTTCGCGGGGCATGTAGCCCGCGGGGCAGACGATGGCGATGGTGTCGCCGGGCCGGAGGGAGGGGGGGAGTGTCATAAGATTATTTTTCCGCCAGGCTGACCTGGTCGGGGTGAACGATAAGGGTATGAGGTACGCCGTATTTGAGGGCATAGTTTTCCAGTTGGTGACCGACGGGAAAATTAAAGCAGACGGGGTAACTGTAAGGCTTCACCCTGTCCGTCACAATATCGTAGAGCGTGCGCCCGAATTCATCCCCCGGATCATCGGGCTTGACTTTGAATCCGCCGATGATGAGCCCGGCCAACCGGTCGAGCTTGCCGGTACGCTGAAGGTGCCAGAACATGCGATCGATGCTGTACAAATATTCGCCGGTATCTTCCACAAACAGGATCTTTCCGCTGGTATCGATATCCGACACCGTGCCGGCGAGGCTTTCGATGGTCTTGAGATTGCCGCCGACCAGCTGACCTTCGGCCGAACCTGTCCGGTTATATTGCTGTGGGGGAACGGTGTATTGCATTTTCTCCCCGGTGAGCGCCTGGCGGATAGAAAGGATAGAGGCCACCTGGACGGGTTCGGCCTTTGACCAGTCATCGGGAAAGCTGTTGCACATCTTGGAGTGAATGGATGTGATGTGCAGGTTGGTATGAATATGACAAAGGAGGACGGTAATATCACTGAAACCGATGATCCATTTGGGATGTTGCAGCAAAGAAGAAAAATTCAATCCATCGACAATGTGAACGGCGCCGTAGCCGCCGCGCGCGCAGAGGATAGCATTGACAGCGGGATCGTCCAGCATTTGCTGAAAATCGGTGAGCCTTTCGGCATCGGTGCCGCCGAAGGTGAAGTCTTTTTTGCCGACAGTGTCGCCGATCTTAATATGGAAACCCCAGCCTTCTATCTGCTGAATGGCGGGCTGGATCTCTTTGAGGGTGATATTTCCGGCGGGGCAGGTGATGCCGATCGTATCGCCCGGCCGAAGGTAGGGAGGGATAAGGAGGATGGGGGAAGGAGTTTCTTTGCGGGCTGTGAAGGGAGGATGAACCGGGTTGGTTGCAAATGCTGACTCAACCGCTCCGATACCTAACAGGGACAGAAAGTTTTTTCGATTCATCTTTACAATATAATTAATATTGCGCTCCTAAAATTACTACTTTTAATACATGCGTTCTTTATTGGCAGTCTTATTGTTATTGTCATCAGTGATGGGAGGAGGTTTGCGGGCACAGGATCTGACCGGACAGTGGACAGGGACTGCCTCCGACAATGGGTCGGATACCCGGCAAAAGATAGTCCTGACGATCACAGAAGGTGATTCAGCGGTGGCCGGCGTATTGCATTGGTATTTCCCTGAGACGCAATATATCAGGCACTTTATTATCAGCGGGCGATTTTATGGCAAGGATTCGGTGCTGACCATCCGGGAAGACAGTGCCATGGCTGCTGCGATGGGTGATTCCGGCAGAGGGTCCGGCTTTCACGTTCTATATTACCGGCGGACGCCGGGGCGCAGGGATGCGCTGGAAGGTCAGTGGGAGAGTATGGCGACCCCACAGGGAGATAAACCGGCTGCGCTCGCCATCCGGCTGGAGAAGAAGGCACCCCCCTTTATTCCCATCGTCATACCCCGAAAGAAAAAAGATTCCGCTCAATTAAAGGCTTTACAGGACCGGCAGACGCCGGTGATAGCGACTATTCCTGTCCGGGGTACCGACACTGTCAAAGTTGTGTTGTATGACAATGGCGAGATCGACGGAGATTCAGTGAGCTTGTATATGAACAACGAATTATTATTGCAGCATTATAAGCTGACTGCTCAACCGAAAGTGCTGTTGGTAGCAATCGACAAGAGCCTTCCCGTCAACAGGCTGGTGCTGTTTGCCGAAAACCTGGGTACGCTGCCGCCGAATACGGCGCTGATGGAAGTGACGGTTCACGGAAAGACATATGAGCTATTCCTATCCACCGATTACAAGAAAAATGCATCTGTAGAGTTCGCGTTACAGGAGTAACGCCCGGAGACGGGCGTGTGCGCTTGGGAGAATGGGTTGGGATAATGCGCTAAAGGGCGTAATTTTGCACCCGGCGGACCGAAGGTCCGGTGGCCGAAGGCCAGACATTAGCGCTTTGCGGGATATGCGCTAATTTTGCTAAAGCGCATATCCCGCAATACATATATGACGAATTCACCAAAAAGATATCTGATCACTGCAGCATTGCCGTATGCCAATGGGCTGAAGCATATTGGTCACCTGGCCGGAGCTTACCTGCCGGCAGATATTTATGTACGGTACCTGCGGGCGCAAAAGCGTGATGTAGCATTCATTTGCGGGAGCGATGAGCATGGAACGGCCATCCCTATCCAGGCGATGAAGGAAGGTACGACCCCTCAGGCCATTATCGACAAATACCACGAACTGATCCGCCAGAATTTTGCCGACCTGGGCATTTCCTTTGATATCTATCACCGTACCAGCGCGCCCCTCCATCATGAGACGGCGCAGGAATTTTTCACTTATCTGAATAGCAGGGGGGACCTGGAGATAAAAGAGAGTGAACAATATTATGATGAGGAAGCAAAGACTTTCCTCGCGGACCGGTATATCGTAGGTACCTGTCCGGTATGCGGAAACACGCGCGCTTATGGAGACCAATGCGAGAATTGCGGCACGTCATTGAGTCCGGAAATGTTGTTGAACCCGCACAGTACGCTGAGCGGCAAGCCGCCGGTGAAGCGGAGCACGCGGCACTGGTACCTGCCCCTGGATAAACATGAAGATTTCCTGCGGGAATGGATACTGAAGGAACATAAGGATGATTGGCGGGCGAGTGTAATAGGACAGTGCAAGAGCTGGATCGATGGCGGGTTGCAACCCCGGGCTGTCACGAGGGACCTCGACTGGGGTATCAAGGTGCCGCTGCCCGATGCGGAGGGCAAGGTGTTGTACGTCTGGTTCGACGCGCCGATCGGCTATATCAGCGCCACCCGTCAATGGGGGTTGAACACCGGCAAGGACTGGAAACCTTATTGGTACGACAAGGATACGAAGCTGGTGCATTTTATCGGCAAGGACAATATCGTCTTCCATTGCATCATTTTCCCGATCATGCTGAAATTGCATGGGAATATCTTACCGGATAATGTGCCGGCTAACGAGTTCATGAACCTGGAAGGGGACAAGATGAGCACCAGCAGGAACTGGAAGCTGGAGATGGAGGACTATATCAATGACTTCATCAAAAAAGATAATGGAGGTCCCCAACTGGCGGACAGCCTGAGGTATTACCTGACAACCATCTCTCCGGAGACGAAGGACAGTGAGTTTACCTGGAAGGGATTCCAGGATGCCAATAACAGTGAGTTGGTCAGTAAGTTCGGGAACTTCGTCAACCGGGCCTTTGTGTTGATGCATAAATTATGCAATGGGAAAGTTCCCCCTCTTCATGCGGAGCGGCTTGATGAGACAGACCGGGAGATGATGGCGGCTATCGAAGCTACGCCGGCGAAGGTGGAGAAACTGTTGGAAGAATACCGGTTTCGCGATGCGCAATTCGAAGTGATCATGCTGTCGGACCTTGCCAACAAGTATATGCAGAAGAAGGAGCCGTGGATCGTGGTCCGCACGCTGGAAGAGACCCCTGACAATCAACAGCTGATCGATAACTGCCTGCATATTTGTCTGCAGGTGACGGCGAACCTTGCCATCCTGATCAATCCTTTCCTGCCTTTTACGGCCAGGAAGATGCTGCACCTCATGAAAGTCGTGGAAAAGATGCTGGATTGGGAAAATGCGGGAAAGCTGAAGCTATTGAGTGTAGGGTATAGTCTGCGGGCGCCGGAACTGTTGTTCCGAAAGATAGAAGATGCGGAGGTAAAGGAGCAGATCGGGAAGTTGCAGGCAGCGTCTGCGGCGAGGGTAGCGGACACGCCGGTGGCGCCGGAAGTGGTCGAAGCAAAGGCCGAGGTCGCAAAACCAACGATCGTATATGATGACTTTGCTAAACTGGATCTGCGGGTAGGCACCATCGTCGCCGCGGAAAAAGTGGATAAGGCCGATAAGTTATTAAAGCTGAGCATCGATCTCGGCAGTGAACAGCGAACGATCGTCTCGGGGATTGCGCTGCATTTTAAGCCGGAGGAGATTATCGGCCGCCAGGTGGTGGTCGTGGCGAACCTGGCCCCTCGTAAAATGCGGGGTATTGAAAGTAATGGCATGATCCTGATGGCGGAGGACCCATCGGGCAAGCTGTATTTTGTCCAGCCGGGGGAAAAAATTCAGCCCGGCTCCGGCGTCAGTTGAGGCTGCGGGTAGCGAAGCCGCCTACACGTTGCGGTCATTTGAAGCTGCACGCTGTGGACAGCGGAAACTGAAGAAATCCTGCGGCGCCTCTTTTTCGTATATAGGGTCTCAACTGCATGAAGAGACGCATACGATACGGGATTATCCTCCTTTTTTGTCTGATAGCAACCCTGGGTGTTTACGGTATTTTCTTCCAATCCCGTTCATCCGATCATGTCTTAGCTAAAGTGGATTTTTCCATGACCGCGGGCGAGCTTGCGGCGGCATTCGATCATGATGAAGCGCTTTCCGATAGTCTATATCTCTATAAGGTGCTGGCGGTGACCGGGCGGGTCCAAAAGGTCCGGGAGGACGAAACCGGCAGCTATTCCGTCACGCTAGGAGCTTCGCCGACAGGGGAAGCCATTGTGGATTGCAGGCTGGACGGTCCCTTCAACCAGCAGTACGCGGTATCTGCGCCGGCAGGTTGCAGAATGTTATCCTGGTCCAATCCATTATAGAAAAATAAGTTTTTGTCATCCTTTTACTACAAAAACATAGGTGCTATTCCTTAAAAGATTAAAAGGTGATACTTAGACTCGTAGATTAACGTTACAGTAATACTGAATCCCGAAATTTGTAGAAAATGATCCAGTGCCAGTCCTTTTGAGGATGTAAACTCAAAAAAACAGTGGCAACAGAAATACGCCGGGGCTTAGATTCGTCGTTTCTATTTCGAGCATATCCAAATATCCAAGTAAAATCTAATATCCATCAAAGCAGCTATGAGACAGACCTACCAGTATCGCATCCTGCCGTATAACCGCTACAGTTCGTTCTACCAGGAAAGGGAGAGCTTCTACCGGAGCTTCATCAATCAATATTACCTGGATTTCGCGCATAATATGTTGTCTCAGGAACACGCTGAGTCATACCTGACCAAAACGTTGATTGCCCCGCAGGACATCCAGTTCGGGGCTTCACCGCGCAGGGTGATATGGAGCATAGGGATGCCTTCCTTCCAGGTAAAGAATATGAATGATCTCCAGGATCATAAAATACTATTCTACCGAACCAAATTGCTGCACCAAAAAGTGCTGATACAATTCCATTTTATCAATTCATACTTTTATTACTCTCAGTTAAGCTTTCTTTCCTTTACTGAAAAGACCAATAACGTTCTTTTTGACTCTCTCAGGAGCAAATATGAATGCCCGGCCACCTTGAAGGAACAGGACAAGACCTCCATGACGGATATCTGCGGCAATAAGCTGATCATCGAAAAGGGCGTCTATACTACCGTCAGCTATATCGCCGGCGACAGTTATCCCCGCCTGCTCATGGAACAGCAGATCAAGGAACGTCGTGAGTATGTGAGCAAGGCTGACCATTACGAGATAGACAGGTTGAGTAAAGTCCTTTAATCTACCCACTTTTATGGAGTCATCACAGCCGCCAGGGAGACCTGTGCGTGGCGTAATGATTTTTTCCCTACCTTAGCTCCATATAGTTGTTTAACTAACTAATTTCATTACCATGAACCGCATCATCAAAAAAGTGGCTGTATTGGGAAGTGGGGTAATGGGGTCGAGGATTGCCTGTCTTTTCGCCGGAATCGGCGTTCCGACCCTTTTATTGGATATAGCTCCTACTGAATTAACGGCGACTGAATCGGCAAAAAAAATGACGCTGGACCAGCCGGCAGTCCGTAACCGGATCGTGAATGAGGCGCTGGCCTCCGCCATCAAATCCAACCCGTCCCCTCTCTACACGAAGGACGTTGCCACGAGGATCACGACCGGGAATTTTACTGACAATATGAAGGATATAGCCGGGTGTGACTGGGTCATAGAAGTGGTAGTAGAACGGCTCGATGTCAAGCAACAGGTGTTTGCGGAGGTGGAGAAATACCGCCGGCCGGGCACACTCATCACGTCCAATACATCGGGGATCCCCATTCACCTGATGGCGGAAGGCCGCAGCGAGGATTTCAAGCGGCATTTCTGCGGTACACATTTTTTCAACCCGCCCCGTTATCTGCGGTTACTGGAGATCATCCCTACACCGGCCACTGACCAGGCGGTCACCGACTTCCTCTTGCATTATGGGGACCTTTATCTGGGAAAGACGACGGTGCTCTGCAAGGATACGCCGGCCTTTATCGCCAACCGGGTTGGGGTATATGGTATTATGGCCATTTTCCGGCTGGTGGAGCAGATGGGATTGACTATCGATGAAGTAGATGCGTTGACGGGCCCGCTGATCGGCCGGCCCAAATCGGCGACTTTCCGTACGGCGGATGTGGTGGGGATAGACACCCTGGTAAAGGTCGCGAAGGGGGTTGCGGAGAATTGTCCGAATGATGAGCAGCGAGCGGTGTTCAGCATTCCGGTATGGCTGGACAAACTGGTAGAAAATAAATGGCTGGGAGATAAGACCGGGCAGGGTTTCTTCAAAAAGACCAAGGGGGCGGGCGGCGAGAAAGAAATACTGACCCTGAACCTGAAGACGCTGGAATATGGTCCGCGGCAGCGGCCGAGGTTTGCCTCTGTGGAGGCTGCGAAGGCGGTGGACGACCTGAAAACGCGGTTGAAAATGCTGGTACAGGCGCCGGATAAGGCAGGAGAGTTCTTCCGGCATTTCCATTATGGGTTATTCTCTTATATTTCCTATCGGATTCCCGAGATCTCCGATGAGCTGTACCGGGTGGACGATGCGATGATGGCGGGCTTTGGCTGGGAGATCGGCGCCTTCGAGAGCTGGGATGTGCTGGGAGTGGCGGCGACCCTTCCGAAGATAAAGGAGGCCGGTTATGGCGTAGCTCCCTGGGTCGAGGAGATGGTGGCAGCCGGAATAAAGACCTTTTATAAAATTGAGAACGGCAAGCGGCTTTATTATGATATACCGAGCCGGGGTTATAAGCCGCTGCCTGGCGGGGAAGCTTTCCTGGTGATGAAGAATTTTGTGGGGCAGACAGTGTGGAGCAACAGCGCCTGTCACCTGTATCACCTGGGTAACGAGGTGTTGGGCCTCGAATGGAACACCAAGTTGGGAACGATCGGCGGGGAAGTGCTGGAAGGCATTCAGCGGGGCATAGGCATAGCAGAAGAGAAATACAAGGGCCTTGTCATCGCGGGTGACGGGGGGAATTTCAGCGCAGGCGCCAATGTAGGGCTGATCTTCATGCTGGCCATCGAACAGGACTATGACGAGCTGGATATGGCAGTACGACAGTTTCAGGCCACTATGATGCGTGCCCGCTATTCTGCCGTGCCGGTGGTCGTGGCCCCGCATGGGTTGACGCTGGGTGGGGCATGCGAACTGAGCCTGCATGCTGACCGTGTCGTGCCTGCAGCGGAATCGTATATCGGGCTGGTGGAACTGGGCGTAGGATTGATCCCGGGTGGCGGTGGAACGAAGGAGTTTACCCTCCGGGCAGCTGACGAGATGCATGAGGATGAGCCCGAGACGATCACGTTGAAGGACAGGTTTTTCACTATTGCGACGGCGAAAGTATCCACTTCGGCCTATGAAGCATTCAACCTGGGCATCCTGAAAAAGGGACGGGATATAGTCAGCATCAACCAGGGCCGCCGGATCGCCGAGGCCAAAACGGCCGTCATCGAATTATACGACGATGGCTATACGATGCCGGTGCCCCGGAACGACGTGAAGGTGCTGGGGCGTTCGGCCCTTGGCGCTTTGTATGCGGGCATCCATTCCATGTGGCGGGGACATTATGCCACCGATCATGATGTAGTGGTAGCCAAAAAGCTGGCCTTCGTCATGTGTGGAGGTGATTTGAGCGAGCCCACGCTGGTGAGCGAACAATACATCCTGGACCTGGAAAGGGAGGCATTTTTGAGCCTTTGCGGAGAAAAAAAGACGTTGGAAAGAATACAGAGCGTATTGAAAGGGGGAAAGCCGATCAGGAATTGATCACCGGCTCCCAATAATGGGATGATCTGCCGGAGGAAACGGATGAAAGGAGCGGCCGGGATGAATGAAAATCCATAATTTAGTCAAATGAATTATCTATCATTCATTGGCGGGGCAGCGCTGGCGCTGGCGGTGATCGGGCGGCCGGGCCACCGGGGAGTGAAGGGTGTGCGGCCCGGCGAAGTACGGGCCGGGGCGAAGGCCGCCGGCGAAGTAAAGGCAGGCGCGAAGGTTTTGGATACATCCTATACCCTGCATGGTCAGGTAGCCGGCCTTGACACGGGCTGGGTTTTTCTCTATCATCCGGGTGACGGACCGATCGATTCGACTGTCATCAGCCAAGGCAAGTTCGATTTTGCGGGATCAGTCACTGAACCGCAGTTTTGCCACCTGGTGTTTAAAAAGCTGAACCGGGATAATATTTACAGCCTGCCCTTTTTTTTACAAGCCGGGACTCTTGGACTGACGGGGGCGAAAGATTCGATAGCTGCACTCGTGCCCAGTGGGGCGCCCATCCAGAAGGAATATCTTCAATACTCCAAAAATGTGGACGCGGCGGTAGACTGGCAAGCGTGGGGGCATGCCAATGAGTTGGCGACAGCAGCAAAAAACAAGCTAAAAACCGACAGCCTTTCAGCCGCAGCGACCGTAATGGACAACCGGCAAAAGCAGCTGGCAAAGGAATACGCGACGGCCCATCCTTCTTCATACGTGGCAGTCTATGAGGTGCTGTCTTACTTCAGTTACAATCCTGATGCAGAAGAGTTGCAGGCCCTTTATAACGGTTTCACGCCGGGGATACAATCTTCTCATTTGGGAACAGAGCTAAAAAAAATATTGGATGCTGCTTTACTGACAGGGGTGGGGCGACCTGCTCCCGTTTTCACGCAAGCCGATACAAAAGGCAAATCTGTCTCCCTCTCATCGCTGAAAGGTCAATATGTGCTGGTAGATTTCTGGGCCAGCTGGTGTGGTCCCTGCCGGGCGGAAAACCCGAATGTGCTGAAGAGTTACCGGGCATATCATTCGAAAGGGTTTACGGTGCTTGGCGTCTCGCTGGACGATGAAAAGAGTCCGTGGCTGGAGGCCATCAAAAAAGATGGTCTACCCTGGACGGAAGTGTCGGATCTGAAGGGATGGAAGAATAGCGCTGCTGTCTTGTATGGCATTGAGGGCATACCCATGAACTTCCTGTTGGACAAAAATGGGGTTATCGTAGCCAAGGGGCTGAGGGGAGACGACCTGGAAAAAAAATTAGCAGAATTCCTGCATTAGTATATTGATCCATTATGGGCGAAGCCGAATTGCATATCACATCTCATCAGTTGATCATCCGTTCGATATTATATTTCTATGGAGGCGCCGCGGACAGTACCCTTGCGGAACAGATTGCCGCGGATGTCGAAGCCGCCTGGAATGAACCGAAGGGTTCCGTGAGGATCCGCGGGGATTTGTATACCGTTCTATTCGAGATCAAAGGGCTGTACCAACCCGATCTTCAGCCTGCGGCCGTCTGGCATAATACCGATCCGCGACTGAATTTTTTCCGCATTGAAGAATATTCCCAGCATGATATTTCCTCCGTCGACGGGTTGGGTTGCAATACCGGGTATTTCAAACTGGGCAACCTGTTGAATCATTCCACCACAGCCGCTCACGAATATGGGCATACGCTGGGCCTGGACCATCCCAAGGACCTGGATATCCGGGGAAAAGGCCAGCCGGGCATGATGTATCCGCGGGGAACCTTGTGTGATCCGCAGTATCAGTACGACCCTGCCGCGCCGGCAGGCGGACCGGGCGGTACGCTGAACCCCTTCACCAGGAAGGTGCTACCCAGCGATATTGCCGGGTTGAGGTTATCCAGGCTGACATTCGACCAGCGGTCGTTGTCGATCCTGGGAGAGTTCTCTTCCTTTTATCATCAGAAACACCAGCAAACCGGATAACCATATGAGCAGCATCTTATCCATTCAATCCATTACGAAATTTTACGGCAAGATCAGGGCCCTTAACCAGGTGTCATTTGAAGTGCCGGCAGGGTCCGTCTTCGGCGTACTGGGCCCCAACGGCAGCGGCAAGACTACCTTGCTGGGTATCATCATGGATGTCCTGAAAGCCAGTGGCGGCAGTTATTCCTGGTTCGGCAGCCCGCCTTCCGAGCGGCAACGGCAGCAGATCGGGACTTTGCTGGAGACCCCTAATTTTTATCACTACTTATCCGGGGAACAAAACCTGAAGATCGCTGCCGGCATCAAAGGCAAGGATCCCGGGGACATCCCGCGGGTGCTCGAGCTCGTCAAGCTCACCGAAAGAAAGGATTCCAGGTTCAGCACTTATTCGCTGGGGATGAAGCAAAGGCTGGCGATTGCCTCCTGTCTACTGGGGAATCCGCAGGTACTGGTATTCGACGAGCCGACGAACGGGCTGGACCCTGTCGGTATCGCAGAGACGAGGGAAGTAATACGGCAGATGGCCCGGGAAGGCAAGACCATTGTTCTCGCCAGTCACCTGTTGGATGAAGTGGAAAAAGTTTGTACGCATGTCGCCATCCTGCAACGAGGCCAATTGCTGACGGCCGGTAATGTCAATGAGGTATTGGTGAATGAAGACTTTATCGAGGTAGGTGCAGAACCTGCTGTTATGCGGGCATTGCAGGAGTTGTTGGCCGGGTTGCCGGGGGTCAGGCAAGTGAAGCCCTATGAGCAGCATGTGCAGGTCTTTTTCGGGAATGGAGTGATGGACACGGGGGAGCTCAACCGGATTTGTTTTGAGAAAGGAATAGTGTTGAACTATCTGCAACTGAAGAAACGGAGCCTCGAATCGAAATTCATGGAATTAACCGAAGAAAAAACCAGCGTCTCCGCCGCGAATTAACCTCTAACCTTGTTAAACAACCTATATGCTAAAAATCCTGCGGGTAGAATGGATGAAGGTAAAAAATTACCGCACGTTCTGGATCCTTCTGGCCATTACTATTGTAATCGTTCCGGCTGTCAGCTATTTGTTGTACAATCTTATGAACAACAGCTTTCCCAAGGTCAAGGGAAAGAGCATACTCGGCAGCCCTTTCGCCTTTCCCGATGTATGGCAGACCGTTAGCTGGAATTCGACGCTGACCTTTATCATCCCTGCCATCCTGATCATCACGTTAACGACCAATGAATTCACCTACAAGACCCATCGGCAGAATATCATCGACGGCTGGAGCCGGGAGCAGTTTATCGGGGTCAAGCTGATCGAAGTAGTGCTGTTAGCCCTGCTGAGCACGGTGGTGGTGCTACTGACAGCGGTAGGCTTTGGTTATTTTGGCAATAAAGTGCCGGATGGCGTGTCTGTCTGGGCGGGTTTTCGCTTTATCCCGTTTTACTTTGTTCAGATGTTGTCCTATTCCATGATCGCCTTCCTGTTAGCGTTATTGATCAAACGTGCGGGCCTGGCGATCAGCGTATTCCTGATATACATGCTGGTTGAGAATATCGCGGTGGCGATACTGCGTAATGTTTATAAGCTGAACGGCGCGGACTTTCTGCCGGAGGAAGTGACAGACCGGCTGATCCCGCAGCCGTATCTAAAAGCTCTTATTCGCCCGGAGGAGACGGCCAGATGGGAACATCTCCTGCCGGTGTACCTGGTAGTAGGGGCGGTTTATTTCGTTCTTTATTGCCTCGTGGCGGGCAGGAGCTTTCTGAAGAACGATCTTTGATCGCGGGCGGGAGGGGCGGAGGCGGGCGCGAGTTCAGGCCAGCAGTTGTGCCAGTGCGTTCTCAATAGATGGATAAATGAACTGAAACCCGGCAAGCCGGGTTTTTTTGGCGCTGACCGTGACGCTCTTCAACACTTCGATGCTCATTTCGCCCAAGATCAGCCGCAGTAAAAAAGAGGGCACATACACCGGAACGAAGTAGCGGCCTTTAAGCCTTTTGGCCAATTCGAGCGTGAGGATGCGGTTGGTGACTGGTCGGGGCGCTACTCCATTGAATACGCCGGCCCACTCATGGTTGTCGATAGCCTGCATGAACAGGCGGCAGAGGTCTTCGACATGGATCCAACTGACTGTTTGACGACCGCTGCCCAGGAAAGCAGCTACGCCGAATCTTACCGGCCGCTTGAATTCGGCCAGGGCGCCACCCACTTTGCTGAGCACGATGCCGGTGCGGATGATGACCAGTCGTTTGCCGAGAGTGGTAACCGGGGCAATGGCAGCTTCCCAGCGCTGGCAGGTCTCGCCGAGAAAGTCATCGGCGGGGGGATCGGACTCTTCGAAAGGGCGGGGGTTCGGGATAGAAGGATCGGGGCCGTACCAGCCGATGGCGGAACTGCTGATAACGGCCTGCACTTTATTGGGGATGTCGCGGAGCGATTTGATGATGAGTTCGCAGCTTTTGGTCCTGCTTTCTTCGATGACCTTTTTTCTTTTGGCGCTCCATCTTTTGTCGGCTACGCCGGCACCGGCGAGATGAACGATATAGTCGGCCTGGCGGATGGCTTCGGGGTCTATGACGCCGGCATCGGGGTCCCAGTGCAGGCGCTGAAGGCCGGGGCGGGCTGCGGATGAAGCGGAGTCGACGGAGGCGGTTGTGGACGGATGGATTTGGGGGGGCGGGGCATTTCGGGACAGGATGATCACGCGGTGACCGGTGTCGATGAGCATGCGGGTGAGCACAGTGCCGATGGTGCCTGTTCCGCCGGTTACAAGTATGGTCGACATCATCTTTAATGAACGATTTGGTTCAGCAATAATACCATCAATAATCCCGCCACGGACAC
>Ga0302303_10001529_pt1 | contig 14945 bp, 10 predicted proteins | sample III_Palsa_E2_1_FD_194542 | JGI IMG/M metagenome (GOLD analysis project Ga0302303, IMG submission 194542) | Peat permafrost microbial communities from Stordalen Mire near Abisko, Sweden - III_Palsa_E2_1 | ecosystem: Environmental > Terrestrial > Soil > Palsa > Peat permafrost | place: Sweden... | reverse complement strand
CACCGGTGTAACGCCAATTAATGTTTATGCCGAGTTGATACGCCAGCACAAAGAGGAAGGCTTAAGCTTTGCCAATGTGATCACTTTTAACCTTGACGAATACTACCCGATGCAGCCAACCGCTGCACAAAGCTATGTTACCTTCATGAATGAAAACCTTTTCAATCATGTTGATATCGACAAAAAAAATATCCATATCCCTAACGGTACTTTACCACAGGATGAGGTTGCCGCTTTTTGCTTAAACTACGAAAAGCAAATAAGCGAACTTGGCGGCCTCGATTTACAAATATTAGGTATCGGCCGTACCGGCCACATCGGCTTTAACGAGCCGGGATCGGCACCAAACTCTGGTACCCGCCTGGTTACTTTAGATGACCTTACCCGCAGCGATGCCGCGCGTGATTTTGGTGGTAAAAAAAATGTACCAACCAAAGCCATCACCATGGGTATTGGTACTATCTTCAAGGCAAGAGAAATTATCCTGATGGCCTGGAGCGGTAAAAAAGCACCAATCATCAAAAAGGCTGTTGAAGGCGAAATCTCAGGCGATGTTCCTGCTACCTACCTGCAATTATCAGATCATGTTGATTTTGTGTTGGATGAAGCAGCTGCATCTGAGCTAACCCGTTTTAATACACCTTGGTTGGTAAAGGATTGGGTTTGGGATAATCTACAAAAGAAAAAAGCAGTTATTTGGTTAGCAGGCGTAGTTAACAAACCCATATTAAAACTTACCGAAGAAGATTATAATAACCATGGCATGGCCCAGCTTGCTGTTGAACAAGGCCCGGTTTATAATATAAACATTGATATATTTAACCAGGTACAGCATACCATTACTGGCTGGCCGGGTGGTAAACCCAATGCCGATGATTCGCAACGCCCGGAAAGGGCTGAGCCTGCAAAGAAAAGGTCTATCGTGTTTTCTCCGCATCCTGATGATGACGTAATTTCAATGGGTGGAACGTTCATTCGTTTGGTTGATCAGGGGCATGATGTACACGTGGCTTACCAAACATCGGGCAATACTGCGGTTTGGGATGATGATGTGTTGCGATACATGGAGTTTGCGATTGATTTTAACGCGAGCATCGGCGAAGACAATACCCACCTGAAGAATTTGTACAACGAGATGCGCACGTTCATCGCGCAGAAACAGCCAAACCAGATTGATACCCAGGAAATTCGTGATGTAAAAGGTTTTATCCGTAAAACGGAAGCAATTTCGGGTGCGCGCTACGCCGGTTTACCTGATGACCACATCCACTTTATGGCACTGCCTTTTTACGAAACCGGTAAAACCAAAAAGAACACTGTTGGCGAAGCTGATATTCAATTAACTATGGATCTGCTGCAACAAGTAAAACCACAACAGGTATTTGTTGCCGGTGATTTTGCCGATCCGCATGGTACGCACGTGGTTTGTTTTCATATTGTTATTGAGGCATTGCAGCGCTTAAGAAAAACAGAAGACTGGGTGAATGACTGCTGGGTTTGGATGTACCGTGGCGCATGGCACGAGTTTGCTACCTACGAAATTGAAATGGCTGTGCCGTTATCACCAGAAGAAGTTTTACGCAAACGTGCGGCCATATTTAAACACCAATCGCAAAAAGATACCCCTGTTTTCCCGGGTGATGATGTACGCGAGTTTTGGGTACGCGCCGAAGATCGCAACCGCGAAACCGCCCGCTGCTATGACCAGCTTGGTCTTGCAGAATACGCAGCTATGGAGGCTTTTGTAAGGTATAAGTTTTAAGACGAAGATAGCTTTTGCTATCTTCTCAAAGCGTCATTGCGAGCGAAGCGTGGCAATCCCAAACTGTGCAGAGCGGCTCTGTAAATCGGGGATTGCCACGCTTCGCTCGCAATGACACTTTTTTAATTATATCTTACTATTCACAATCCCAATCACCTCCGCCTCTATCGCAATCGCCTGCCTTTCCAATTCCTCGCCTTTTTTAATTATATCAGCGGTATAACTTTTATCCATATATCCTGAGGCATTGATCTTAACATTCATAAAAGCGCCTAACACGGCAGTACGTGCACATAAAGCCGCAACTCCGGCATCCGTTACGGAGTTTGGATTGCCGATCTCTGCCATTGCTTTGATCACTTCCAAACTACCGTGCGCCATTTGCATTACTTTAAATGGTATTTCGATAGCATATTTGGTTGCATCTTGTATGGCTTTGTCCCTTGCTGCTTTTTCTTCATCAGTTGATTTTGACAAGCTGAACCCTTCCATTATTTTATTGAAAGCAACGGTATCCAGATCAACTAATTTCAATAACTCGTCTTTATAGTATTGTCCCTTTTCTGCCCAATTACTAAATTCTTCCCAACGGTTATCCCAACCTTTTTTGTGTGATGACAGATTAGCTACCATTGTTGCCAATGATGCGCCCAATACACCCGCATAAGCAGCTATGGAACCGCCGCCCGGTGCCGGGCTTTCGCTTGCTGTTTCATCGGCAAAGTCAGTTAGTGTCATGCTGATGAGTTTGTTGGATGATTTATCTTTCAATAAATACTCAATAATTCTTTCCTCAGGAATAAAAGGGCCCAGCTCATCCAAGCCCATTGATTTAATGGCGATCTTGATCAGTTCTTTCTCGCTCACCCCAACCGAACGTTGTTGTTTCAGCAGGAAATATTTACCGGCATCCAGCATCGCCTTTAACGGTATCAACCCAACTAATTCGCTGCCTGTAACCCGCATGCCACGGTCGGCTGCTTTTTTGCAAACCTCATCAAAGGCGATATGAACTGGCGTAACTTCGATATTGGTTAAATTCATAGAGATCTGCGCAATGCCATACTCCTCGATATACCAGCCGATGGCCTTTACAAATTTCAAAGAACCGGGAACAGATTTTGGCTTGCCATTTTCATCATTGATGATCTTACCATTGATCGGGTCACCCTCGCGCAACACACGGCCAGCCTCGCGCACATCAAAAGCAATGGAATTTGCCCTGCGGGTTGAAGTTGTATTCAGGTTGACATTATAGGCGATCAAAAAGTCGCGCGCGCCAATAACTGTTCCGCCACGCTTGGCATCAAATTCCGCGGGGCCGAAATCGGGTTTCCACTCCGGTAGTTTTATTTTTTTGAAGAAGCCTTCGTACTCACCAGCCCTGATAACCGATAGGTTACTGCGTTTTTTGTCAGGCTGAGCGCCCTCGTACAAATAAACCGGGATGGCCAATTCTTCACCCACACGCTTGGCCAGTTTCTGCGCATAAACCGCGGTTTCTGCCATGCTGATGTTGCTTATCGGTATCAGCGGACAAACATCCGTAGCGCCCATCCTTGGATGCTCGCCTTTATGCTTGCTCATATCAATCAGCTCACCTGCTTTTTTAATGGCTAAAAAAGCAGCCTCAATAACCGGTTCAGGTTCGCCCACAAAAGTTACCACGGTGCGGTTTGTCGCCTTACCGGGATCAACGTTTAAAAGCCTAACACCTTCAACAGATTCTACCTCATCGGTTATCTGCTTAATAATATCCAGGTTTACACCCTCACTAAAATTGGGAACGCATTCAATTAGTTTAGTCATTGGTTTGAGTATTAATATATATAATCACTGACTGATAAAATCAGTGTAATAAAAATTAGTATATAATCTGTGGTTTAAGTTTCCCCTGCTGGTACAAAATCTCCCGATAATCATTAACCGGATAAGCCTGCATATCCGCCCGCATACCCTGCGTTAAAATACCTCGATCATTTAAATTTAAAGCTTTAGCTGCGCGAAAGGTTAATCCCGCAAACACTTCGGCAGTATGCAACTTCTCAGCAGCGCTCATCACAGCAGCCTGCATCAGCAAATCACCCATAGGTGCCGAGCCGGGATTCCAGTCGCTGGCAATAGCGAGACAAGCGCCCGCATCCAACAGCTTACGGGCAGGTGCATAAGCCATTCCCAAACCCAAAGATGCACCGGGCAAAACTACCGCAACAGTATCTGAATTTGCTAATAATTTAATTTCCGCATCCTTACTTGCCTCCAAATGATCCGCCGAAACAGCACCCGATTTAACAGCTACCGCGCTGCCGCTTGTAGTGAACTGATCAGCATGTACGGTGATATCAAAGCCCATTTGTTTAGCTCTATTTAGGTATACCAAAGCATTATCAGCACCAAAAGCACTTTCTTCAATAAAAATATCTACACGGTTACTCAGGTTCTCGTTTTTAATAACCGGTAGCAGATCATGAAAAACATAACTCAAATATTCGGCCTGGCTACTGCTAAAATCCTTCGGCACCATGTGCGCCGCAAGGCAGGTTGAAACCAAACTCGCTTTGGTTTGGGTAGCTGCTGCTTTGATCGCCCGTAATTGCTTTAATTCGGCTTGGGTATCCAAACCATAACCACTTTTTATTTCGATGGTAGTTACTCCTTCGGCTAAATGGCGTTCGACGCGTTGCAATAATAATTTTTTAAGCAAAGCCTCATCAGCCGCGCGCGTTTGTGTTACGGAATCCCAGATACCACCGCCTGCTTTGGCAATTTCGAGATAGGTTTTGCCCTGAATCCGCATAGCATAATCCTTAGCGCGACTACCCGCGAAGCAAATATGTGTGTGGCAATCCACAAAACCGGGCAGCAACACATGGTCGCCGATAATTTCTTCTATTGGGGTTGATGGATTGGCTTTGTGTAATGCCCCAAAACTATCAACCGCTACAATAAGTCCATTTTCAACCAGCACGCCACCTTGATGGATGATTTGTAGATTATCATCTTTTAAAGCACCCCTTAGGTTTAAGCCTGCAAGCGTTAATATTTGTGTAAATGGACCGATTAGTTTTTTCATAACCCCCTCTAAATCTCCCCCGGTAGGGGAGACTTTTTATTTTATGTTTTTAAAGCCCTCCCTACCGGGGAGGGTTGGGTGGGGTCTTACCAAACCTTCAACCCAAACCGATCTGCCCACTCTTCTGCCTTATCGTAACCGGCATCCGCATGGCGGAAGATACCCATTGCAGGGTCATTGTGCAATACGCGTTTCAGGCAGGTGGCAGCACGTTCTGTTCCATCTGCTAAAACAACCATGCCCGCATGTTGCGAGTAACCCATGCCAACACCGCCGCCATGATGGAACGATACCCAGGTTGCCCCGCCTGCCGTGTTCGACATCAGGTTTAACAATGGCCAGTCGGATACCGCATCCGAACCATCTTTCATGGATTCTGTTTCCCGGTTTGGCGATGCCACAGAGCCGCAATCCAAATGATCGCGACCAATAACGATCGGACCTTTTACTTTGCCGCTTGCTACTAATTCGTTAAAAATTAAGCCTGCTTTTTCACGCTCGCCCATGCCCAACCAGCAAATGCGTGCCGGCAAGCCCTGGAATGATATTTTTTGTTGCGCTTTTTCCAGCCAGTTGATCAATGGTTTGTTTTCAGGGAAAGCTTCCATCAGCGCACGGTCGGTTGTGTAAATATCTTCCGGGTCGCCTGATAAGGCCACCCACCTAAACGGTCCTTTACCCTCGCAAAACAGCGGCCGGATATATGCCGGAGTAAAACCCGGGAAGTTATAAGCATCTTGCTCACCGCCTTGTTTAGCAAACTCGCGCAGGTTGTTGCCGTAATCAAAAGTAATCGCGCCCCGTTTTTGTAAATCCAACATAAAGCCAACATGGCGTGCCATGCTTTTTAGCGACAGGTGTTTGTATTTTGATGGATCTTCTTTTCTCAAAATAGCGGCATCAGCTAATGATAATCCGTTTGGAATGTAACCATTCAGGGGATCATGTGCCGAGGTTTGATCGGTTAACAGATCGGGGATGATATTGTCTTTCAGCAATCTTTCCAACATATCGCCTGCATCACTTACCAAACCAACAGATAATGTTTCGCCTTTTTGCATGGCATCTTTTACCCAGGCAATGGCTTCATCATAACTGTGGGTTATTTTGTCGATATATTGACTATCAATTCGTTTTTGAATGCGGGTTGCATCTATATCTGCACCCAAAAACACACCGCCTGCCATGGTTGCTGCTAAAGGCTGTGCGCCACCCATGCCGCCAATGCCTGCGCTTACGATCAACTTTCCGGTTAAATCATTATTAAAATGCTGGCGACCGGCCTCAACAAAGGTTTCATAAGTGCCTTGCAAAATACCTTGTGTGCCGATGTAGATCCAGCTACCGGCAGTCATTTGGCCATACATCATCAGGCCTTTGGCACGTAGCTCGTTAAAATGCTCCCAGTTTGCCCAGGCAGGTACCAGGTTACTATTGGCGATCAACACCCTTGGTGCTTGCGGGTGGCTGCGGATAATGCCCACGGGCTTACCTGATTGCACCAACAGCGAATGATCTTCATCCAATTCTAACAGCAATTCAATTATCTTCCGCACCGATTCCGGGTTGCGGGCAGCCTGGCCAATGCCGCCGTAAACTACCAGTTCGTCAGGATTCTCTGCTACCTGCCCGTCAAGGTTGTTGAGCAACATGCGCAAAGGGGCTTCGGTTTGCCAGCTTTTGGCGTGTAGTTCCATCCCGCGCGGTGCTTTGTACACCGGGTGCTTGGCGTATTTTTCAATAAATTCCGAACTCGTCATCATGATTGAGATTAATATTATTATTTAATGCAGCCTTGTTGGCAATGGCCAATAATTGGCCGCTGGTAATTAGCTGATGGATCTGGTTAATATCGGTAGCGAAAATGCGATCGTCCTGTATAAAAGGTACGTATTCGCGAATGAAACTATGGCAAGCCTCCACAATAGGTGTTGATTTTAACGGCCTGCGGAAATCCATTGCCTGCGTAGCATATAACAGTTCGATGGCTTGGATATATTCTAAATTATCGATCACCTGGTGCAGTTTTCGCCCGCTGATAGAACCCATGGAAACGTGATCTTCCTGCCCTAATGAAGTCGGCACACTATCCGCACTTGCCGGGAAACAAAGGGTCTTATTTTCGGTGACCAAAGCCGCCGTAGTGTATTGTGGGATCATCAAACCCGAATTTAAACCGGGATCATTGGTTAATACTTTTGGTAAGCCATAGCGGCCTTCGCTCATTAAATAGCAACGGCGGTCGGCAATATTGCCAAGTTCGGCAGCCGCTACCGTAGCATAATCCAAAGGCAAAGCCAATGGTTGCCCGTGGAAGTTGCCACCGCTGATAGTATCGTTGGCATCAAAAACTATCGGGTTATCGGTTACAGAATTCAGCTCGATTTCAGTAAGTTCCTTTAAATGCAGCCAGGCGTTGCGGGATGCACCATGCACCTGCGGCATACATCGCAACGAGTATGGATCCTGTACCCGGTCGCAATTTACATGCGAGTTGCAGATTTCCGATTCGCTTAACAAAGTAAACAGTCTTTTGGCAACTAACCGCGTACCTTTAAATGGACGGATGGCATGGATGCGCTCATCAAATGGCCGGGCCGAACCCATCAATCCTTCTAATGATAAAGCACCGATCAGGTCGGCTAAGTTTAAGGCGTTATCCAAGCGTTGTACCGCTTTTATGGCGAAAGCTAATATAAATTGGGTGCCGTTTATTAACGCCAAACCTTCTTTCGGGCCTAATACCAGCGGTTTTAAATTGTGATCTTTTAATGCTTTTCCTGCCGGGATTTTTTCGCCTTTCAAAAACACTTCACCTAAGCCAATTAAAGGCAGGAACAAGTGGGAGAGGGGGGCCAAATCACCCGATGCGCCAACTGAACCTTTTTCGGGAACAACCGGAATAACATCATTGTCAATATGCCAGATGATCCTATCCAAAGTTGCCGGATTAATACCTGAAAAGCCTTGTGCTAATGCATGCACTTTGCTAATCAGCATTAGCTTGGCTATTTCCTGCGGGATAGGTTTGCCAATGCCGACGCTATGGCTTTTAAGCAGGTTGCTTTGCAGGGTGCTGGTATCTTTTTCGTTAATGCGGGTATCACACAACGGCCCGAAACCTGTATTGATACCGTAAACCGGCAATTGCGCATGCACTATTTTTTCAACTTCCTGAAAAGATCTTTTTACAAGCGCAGCTGCTTCATCGCCAATAATTCCTTTGGTTTTGCCTGCCGCGATATCAAGGCAGATGCCAATTGTTAGGTGGCTTGTGCCGTAATTGAATTGCTTGCTCATTTCACTTCAGTTTTTAGTTTATTCCCTATCATATCAGCAAGATTGGCTTGTTTAAATGCGTTTTCGAGCGAGGTTATAGCGGGCAATAATTCTTTGCAACCGGGTTCATTGGCTACTAATTCTTCCATTGCCTGGCTAACCGCGGTCCACATGGGCAATACCTGTGTTAGTAATTGCTTGCCGCTATCGGTTAGTTGCACTAGTTGTCGCCTGCCGTCATCGGCACAGGTTGCGGAGGTTACCAGCTTTTTATTTTTTAAACCGGTAATCAACTGACTTGCAGCCGGGTGAGAGATCTCGATCTGCTCGCTTAACTCTTTGATGGATAACGACTCGTTCTTCGACAATAAATAAAATACCGGGAACCAGCTGGCATCAAAATCGATACCCTCATTTTGGTAAGCGCGGTTAATTTCGGATAAGAATGCCTCGCTTAATCGCCTGAGCCTGCTGCCCAAAACTAAGTAACCAAGGTTTTGATATAAATTCATGATGCAATTTATATAAGTGCTTATATAAATGCAAGGGGTGAGGTGGATTTTATTTTTCAATACTTAATTTAGTGTCATTGCGAGGAGGAACGACGAAGCAATCTCGTAGCTGTGCTATTCGACATGCGTAGCTACGAGATTGCTACGCTCCGCTCGCAATGACAATTATTAGATTCGCGTTAGTGATAGAAGCGGATACCGGCCCTGTGGCTAAGGCCTGCGCAGTATGAGTGGATAGCACGGCCCGTCAGCTAACGGGAACGCCCAATAAAATATCGAATAATGAACGCCAAATTTTGAATATAGAAGTAAAAACTTCATCATTAGTCATTCGAAATTCAGTGTTCGATATTTAAATTCGGATTTAAAGCCGGCTTCGTATCTTTGCCGCATAATGGCAGATAAAAAAGTTAGAGTTCGTTTTGCACCAAGTCCTACGGGTGGTTTACATTTAGGCGGCGTTCGTACCGTGTTGTTCAATTATCTTTTCGCTAAGCAGCATGGCGGCGAGTTTGTTTTGCGGATCGAGGATACCGACCAGAACCGCTATGTGGAAGGTGCAGAACAATATATTTTGGATTGCCTTGCCTGGTGTGGTTTAACGCCTGACGAAAGCCCGGTTGTGGGTGGTCCGTTTGTACCCTACCGCCAGAGCGAGCGCAAGCCGCTTTACCGCGAATATGCTGAAAAACTGGTGATGGAAGGGCATGCTTATTATGCTTTCGATACCCCGGAAGAGCTGGATGCCAAGCGTAAAGAAGTGCCTAACTTTCAGTACGGCCATACACACCGTAATGAGTTACGTAATTCGTTATCGTTATCTCAACACGATGTTGATGCTTTGCTGGATGCGCATACACCGCATGTTATCCGAATAAAAATGCCTGCTGATGAAACCGTTAGCTTTAATGATATGATTCGCGGGCACGTGAGTTTTGATACTAACCAGGTTGATGATAAAGTGCTTTTAAAAGCGGATGGGATGCCAACTTACCACTTAGCGGTGGTGGTTGATGATTACTTAATGAAGATATCACATGCCTTTAGGGGCGAGGAATGGTTGCCATCCGCACCTGTACACTTGCTGCTTTGGGAATATTTGGGCTGGAAAGCCGATATGCCACAATGGGCGCATTTGCCGTTGATTTTAAAACCTGATGGCCACGGTAAATTAAGCAAGCGCGATGGCGCACGTTTAGGTTTCCCGGTTTACGCGATGGAATGGTATGATGCCAAAACTGATGAGTTTACTCCCGGCTTTAGAGAGCTTGGTTTTTTACCTGAAGCATTCTTGAACCTGTTAGCGATGCTGGGCTGGAACGATGGTGGCGACCAGGAAATATTTACTTTGGATGAGCTGGTTGAGAAATTCTCGATTGACCGGGTAAGCAAAGCTGGCGCGAAATTCGATTATGAAAAAGCCAAATGGTATAATGCGGAGTGGATTAAAAAGGTTAAAGGTGAAAGGTTAAAGGATAAAGTTATTGCTGTTTTAACTGCAAAAGGTGTTTCGGTAGCTGATAATGATTATTTATTAAAAGTGATTGACGCGGTTAAGGAACGTTGTATTTTGCTGCCTGATTTTTACGCACAAGCGGCTTACTTTTTTGAAGTGCCGAAGGAGTATGATGTAAACTCGGTTAAACCGAAATGGAACGACGCTAAGAACGAGTTTTTCGCCGCCTTGCTGGAAATACTAAGCGGCGAATCGGTTATTGAGTCGGTTGTTTTAGAAGAGAAATTTAAAGCTTTGATGGAACAGAAAGCACTTAAAGCGGGTGATGTGATGCTGCCGTTCAGGATTATGCTGGTTGGTGGTAAATTTGGTCCGCATGTGTTTGATATTGCTGCTTTGTTGGGTAAGGATGAGACGATTAATAGGATAGAAAAGGCTTTGGTTGTGTTTAACGCTTAATATTTTCCTTTTCATTCTGAACGGAGTGAAGAATCTATCGATAAGCTTACAACTAGCAGATTAACGGATAGATGCTTCGTTCTCAGCATGACAAATTAAAAACTACCTTGTCATTCTGAACGGAGTGAAGAATCTATCAATAAGCTTATAGCTAGCAGATTAACGGATAGATCCTTCGTTCCTCAGCATGACAAATTAAAAAAACTACCTTGTCATTCTGAACGGAGTGAAGAATCTATCGATAGGCTTACCGCTTGAAGATTTGCGGATAGATGCTTCGTTCCTCAGCATGACAAAAAGGGTGAAATAAATCTGAAATCGTAATTCTAAATTCTAAAATCAAATCATTTCCATCTGAAGCTTTTGATCATCACATTCATATCCTGTTTAACAAAATTAAGTACGGGTTGAATAGAATCAAGCTTGGGTTCGGAGTTGAAATAGAGTGCCCCGCGGATGTAGTTATTGGTGCTATCCGTAAGGAAAAACTGTGCGGAGGATGCGGCGTTGCCATTGATGGTATAGTATATACCGAATAGCTTGCGGTCGGGGTAATAGATCAGTGCCTGATCGATACCGGTTGATTTTACCGTGTGCTTGAAGGCGAAGGAGTGGGCATCTTCTATCAATTCATTAAACACTTTTCTCGAAGTTATGCTTTCATAGCTTAAATGCAACGTGCCATTAAACTGAGGGAACTGCATGTTCAACAGGTATTTCATGTTGATGAGCTTCTTTTTACCGTCGGGTGCCGTATTCGAATCAGGAACTACGGTAGCATAGGTTGGATATAGAAAAGTGAACGGATATGGCCCGTTGTATTGCTGGTATTGCTTTGCCGGGAAAACGATGCGGTAATAGCCACGTGGTTTTGGCGAATAATCGTGATTACTGTTACTGCAGGCGCTAAAAAATAAAGTAGTTATCAGCAATAGGCCAAATATCCTCATAAGCTCATTGTTTGTGAGTTCCATATCTCCCACGATTTTTCAGCTTGCAAGGTAAGCATTTCGTAGCCATTTTTAATCCTTGCGCCGTGTTCTTCGCCTTTCTTTAAAAACAGCGTTTTTTCGGGATTATAGATCAGGTCGTACAGCAAATGATCTTTGGTGATATGTTCATATGGAATATCGGGGCATTCATCCACATTTGGGGCAGTACCCAATGGCGTGGTGTTGATAATCAACCGGTTGTTTTTGATATGGTGTGGCTTAAGATCCTTAAACTGGATATCGCCCTTATGCGCTTTGCGGGTAACGGTAGTAATGTTGATGCCCAGGTTATCCAGCACACATTTTACGGCTTTAGCTGCACCGCCATCACCTAAAACCAAGGCATCGGTAAAGTCTTCATTGATCAACGGTTTTAACGACATTTCGAAGCCGTAAATATCCGTGTTAAATCCCTCCAGCCTAAAATCGTGGCCTTTAACCCCAACTTCGCCTAAGAATGAAGTAAGCACCGGGCTTTCAGCCACAACGCGGATGCAATTTACCGCACCTACGTTTTTGGCATCATGCTCCACCCAGTCGAGGTATTTTATCACGCTTACTTTGTGGGGGATGGTGACGTTTAGTCCGCAGATATCGGGGTTTTCATCAAGCATGTCCTGTAAGCCTTTGATATCTTCAAGCGGATAAAGGTCATATTGTACATTTTCAATGTGGTGTTTCAGAAATTTCTCGGTAAAGTATTTTTTGGAGAAGGAATGCGAAAGCGGATAACCTATAAGCCCGTATTTTTTCATGATGCAATGTTAGGATAACAACCGAATATTTCCTGAAGTTGTTTAAATAAATATTGAAAATCTACAGGTTCAGGAATCTTTCGAGGTTGCCTTTATTATTCTCGTCTGATAGTTTTTTGAGGCCTTTATCCATTTTTACATTGTTGGCCGGGTTATTTACATAAGCCAATAGCACCTTAATGCCATTAATGGTATTCGCTTTAGGATCATTGGAATGGGCAATCAAAGCATATTTAGCCATTGAGGTTACGTACAGCAGCATCATGTCTACATCATCATCCGACAGGTATCTTATCGCATTTTGTTCGAGTGAGAAGCTATATTCGGGTGTGCCTTCTACCCATTGCATCACAAAATGACCGGCCTTTAGCCTGATTGGCTCATTTTGATCTATTGGGGTTGATAACAGGTAATTAGCGGTTTGAAGCACTAAGCTATCAGCTGCCATATAAACGTTGGCGGCATCAAATTTATACTGATCGAATGGTGGGACAGCCTGGGCAAAGAGCTTGCCGGTCAGGGCGATCAACAGTAAAATAAGTAACAGCTTTTTCATACAGATTAAGGCCTTATTTCGATCAAAAATAGTGCTTTTCGGGGCAAAATTATACGTTTTTAGGTATCGAAATTGCTCAAAACGGCTATTTTAAGCCCGAAAAATGACTTAAAAGTACTGTTTTTTCTATAAAAAATGATCAAAAGTATCGCTTCTGATACCCAATCTTAGTGTTTCTAATGGGATCACATCTGCCGGGGCAATATTGCCCAAACTCACATTGGCACCAATTAATTTGATGAACCAAACCTGCTGTGCTTTTTGCGGTGCTTCCCAAATGATGGTCTCTTCAGGAATCTGGGTCAGGATCTCATCAACCAAGCCCTGTCTTACTTCTCCCGAGTCGCGATAGATACCTACATTACCGCTTTCACGCGCTTCAGCAATCACTTTCCATGAGCCAGCCTCTAATTCGGCTTTCATCAAAGCGATCCATTTGTAGGGCGCGAAGATCTTTTGCACGTCTTTTGAACCTACTTCGGATATCACGGTATAATTTTCGCTTAGCTTGCGAATGTATTCACATTTGATGTCGTGCTCGATAGTGATAGAACCATCGGATACTTCCACATGCTCCATTTTGTATTTATCCAGTATGCGGCAATAATCATCAAACTGACCACGCACAATAAAAGCCTCGAACAAAGTACCACCGAAATAAACCGGCAGGCCGGCTTCGCGATAAACTTGGAGCTTCTCGTCCAGTTTTGGGGTAACATATGATGTAGCCCAACCCAGTTTAATAATATCGCTATGTACGCCCCCAACTTCAACAAAATCCTCGGCCTGGCGTACGCTTAGGCCTTTGTCCATAACCATGGTGATGCCGCTGTTTCGGGGTTTAACAGTGCGTTCGGGAATGTTATTGATGTGGTAGTTCATAAAACAAAAAGTAGGTAGCTTTACGCTAATAAATATACGGCGGCAAAGTTCAAAAAAAAAACCAAAAAGCAAGGTAAGTTTTTGGTTATGTTTGGTTGAATAAGTTGAATGGTTGATTTGGTGAGTGGTTGGGTTTGGTAACCACTCACCGAATCAACCACTCACTACTTAGTATACCTGTTAATAATATCCACAATCACTTTGTTTTTTTGTAACTGCGGCAGGTAATCGTACAAAATGTAATGCTTTTCCGGGTCTGAGGTTAAAGCTATTTCCAGTTGGTTCAGGGCCTCGTTGTAATCGCCTTTGGCAAACAGGTAAGCTACCATACGGTAGTATAATTCTGCGGCTTCGGGATTATTTTTGATAGCCTGTGTCATCACTTCAATTGCATCAACCAGCCTGTCCTGCTCATATAATATCGACGAGTAGTCCAGCCATGCATCTACATCAAGCGGATTCAGTTCTACAACTTTTTCGTAGGCTTGTTCCGATTCTACCAGGTGCTTCAATTTATATTCCGCATCGGCAATGGCAAACCAGTAATCGGCATTGGCAATATCCAGGTCGAGTGCTTTTTTGTAAAAGTGCAGCGCCTCGAAATAACGTTCCTCAAAATCAAGGGTTACGCCTATCCCAAACCAGGCATCAGCCAGTTTCGGGTCCATTTTAACCGATTTTTTGTAGAAAGCCCGTGCATCATCCATCTGCTCCAGTTTTTCGTAGCATTCGCCAATGGCGCAATAGGTATCGGCGTTAGGCTGTTCGTACTCAAAGGTATGGCGATAAACGTCTATCGCTTCGGCATATTTCTCTAAATTAACCAGGGCATTACCCTTGTTAAAGTAGGCTGATGCAAAGCTGTCTTTGATCAGGATGGCGTAATCATACGCATCAATTGCTTTTTCAAACAAGCTTAACTTGGTAAACGCATTACCTAAGTTATACCATGCGGCATAACTATATGGCTCGTTATCAATGTATTGCTGGTAAAACTGTACACTTTCTTCCTGCTTATCCATTACATCGTAACAGAAAGCCAGCTCATACAAAGCGTCCTGATTCTCCATGTTTTGCTTAAGGCACTCTTTTAAGTAACCTATGGCCGTGGTATAATCACCCATGTTTTGGTAAACGTAGGCAATATGCAATAGTATTTCGTCAGTTTCTTCGGCAAGGCTTAAGGCCTTTTCGTAGTTTTCCAGCGCTTCGTCAAAAC
>Ga0302303_10001525_pt1 | contig 14978 bp, 13 predicted proteins | sample III_Palsa_E2_1_FD_194542 | JGI IMG/M metagenome (GOLD analysis project Ga0302303, IMG submission 194542) | Peat permafrost microbial communities from Stordalen Mire near Abisko, Sweden - III_Palsa_E2_1 | ecosystem: Environmental > Terrestrial > Soil > Palsa > Peat permafrost | place: Sweden... | reverse complement strand
ACTTAAGGATCTGTGCGTTCGACTGAGTAAGTTAGGGACTGTGCAGACGGGCGATCATGTACCGGTTCTTTCGGAGGAGAGATGGTCGAGCATTGAGTCGGGGTGGGAGGCGATTGAGGCCAGGGTGAGCAAGGGTACATAAAGAACCAGCATTAACCCCCCTCCAGTACCTTTCTAGTATTTACTCGTTAGGACATGCTTGTCCAGAGCTACAAACATGGCACATTTGCTCTGCTGTTACTCAAATAAAACCACTGTCTGTCTGCTTCTTTTACTCTGGCTTCGTTGACTTTCCCTTCTGCCGATGCTATAATCACGAGTTGGCTGCTGGGTACCGGCAGCGTTAAGAGAGGTTTCCGTTAATATGGGGAATACTGTCGTCGTTGGGGCAATGTGGGGCGACGAATCGAAGGGGAAGTTGATTGACTACCTGGCGCACGATAAAGATGTCGTTGTACGCTGGGGTGGCGGGTCGAACGCCGGTCATACAGTCGTTGTTGACGACCAAGAGTATAAGCTGCATCTCATTCCTGCTGGAATCTTGCACCCGGAGACTCTGTGTGTAGTTGCTGACGGTGTTGTAATCGATCCTGCATCCTTTGTCGGCGAAATCGAACATCTTCGTGGACGGGGCATCTCCTGTAACAATTTAATAGTCAGCGGCAACGCGCACGTCGTTCTGCCTTACCACCGCCTGCTCGATGAACTCTTCGAGAAGCGCAAGGGGAAGAAGGCGATTGGGACCACGGGGCGCGGTATTGGGCCGGCTTATGAAGACAAAGCCGCCCGAATTGGCATCCGCATGCGTGACTTTGTCGACCCGGTGCTCTTTCCCGAGCGGCTCGCCGAAGCCCTCGAATGGAAAAATGAGCTGCTGGTCAAAGTTTTCGGCGAAGAGCCGCTGAGCGCCAAGGCTATCCTGGACCAGCTTCTTCCTCATGCCGAAACTCTGCGTCCCTTTGTGGACGACACGGCCCTTCGTGTGGCTTATGCTGCGAAGTCGGGCAAGAAGGTCCTGTTTGAAGGGGCTCAGGCTACCCTCCTCGACATCGACCTTGGCACGTATCCGTACGTTACGTCTTCCCATCCTTCGGCGGGAGGCTCCTGTATTGGAACCGGTCTTGGCCCGACGCAGATCGATCAGATCATTGCGGTGTCAAAGTCGTACACTACGCGTGTCGGCGCCGGCGCCTTTCCAACGGAGCAGATCAACGAAATCGGAGATACCATCCGTGAGCGTGGATTTGAATACGGAACCACCACGGGCCGCCCGCGGCGTTGTGGATGGCTGGACGGCGTTGCTCTTAGATACTCAAGTCTGGTTAATGGCCTAACCGATCTCTATCTCGGGCATATGGATGTGCTTTCCGGGTTCGAAGAGGTTAAAATCGCTGTGGCGTACGAGATGGACGGCAATCGGATTGTCGACTTCCCGAGCGACCAGTCCCGGCTTTCGCGGTGTGTCCCTGAATACATAACCCTTCCAGGATGGAAGGAAGATGTTTCGGAGATTAAGGAATACTCGCAGTTGCCGGCCAATGCGCAGCGCTTCATAGAGATTGTGGAGCAGCACATTGAAGTGCCGATCACGACGGTGTCCGTTGGCCGCCGCCGGGATCAAACGATATTCCGGCCCAGGTAGACGATATTTCGACCACGTAAATAGAATCGCAATGACGCGACGCACGCGTGCGCTGCACAAGTGCATACTAATTGGATAAACCCAGCGAAGGGTTATTTTCGCCCGGCCCGGCCGCTCTTATGTTAGTGGACGGGCTGGTTCATGTCTGATGAGAAAGGTCACTGAATTGAGCAGCCGTAAGAAGATTATTGCCGGAAACTGGAAGATGAATAAGACCGTGCCTGAAGCCATTGCTTTGGTCGGCGAACTCGTGTCGAAGCTGGAAGGAGTTACGGGAGTAGATGTCGTTATCTGCCCTCCGTACACGGCTCTTTATCCAGTGAACGTTGCTCGTGAAGGTTCGTCTATTAAACTGGGTGCTCAGGATGTGTTCTGGAAGACCAGCGGAGCTTATACCTCTAATATCTCGGTTGCCATGCTTCTGGATGTTGGTGTTGAGTATGTTATCATCGGACACTCGGAGACCCGTGGGCGTTTCGGCGTGCCGGAAGAGGGCTTGACGCCTGATCATCTCAAGGTATTCGGCGAGACGGATGCAAGCGTGAACCTGAAGGCTATAGCGGCTCTTTCCGGGGGTCTGCTTCCGATTATCTGCGTTGGCGAAACTCTTGCCGAGCGCGAAGCCGGAGAGACGGACAACATCGTTCGAGGCCAGGTAGAAGCAGCCCTGACCGACATTTCCGGGCATCTCGTAGCCGAGTCGGTCATCTTTGCTTATGAGCCCGTGTGGGCTATCGGCACAGGTAAGGTTTGTGCGGCGGATGAAGCAGATCGGGTGTGCGGCGTGGTGAGACAGGATGTTGCGGACCTGTACGATGAGGCGACGGCAGAAGCTGTGCGCATTCAGTATGGCGGATCCATGAAGCCGGACAATGCCGCGGAACTTCTGCAAAAGGTAAATATCGACGGCGGGTTAATCGGCGGGGCCAGTTTAAAAGCTGGCGATTTTGCTGCGATTGTCGCGGCCGCAGGGTAGTTCCATCGACGGGGGAACCGGGGAACACTGCTCAACGTTTTAATGGTAAGCAAGATAGGTAGACTGTTAAGGTGAGGTAATTTACAATGACAGCGAGATCTAAGATGGCATGGACTTTGGTCGTGCCCATTATCGTATCGTTTGGAAGTGTTCTCTGTTCCGCAGTTCAAGCCGATCCGCTGGACTTCGAGCAGGCCCCAATGAGTAATGTTGTCGCGAAGCTGGACAGGACTTTCGGTATCTCAGTTGTCGTGACCGGCAGGTACAATCCTGCGACGCCGGTAAGTCTGATGGTTGCAGATCCTGCGGCGTCAAACGCCCGCCTGGATGCCATCAACCAATTGGCGAACAGCCTTGGCTCCGATTTTCAAAAGTCCTTTGTCATCTCTAAGGTAGCGGACGCCTCAATCGTCCCGGATGTCCGGGTTGATACGGGCAGTCACGTCATATTCGATGACAATACTGTTGATGCAAACGCGGCGATTCAAAAGCTAGTCTTGCTGGATAATTCTACAGTAAGCTTTGCAGATCCCGTAAGCGGGACAGTCAATCTCTCTGACAATGACTTGCAAGTACAGGATGCTGCCAATCAAATTGCCCAGCAAACCCACACACACTGGCAAGCGGTATATACATTGACGCCGCGATCCGAAACGCCCTCGGTGCGTGGAAGGATTGTCGACAGGACAACTGAGGGGCAGCCGATTGTCCAGCTTCCTTTCTCGACGTACATTGCTCCGGAACCTAAGGAAGATTTAGAGGCAACCACCCCGGCTACGGACGCAACCAGTAAGGATGCTTCTAAGGCGGGAACCGCGCCGGCCTCCGGTGCTGCAGCTGTAGGGACTCCGGCTACGAATAACGATCCCAATGCGTATGCGAATCCGTATGCAAATTCTTACGCCAACCCCTACGCTAATCCGTACTATAACCCGTACTTAAGTCCTTACTACAATCCAGCCCCTACAAGTATAGGAAACGGTGCTGTGATTGTGACAAATGGCTATAACCCATTTGCAACTGCACCAATGGTTATTGGAGCTCCTTAAGTGACCACGAGCCACTTTCTTGCAAGTTCGTTGATCCGCGATGTGCCCGACTTTCCGAAGCCGGGCATTATCTTTAAAGACCTGTGCCCGGTTATTGCAAATCCAACGGCCTATCAGGAAGTGGTAGATGCACTGGTGGAATGGATCTCGGAGCGGGCTCCGGATGCCGTCATAGGGATTGAATCGCGCGGATTTATTTTCGGCGCTCCAGCGGCGCTTGCGGCGGGAGTGAAGTTTATCCCGGCGCGTAAACCTGGAAAGCTGCCTGGGGAAATAGTTTCGTCCCGCTACGACCTGGAGTACGGAACAGCGTGTGTTGAACTGCAGAAAGATTCCATTCAGCGTGGTGAGCGTGTTGTGGTGATCGATGATGTGCTTGCTACTGGAGGAACCAGCGCCGCTACCGTAACTCTGGTTGAGCAGCTCGGAGGCCAGCTTGTAGGATTGGCGTTCGTTGTGGAGTTGGAGTTTCTGGAAGGGCGGAAGTTGTTGTCTGGGCACGAGGTCACTAGTTTTATTCGGTATTGATGTAAGAAGAAGACACTCCACTCCAGGGCTAATGGAGTGGCACCAAGAAGGATCTTGATCCGATCCCCCTCCACTTCGTAGAGGGGGACAGGAGCCGGACCTCCCCTAATCCCCCTCATTTTTCCGTCTACTTCAGCGCGCTAATTTTCAGGACGTATCGGTGCACCATTTCGTTGGCGGCGTCTCTTGTCGAGGCTTCCGAATAGATGCGGAAGTTTGGCTCGGAGGCGTCGGGCAGGATTAGCACCCATCCGTTGTCTTTGTAGAGCTTGATGCCGTCGATGAGCTCGTGGCGGTGCGTGAGTGTGTCTTCCATCAGGGCGCGCATAATCCGTCCTTTGACTTCCCATGGGCAGAATACGGTTTCTGTGGCCGTAAAGTATGCCGGCAGGGCGTCGACGGTTTGGCTGAGCGGGATATTCTGAACCGCAAGAAGCTCAAGGAGTTTGGCGAAGGAGAAGAGGGCGTCGAAGGCCGGATGGAATTCAGGGAAGATGAACCCGCCTTCCGTGTCTCCAGCGAGCACTATGCCTTCCTTGCCTTCCGCTGCCGTGGCCATGAGCGATCGTGGATCGGTCTTGGTGCGGATCACACCGCCTCCATTGGCTTCCACCACTTTTTCGATGTTCGAAGGGGCGGTCACCGGAACGGCAATCTGGGCTCCTGGTTTCGATCGTGCGACCAGCAGAGAGAATGTGGTCAGCAAGTCGATGCCCGAAAGTACGCGTCCCGTCTCGTCCACAACGATCAATCGCTCTCCGTCGGAACCCAGGAAAACGCCAATGTCGGCCTTTAGCGTGGAAACCGTGTTGGCGAGCGTATAGATCAGGGCTTCCCGCTCCATGGGGTTGTTGGGAGCCTTTTTGGGGTCGGTGTAGGCGTTAAGCGCTATGACTTCCGTTTCCATCTGTCCGAGCATCTGCGGCAGAACGCCGGAGATACGGCCGTAGGCGTAGTCAACAACAACCCGGAAATTGCGCTTGATGACCGCTTCGGTGTTTAGAAGGCGGAAGAAATCATGGCTGTATCGTTCGATGGCTCTCGACACATAGTTTATTTCTCCCACTTCGTCGGCAGCGGTTCTTCCAAAGTCCTCCCGGTAGAAGATCGTCTCGATCTTGCGCTGGCCGTTGGTGGAAAGGTAGATGCCGTTTTTGTCGAAGAACTCGATCAGCGCGAGGTTCGGATGATCGGGCGCAAGCCTGATGTGTACGCCGCCGGACGCGTTGTTAGACCGTACCGTGTGGCGTGAGATGGGCAGAGGCATTCCTTCGTTGTCCAGGATGTTGACGCCAACCGAGGATAGGCCGGCGATAAGACCGCGCTTGAGCATGCGGCAGACCAGCGTGGAATCGCGGCTCGTTATGACCGTGGCGCCCTTCTTAAGGAAGGCCCCATAGGCAGCGCCGAGCTTGGTTGTGAAGTCCGGGGTCATTTCGACATTGGCTATCCCAGAAACCCCAAGATTTCGGAACAGAGATCCCTGCCACTTACTGCCCCAGATGAGGCTCATCGTGACCACGGAGCCCGCTTCGATGACTTTATCCGGCCACAGTTTGATGAGCGAGCGTATTGTGCTTCCCTCTTCAATGTGGCAGCGGTCTCCAACGACGGCGCCTTCCTGTACGGTGACGTCGTCTTTAATCGTATTCCTGAAACAGATGGTGCAACCTGTCAGATTCGTATTGGCGCCGATGTAGTTGCTGTCCCAGACTACAGCGCGCTGCAGGGTTGCGTTCTTTTCGATGAGACAGTTGTCTCCCAGAACGGTCTCCGGGCCAATATGGGCTCCGGCCTTAATGCGGCAGTTTTTGCCGATCAGGATTGGGCCGACCAACTGGGCGGAGGGATCGATTTCGGTTCCTTCGCCAATCCAGATGTCGCCGCCTTCTCTGCGGCCCTCAATCGGCAGGTTTGTTTTGCCTTGCAGCATTTCATACTGCGACTGGCGATACTGCTGCAGAGAGCCGACGTCGGTCCAGTACTCGCTCATGACATAACCAAAGAGCGGCTTTTCGTCCTGAAGCAGTTGTGGGAAGATGTCCTGCGACCAGTCGTAGCTCTTGTCGGGCTTCATGTAGTCGAAAATCTCGGGTTCGAGGATGTACATGCCCGTGTTGACCGTATCGGAGAATACTTCGCCCCAGCTGGGCTTTTCCAAGAAGCGTCGCACCCGTCCGTCGTCGTCGGTGATCACGACACCGAACTCAAGGGGGTTGTCGACATTCTTCAGGACCAACGTGGCGACGGATTTCTTCTCTTTGTGGTAGGCAATAGCCTTTTGCACGTCAATGTCGGTGAGCGAATCGCCGGATACGATAATGAAGGAGTCGTCCTTCAGGTATTCTTCGGCTTTTTTGACGCTTCCGGCCGTGCCCAGCGGCGTATCTTCTACCGTATAGATGAGCTTAACACCCAGCTCGGAACCGTCTCCGAAGTACCCTTCAATCTCATCGGCTAGATAGTAAAGAGTTACGACGATTTCTTCGATACCGTGTCTCTTAAGCAGTTCAATTGTATGCTGCATGCACGGCTTGTTCAGAATTGGAACCAGCGGCTTGGGCCTGCTGGACGTGAGGGGTCTTAAACGGGTTCCTTCGCCCCCAGCCATAACGACAGCTTTCATTGCAACGTGTCTCCTCGATTGAAACTCTGCACTTACGCAAAGAATAATATATTTACTGTCATGGTGATCATGACTTATGGGCAGTGATGCTTCACATCATCGTGCAGACATCAACTTTAGTTTTTAGATACTGTTCGCTAGTCTATAGCCGGATTTTCGATTTTGGCGAACCATTTCGGATCGATATCCGGAAATACACAGTCCCTGGCTTCGCATTCGGCGATGTTCTTCCAGTCTCCGATAGAAAGTTCTTCCCCCGCTCCCGCACGGCGAACCAATCCGGCAAGGGCCTTAAAGTTGTCGTAGTGGTTGCGCAGGCGGATTTCGGAGTAGTCCTTGGCCCCTCCTGATGAAATACAGAACTGCCAGTCTGACGCCATAAGCAGGAGGGCTTCACGTGCTGCCTGCTTCAGGATTGGCGCAGCGGCCTCATTGTCTCCATACTCGATGGCAAGGTGTGAGATCTCGATTTCCGTTTCGTAGACGAGCTTCCAGGACCATGCTGTCTCTTCATTAAGCCAGATGTAATGAAATCCGCCTTCGCCCCAGGAACCTTCCGGCAGGTTGACATCGTTAGCCGGTGGATTCGCTGTAAGATGTTCACCTACCGTTTGCAGGGTTATCGATTCGTCCTGGCTGAGAGTCTTTAGAACTTCATACAGGAAATTTGGTCCCTCGAACCACCAGTGCCCGTACAGCTCCGTGTCGTACACGGCGCACAGAATGGATGTCGGGTCGTTCTGTGCGGTAAGAACGTTTTTGACAAGTTCTGCAAAATGGGCGGCGTGGTCTTTAATTCGGGCCGCCGCGCGATGGGGCTCATAAAGGCGCTTGCTTCCGATGTCGGCTTTGTCCTGGCTTATACGCCAGTAGCGCAGGCCCAGGCTGCTTGCCTTTTCCTCGACGAGCTTCTTGTGAAACTCAAGATACCATTCGTCGCCCGGATAACCGTGGTCTCCCGACCAGACTTGAACTCCCGTTTCCGCATCGCGCCCGTAGGCCGCAATGGGGGCCTGATCCGGATTACCCGAAGAGTTTACCTTGTAAGGCTTGTAGGGAGTGTAAGGCCGGTATTCCACCTTCACCGTCTCTTTTGAAAACTGCTTCCAGATTTCCTTCAGCGGGCCAAACTTGTCGGCGTATACGCCGAGCGCTTCGCCGCCTTTAAGAAGATGGCCGTCAACAAAGAAGTATTTAATGCCGTTCTCCGCCAGGAATTCGTCTACGCCTTTGCGCAAATAGGGGGTGCGCGCAACGCCGGGGACTGTTTCGGGAGCTGTCCAGTGGTATCGCGGCCTATAGGAGCACTCAGGAAGCCAGTATCCGCGCGGATCGCGTCCAAAGTGGCGCTTGTAGGCTGCGACGCCCTGCTTTACTTGCGCCTGGATGCTCGAGTCCTGCGAGAGCAGTGCGGAGTAGCCGTGGGTGGCGCTGCTTGTGATAATTTCGATATGCCCGGCGTCCTGCAGGGCTGCAAAGGCGCCGATGATGTCCTTGTTGTAGAGCTCCGTGAAGTCCTTGAGGGCCTTGCCGTACCAGTCTTCCCAATAGCGCGCGAGGTACGCCATATGGTAGTTGCCTTCATCACGGAAGACAGCTTCATTGGCCGCGGCTGTTTTTACCTTTGCCGTAAGATATCCTGTGAATTCGTCGGCAAATGTTGGGTCTCGCAGCTGCTCGACAAGAACTGGGGTCAGCCCTAACGTTATGCGTGGGGAGATGCCTTCAGAAACCAGGCGGTGGCAGGTGTCGAGGAGTGGCAGGTACGTTTCAGCAGCTGCTTCGGACAGCCAATCCGTGCCGTGTGGAGACCGTCCATGCGCTAATACATAGGGTATGTGCGAGTGCAAGACAAACGAAAATGTGCCGACTTTAAGTGTCATGTGCTCGCGTCCAGATGAGATGTAATTATTCTTGAAGAATAGCACCTTTTATATGCGTTGTCAATCAATATAGGTGTGTTACGTCACATGCGTTAAATTAAGTTTATGTATGATTACGGCAGATGGGGTTGGAGGGGGAATTTGGGGGTGAAAAGGGTGGGGAATCAGGATGCCGACCTCCCCTAACCCCTCCACTTCGTGGCAGGGGGATATGAAAGGAGAGGCGTGTGCACAATCTGGTCCCCCTTTACGAAGTGGAGGGGTTAGGGGAGGTCGGACTCCTAATTTCCCCTAATGCGCCACTATCTGAATCGCATTAATAGGCGCCCTCAGGTTTGTATCCTCCGACGAAACCGGCGTAGCCTGCAGGGTGAACGAATCTCCAGTCAGTCCCGTGAATTTGACGTAGGTGGTAGTCGGATCAGTCTGGGAGAATACGCCGTTGAAGTCTGAATTGGGACTGTCCGTGGCCTGGATGGTGGTTGTGCCGATGGTGAACTTTGCGACACGCTTCAACTTGCCGTTTCCTCCGTCGGTATAGAGGTAGACATCATATCCGTGCGCGGTAAACCACGAGGGCAGGGAAGTGACCGTGATCTTGCTTGTGTCCGTGCCGTAGGTTTCGAGATATCCCTTCATCATCCTGTTGTTGCCTGGTGCGTCCGGGATGGGAGTTTGATAGGTGCCGCCTGCATCGTAGTGGAGCAGGGCGCCGGTGTCGTTGCCCGAACTGTCGCTCAAAGCAATTGTTCCGTAGCGACAGGGAGCGCAGTTCCAGTTCATGGATGGTACGACTCCGGCGAGTTCGTCCGTATCCATGGAGAGGCCATTGCCTACGAATTGTACGCTGATGGCATTTGCATGCCCAGTGTCTGCAGGCAGTGCAAAAGAGCCTGGAGACCTGGCGCTGCTGCCGGCAGAGTTTGTTGCGGCCACTTGATAGAAGTAAGGCTGGCCATTGACGACGGTTCTGTCCGTGTAGGCCGATTTCTTAACGCCGGTTTTGAGAATGCTGTAGCCGGAATGTAGAGCGTTGGAGCGCCAGATCGTATATCTTGAGGCTCCGGCGGATGGGTTCCAGGTCAGAGAGACCGAGCCTGCGCCGGCATCTGTCTGCAGTCTCGTTACGACCAGCGGTAGCTTGTTCGATGAAGGATCGGACGGGCCGACGCGAATTAGCATGGAGGCGTGCGGGCGCAGTACGGTCTGGTATTCGGACTGGAACACTCCAAGATCGGTTTGGCCCCAGAGGTCGCGGACTTTTTGAGGTCCGGAGAAGCCCAGGAAATCCCAATTGGCATTGATGGCTGTGCTTTCTGATCCCAGGTTGAGAAGGTCCAGTGTGTAGGTGCCATCTCCGTTGTCCACGCGCCATATCTGTTGACTGCCTCCGACCATTTGCACGGCGGGCCGTCCGGCCTGGTCTACGGCAATGACATCGTCGTTCGTTAGGAGCTTGAGGCCCAATTCATCGAGGTTGGTCAGGTCGTCTCCTGTGTAAAGGGGAGCGCATTCCACGGCCCAGAAGCTTACTAGAGACTGACGTTCGTCGTCGGTAAGTCCATCGAGGGATGGGTTTCCCACAGGCATGGCGTCGAAGTCATTCCATCCCTTGCCTGGTCCGGCGTCTTCGCTCCAAAGTGGTTCTTCTGTGATGCGGGTTCGGACTTCATCCCATCCTGTCATGAACTGATCGTGGGAATCGATATCGTCGGTTACGCGCCTGCCATTGGAAAACCGCTGCCAGAACCCAACGTAGTTGTGGTCCATGCGCCATGAAAGTTCAAGCCAGATGGGGCGGTGAGTCTTCTTAAAGGCGAGGTAATAGGCCTTAACATTGTCCCGGCTGTCGATTTCACTGTCCGACCCGGGTCCAACACCGTCGAGCTTCAGGTAGTCGATGCCCCAGGAAGCCCACAGGGCGGCTATGGAGTCTATGAATTCCTGGGCTCCCGGCTTTGTGAAGTCGATCTTGAGATGCCAGTCGCCAAACGCATTTCCCGCCTGTAGCGGCTGAGCGACTATGTCGCGAATATGGTAGTGAGTGCCAAGAATGAGCGGGTTTTGATCGTATACGCCTCTTTGAACGCCAGGGATCCAATAGATTCCGATTTTCTGCCCGTTCTTGTGCAAGTAGGCTGCCAGGCCGGCAATACCATCGGGAAATCTCTTTAGATCGGTGATCGGACGTCCATATTGATCGTATCCGCCGCACCAGTCCGAGTCGATATTGATGTACTGGTAGCCGTGTGGCCCGAGAATTTTGCGCATGGCGTCGGCCTGCACCTTAATGTTCGCTTCGTTGAGCCACACTAGCCCGTATTGGGAGTTCTTTGAGGCCTCCAGGTTCCAGCTCGTCCAGCCCAAATAGGGAGTCTTGCCCCACTGACCGGGATTTCCGCTGACGGAATCTGGCGACGGAGCCGACAGGACTGCGGCGGCCTGACATAGTACGAGCGATGTAATCAGTAAAAGTGCATTCAGCCAACGTCTAATTGGAAAGTACAACACAGTAAACCCTCATTCTTTGCGATGACGTCCTGATTTGTAAGAGCAGTTATGAAACCGTTTACATTGATTAATCATTCTATCATCGGTCTTTTAGTCTGTCAAGGCGGAAACGTGAATTCAAGACAGATAAATTAACAGAGCTGCTTAAGGAAATTAGCTTCACTTATATTTCAAGGAGCGTCTCCAGACGCCAAAGATAGCAATAATGTAGTAAAATTCTTGGTATCGATGGCATATATCCTACGGTAGGATCGTACGAGGAGCTGTTATCTTTAGAAATTCGAGCTTATGGCTAATCTCACGGATGTATTTCGCGCATTGAACGATTTGGAGACAGACGGTGTCATTCAGAAATACGCGATTGCTGGCGCAATGGCATTCTTATTCTACACTGAGCCCGTCCGCACATATGATCTGGATGTCTTCATCTTTCTACCTCCGCAAGAAGGCCCACTTATCTCAATGGAGCCATTATATAGTGAGTTGCGAAGGCACGGCTACGCTTTCGATGCAGAACATGTCTTGATGTACCAAACACCGGTGCAGTTTCTACCAGCGTATAATAGTCTGGCCGAAGAATCTGTGGACCATGCAATTGTTCATGACTATGACGGGGTAGAGGTGCGCGTTATATCAGCAGAACATCTCGTAGCATTAGCCCTCCAAACGGGAGGCAGGCATCGAATGATAAGGGCCGAAGCGTTGTTAGAAAGCAATATTCTCGATCAAGAAAAACTGGATGCCATCCTGGCGGCTCATAACATTAGGCCTATTGAATAGGAGAGATTGATGGATGAAATGGTAGAACAAACTCCGATCCAGCCGGAAGCTGAACGAATTTTTGCAGCAAAACGAGTTTGGCACCAAAAGCAAGCCAAATTACCTTTAAAGGAAAAAGTACGCATCATGCTGCAAATGCAGCGTGACGATTATCCGATTCTTGTACGTCGAGGCGGCCTGAGATCATGGGAGAAACCTTGGAATATAGAACCGTAAATCGTTGACATCTCTAATATCCTTGACTCCTATTCGTGAAACAGATATAATTTGGTAAAGCACTTTGTGCTATAAAGCGGAATAGAGAGTAACCCTTGCGAGCATTAAGCGTCCCGTTGGAAGAAGCCAAAGAAAATCTGCGTGTTATCCGTCAAACGATGGAGCGCAGCACGCGATATACGACGCTTTCGGGCTGGTCGGGCGTGTTGATCGGGATTATGGCGATAGCATGTGTGTTTATGACGCGCGCGCAGGTAGAGAGCCTGCAGGTTCAGCATCTTGGTTTGCGGAGCGGTATTCTTGGGATTGCCGTTTTATGGATGAGCGCACTGGTCGCTGCCGTCGCCATCGATTTTGGATGCAATAAATGGCGTGCTGCTCGGGTTGGGAAGCACGTTGTTTCACGGCTTGGGGCGCATATTATTCTGGCGGCTCTTCCGGCTTTTGTTACCGGAGCGGTTCTGACCATCTTCCTGTTTGAAAATAATCTGATCTTCCCGATTTGGGGAGCCTGGATGCTTTGCTACGGGCTTGCGATTTGTGCTGTGGGACTGTTCTCCATCAAGCCTGTCTCTTTTCTTGGTGCAGCTTTTGTGGTATCTGGAGCTGTTACTTTACTGTTGCCGATGCCCTACCATTATTTTATGATGGGGCTCACCTTCGGCGGGTATCATATCGTTTATGGACTGCTTATGGCGAGGAAGTACGGATGGTAGCTTTACCGTCATACGTTACTTTAATTGAGTCCGTCGATTCCATCGATGAAGTTATCCACCAAAAGGTGCGGCTTGGAATTATGTCGGCTCTTATGGCCTGTGGTGAAGCCGATTTCCGGTTTCTTAAAGAGGCTTTGAACGTCACCGACGGCAACCTTTCCATCCACCTTTCCAAACTCGAAGAGGCCGGGTACGTGCTGAGCACAAAGGAATTTGTGCGCAAGAAGCCCCGAACTACGTACACGCCTTCGGACCGCGGGCGTGAAGCATTTACTTCATATTTAGGCGCTCTCGAGAAGATTGTGCAATCGGCGGGGTAGGTCTTTTTGACTGGAACGAGGGTTCCGTCATGTTTGTTTAATAATTGTTTGGTATTCTAGTTGTAATTACGTTTCCGGGCGTTATTGCCTGACATGGTATCCGGAATTGGATTGGAGATTAACATGATCTGCAACAGACGTTCAAAGGTCAGCATTCCACTGAGCCTGCTCGCAATAAGTTCCGTAGCTTTTCCCACTGCCGTGTTTGGTCAGGGGATGGTCTCGATAATGCCATCATCCGGAAATGGATACAATCAGCAGACGCCTGCCGGTCAATCCCCAATGAGCGTGGTTCATCCAGGGCCAATACAGGCGCAGCCGCCCATGCAGAGACCTTCGGTTCCGGCGCCCGCAGCCGGGCAGCCTACGTTTACTGTTACTTTCCACCCCACAAATCCTGTGGTTAACGTAGGAACAGCAAACCCCATGTACCGGCAGCCTACCTGGCCATCGCCCTGGAACTACATCTATCCAAACAGTGACGGTTCCCTGGGCTATACGCCGGTCAACTCGAATAATGGGGGCTATCTGGGAGGGTACTACTACGGCGGATACTGCGAATCGCCTTCTTACCCAAGCACGTATCCCTCGGTTTATTCCGCGTACAGCGGCCTTCCGCAATACATCAGCGACCCTGGCTACATTATCATCGGAGATCCTTATTCTCCGGACTATATAACTTCCTATCAGCCCTTCAATTCCCAGCCTGCTGCTGCACCGACGGCGGTGACGTACAATCAGAACAACTACAACACCAACAATTACTACTTGCAGGCCCCGGTTCCGCAGTCCGATGCCGCCAAGGACAGCACTACTCCGACACACGCGTCGTTTGATGCGGGATCGTACCAGGCGGCCTTTACCGATATTGAAAAGGCTTGGGTCGATGGCGATATTAACCTGATCCAGTCTCACCTGCGCGACAGCGATACAAAGATCAGCGTGAACCTGAAGGGCAAGTATGCCTACTCGATTGGTTCAGACGACTTTGTTAAGATCACCCGCGATGCTTTTTCCAACTTGAATACAGTTTCCTTTGAGTTTACGCGGCTGCGTAAGGCAAAGAATGGCGACGTGACGGCATACGGCACGCACACCTATCTTGCCGTGACACAGGCGTCGGCTCCAACAAGTTCAGCTAAAGGAAGTTCTGATGATTCGAGTGCGACTGTTCCGTTCGATCAGCCCGATAACTCCTCACCTTCAAGTTCAAAAGATTCGGCTGGATCCGTCGTAACTAAGAAAGTTTACGTCTCGTTTACTCTGCGGCAGGGGGACAGCCAGTGGTATATTGTTGCCTTGGATTCGTCCACATCCCCGCTTGTGCCGGACCAGGACTGAAACTTTTTTTGAAGCCGAGTGATTATAAATAGGCCGGACTGGGAACTACTGACTGAAGCATTTCCGTTTCCATAGGATCAGAACCGCTAAATGTTTATGGAAGCCGTTTCTGTTTCTGTACGATGAACAACCTTTGACTACTGCTGGGTCAAAGGTTGTTTTCCAAAAAAGACCCCCGAAGGAGTCCGCGCCTTGCTCCCAAACAGAAGTATCAAATGGGTGGCGACGCGTCGAAGCGCGCTACCAACTCTCGCCGTCGTTGCAGTAACGCTTTTAACAGCGTTCCATGTTCAATCTGCCATTGCAGACGACCCAACTCTTTCACCGACTCCTCCGGTTACGGCAAACGCTCCCGCGGCAGTACTGGCAAGCCCGCCCACTCAGGCGCCC
>Ga0302303_10001521_pt1 | contig 14989 bp, 14 predicted proteins | sample III_Palsa_E2_1_FD_194542 | JGI IMG/M metagenome (GOLD analysis project Ga0302303, IMG submission 194542) | Peat permafrost microbial communities from Stordalen Mire near Abisko, Sweden - III_Palsa_E2_1 | ecosystem: Environmental > Terrestrial > Soil > Palsa > Peat permafrost | place: Sweden... | reverse complement strand
GAAAATTTACCTGACTGAAACAGGCAAACAAAAACGGCACCAGGCCCGCGTTTTGGTGCGGCAGTTTAACAACTACCTTGACGACCACATCAGCGAAAACGACCGGGAAGCGTTGATCAGAATATTGAATAAGATCATGAAGCTGACGGGAACTTTTAAACCGGGCGGTTTTTGAGGTTAGAGATTAGTTGATTAGAGATTGGAGGTTAGAGGTTAGGGGGGAAGTCCGGAAGACCGAAAGTCCGAAAGTCGGGAAGTCCGGGAGACGCAAAGTCCGAAAAAAAATGACCGGACGATCGCGAAGCGAAAGATGCACAGCAAGTGTTTTTAATAGCTATTTTCCTGATGCCTTCGCTGTACCGTCAAAGCCTGGTTAATGAACACAATCACTATAGGTCAATCCTCACTACAAATTCCTGCAACACCATAATTATCGGATATTTTACCCGTTAAATAATGATTTGGCGGTGGGAGGTTTTTTTAAGTGTTAAAAAATGTTAAGCCGCTGGTTTTGAAATTTAAAAGAATAACTTTGCCGGTTGAAAAAGCGGCCCCGGTATTATTGTGAATTGCAGCGGTAAAATGAATATTTTGGGAAAGCAGGTAAACGGCATCCTGGTATTAATTGTGCTTTTTTCGATTGGATGGGCAGGTTGCTCGAAACAGTCGGACGCGGTGGACACGCCGGCTGCGATTGCTGCGCAAAAGGTTATTGACGATGCGCTGATAACCAAATACCTGGCCAGCAATAACATCAAGGCCAGCGAAGTGGATTCATTAGGAATAGCGACGGGGATATATTATAAAGTTGATTCTTTAGGAATAGGTGGTACGCTATATACCAACTCGACGCAGATAACGGTGGGCTATACTACCTGGTTGCTGAAGACAAATGCTACACTGGGGGAGCCGATTCAGCAAACCAACGGGTTTAATCCCTCGTTTATCCTGGGGTCAGTGTTGGACGGCTGGCAGTTGGCTTTTGAGGATATACCGGTAAATTCCATACCCGGCGCCGGCGGAGCCATCACCCTATATGTGCCATCGGCCTACGCTTACGGACCGTATCCACAGCCAGACCTCGGTTTGCCTGCAAATTCGGTACTGATATTTCATATAATTATATACAACGTAACCAACTAAGCAGTTTAAAAAGATAATATCTTTAAGAAAATCGAACAAAAACAAATGAAACGAACCATATACTCTCTTTTAGTACTATCCATTTTTGGTATATTTTTAATGATGAGCCTGCCATCATGCCGCAAAAACAATATCGAGCTTAATATCCATCAATATGACGCGCAGCAGATACAAAACTATATTGCGGCGAATCACCTTACCGGTTTTAAGCCCGACACGGTGAACGGAGATACCAGCGGTATATGGTACCGGATTGCTGTCCCCGGCAGCGGAACGCCCATGCAATACTCGGACCTGGTTACATTTGTTTATACCGAGCGTACCGTTGACGGGAAGTGGTACCGTGCGGATACGATCACCCAGCACTATTATGATTACGTGGGCCATATCCAAAACAATGGCCTTACACAGGGGCTGCAATTGGCTGTGCACGACCTCATGGTATACCCCAACGCCACGATACGCGTGCTGGTGCCGTCACATTTGGCATTTGGGGTTAATGGAACAGCGGGATCAGGAAGCAGCCAGGTGGCCAACAGCCTCATCGCCGGTAACCAGTGTATGGACTTTTATGTGCATGGGGTGAATAATTTCGGCCCATACGATGACCTGGTGATCAGGCATTACATGGCCGACAGCGCCTTAACGGGTTATTCTGAAACAGCGGATAGTATTTACTATAAAGTATTAATACCAGGCGCCACCGACGACCCGATAACCCAGGTTAGTTCAATCGTATGTACTTATACAGGGCAACTACTTGACGCCACCGTTTTTGACGGAGGCTATAATGGGACGAATACGGCGACCTTCCCCATGCTCGGTTTCGCAACTCCGGGCAACGTAGAGGCGCTGGAGAAAGCTGCCCAAGCCGGCACGAAACTGTCTGTGATTTTGCCATCGAAACAGGGATATGGCATCCTGGGAAATTCGGCTGGCGGTATCCCACCATTCAGTTGTTTGCGGTTTACGTGGCAGGTTATTACGGTGACGCCGTAGCAAGGGATTGCTTCGGTAAAAATGGACGTAGATTAGTTTATGCTACCCCTGGATAAAGTTGTTTTAGGTGTCGAAATTATGTTCTTAAACCTGGATATATGATCCCTGCCAATTCACGTTGGATGGGGTCGCCGTTTTTTGACGACCTGCCCAGTACAAAGGACTTACCGGGGGACGAAGCTTTTTATGCTCACCAACAACCCGTGTGCCTGAGTTTTCTATTTTTTGGGGAAGGATAAAAAAGGTATTTAATTCGGTTATTAACCGGTAAGGCCCTCAGGAAAGCGCCGCCTTAAACACCTTTAAACAGCGATCACGCGCAAATGCGTGATCAACGATGGGCCGCGGGTATTTTGTGAAATCGGCATATTCGGGCACCCATTTTTTTACATACGTCAAATCCGGATCGAATTTTTTCAGCTGGGAATCAGGGTTGAAGATGCGGAAATACGGCGCGGCATCTGTTCCGGAGCCGAAAGCCCATTGCCAGCCGCCCACATTGCTGGCCATTTCATAATCGAGCAGTTTTCGGGCAAAATAACGTTCGCCCCAGCGCCAGTCGATCAACAGGTCCTTGCTTAAAAAACTGGCAACCACCATCCGAACCCGGTTGTGCATATAGCCGGTTGCGTTGAGTTCGCGCATGCCTGCATCCACCAGCGGAAAACCGGTTTCGCCTTTGCACCAGGCCTCGAATTGTTTTTCGTCGTTTACCCATTTGATGCGATCATATTCGGGTTTAAAGGCATGATCGCCGGTGTGTGGGAAATGATAGAGCACCATCATGTAAAACTCGCGCCAGATCAATTCATTCAGCCATGTTTTTTCGGGGCAACCATTGGCGGTTCGCGCTAACTCCCTAATGCTTACGGTGCCGAAGCGCAGGTGCAGGCCGATATGGGTAGTGCCCTTTACGCCGGGGAAATCCCGTTTTTGAGCGTAGTCTGCAATAAATTCCCTGTAGTGGATGGATGGAAGCTCCCGGTCGCTTTTTTCAAAACCGATATCTTTTAGCGAAGGGATTTGATAGAGTTCAGCTTTTGCCAGGTTTTTAAAATATTTTTCAGTCGGATACCCCTTTAAATAAAAGGCCGTTAGTTTTTGATGCCATTTTCGGCCATAAGGGGTGTAAACGGTATAGGGTTTGCCATCATCTTTTACCACTTCATCCTTTTCGAATATTACCTGGTCCTTATAAGTATGGAAGGGGGTACTTTGAGAACGCAGCAATTTTTCAACCTGTTCATCCCGTTTTTTTGCTTGCGGCTCATAATCATGATTGGTGTAAACGGCGGCGATATTGTAATCCTTTAACAGCATTTGCCAGGTCTGGAGCGGCTCACCATGCAGTACCAGCAGGCTGCTGTTGTGCTGCTGCAATTCGTCATTGAGCTGTTGGATGGTTTGATGTATAAAGGTTACGCGGGCATCACCCTTGTCTTCCAGTTTGTTTAATATTTCTTTGTCGAAAATAAAAACGAGCAGCACAGCGTGCTCACCCTTCAGGGCATGGTACAAACCGGCGTTGTCGTGGAGGCGGAGATCGCGCCTGAACCAAAAGATGGAAACGGGGGTTCTGTTATCCATAAATATCCTTCATTGCATCAGCCACGTTACTAAATTTGAAGTTAAAACCCGCTTCTTCAATTTTTTCACAGGACACCTTCGTGCTGGCCAATGCAATCGAACTCATTTCGCCCATCAAAAGTTTTAATACAAAAGCAGGCACATTCGGCGCCCAAAGCGGCTTATGCAGTTGCCGGGCAATGGCCTGCGTGAGTTGCTTGTTGGTAACAGGGTTGGGGGCAACCATGTTGTACACCCCTTCGAAATTTTCATTTTCGATTGCAAACAGGTACATATCTATTACGTCCTGCAGGTGGATCCAGGGTATCCATTGCCGGCCGCTGCCCAATGGTGAGCCTGCATATAACTTAATGGGCTGTGCCATTTTGGCCAATGCGCCGTATTGATCGAGCACTACCCCGGTGCGAAATTTCGTAACTTTTAGTCCTTGCAGCACGCCTTCGTCTACGGACGATTCCCACTCCGTACAGCACCGGGCTATAAAATCGCTGTTTGGCGGGCTTTCTTCGGTCAGGAGTTCATCACCGCGGTCGCCGTAGTAGCCGATGGCCGATGCTGATATTACCCGTTCAACCTTATTGCTGTGTTTGGCAAGCAAACCGTATATGAGCTGTATGGACCGGGCACGGCTGTCGACTATTTCCTTTTTGCGCTTATCAGACCAGCGCTTATCCGCTATGCCGGCGCCGGCTAAATGAACGATAATATCCACGCCTTCGATACAGCGTCCGTCGATATCGTTTTTATCGATGTTCCATCTGTAGGTTTGCACACCGGCGATGTTCGCTGGCTTCCGGCTTAGATGATTGACTGAATAACCCTTTTGGAGCAACAGATTAGTGAGCTTACTGCCGATGAGGCCCGTGCCGCCGGTGAGGAGGATTCTTTTGGTTTTTAGTTCATGGCTCATAGTTCATGGCTCATAGTTCATGGTTCATAGCCGGAGTCCCAGTCAGTGGCAGTTCCGCCGTCGCTGAAGCTATGCCGGACGAAGGGCAGTAGCAGTTTTTTGGTTCATAGTTCATAGCTGATAGTTCATAGCCGGAGGTTGGGGTTAAAGCGAAAAGAAGACCCAAAGTCCGGTTGTACCTGGTTGATGGTGCTTCCCTATTCGGAAGAGTCTCAAATTCCCATCCGCATTGGCTATGAACCATGAACTATCAACCATGAACCCAACACTCACACATTCACATTATCCAGTACAACAACTTTTGCGCAAAGCGGTTTGGCGTAGTTTTCGACGAAGAGCAGGTGGATGGGATCGATTTGATAGGCGTCCTGGGCTTCGGGTGTATCGAATAATAATAAAAGCGAGGCATCATAAGAGCGTTCGATCACATCCCTAAAAGTTTCGGCGGCGACGCCGATGTGGATGTCCCGGATATGGGTGATAGGCGCGAGGGTATACAGTCCCTCGATTAATTTTTGTTTTTCGGCCTTGTCCTTTAGCCAAAAATGTACGTGGTGAACAAAAGTGTTTTTAAGCAGCATGATTAAATAGATTTGTTGTGTAATATCGGGAGAATTGGGGGAAATGAAAAAGTTGTGCTGTTGGTTGGAGCTTTTTTTACACTAAATCAATCCAAAATAGAATAATATGAAATGGAGTCGCACCCATTAAATAGGCTTTGGAACCTGAAATGGCGGAAACCGTTTAATCAACGATGATACCAGTTTTCGACCTTAATGCCTTCCAATAACGCAAAGTGTTTGATATTATCAGTTATCAAAACCAAATCATGGTGAATTGCTGTCGCTCCGATCAGAAGATCAAATTCATCATTAAGCGGAGTACCGAATCTTCGCAATCTCACTTTTTCCCGGGCATATCGCCTGATCGCGCCATAAACCGGAACAATAGAAAGACCATCAATAAATTCATCCACAGCTTTATGGGCCTTTTCAGGATTCGCGCTGTTTTCGGCGCCAAATCGTAATTCTATAATGGCAATTTCAGGAATAAAGAAGTTTTCCCGGCCTCTTTCCCTGATAAGCGATGCAAGGTCCAATTTGCCTCTCAAATAGAAAATGCAAATACTGGTATCCAGGAGGTATTGCATCAGAGGTTAATATCCTGTTGCCTGAATGCACGGGAAGTCCTGATTTCATGAATGATTTCTTCCGCCGGTTTCTCGTCAGGAAACGCTCCGAACGATTTGTAAAAAGCTTTTTCTTTTGCAGATTCCGATTTATCTAACGACTTGCTCAGTCTATTGATCAATTCTTTTTTGGAAATAGCATCGAGTCCCTCAAAAAGTTTCGAGTAGGTATTTAGAATATTTTTAGCGACGGTGGTCATGTTATAAATCGATGAACAGTCTTACAAAAATAATATAAAAAACTTCAAATCATATATTCATCATTGGCAATCCTTCATACAAAATCCATCACTACATGCGGTTTATAGGTATCCGTCTTAACCTTTGCCTTTAACTCGTGCAGAATGTTATAAAGGCCGAAGTTAGTACGGTTAACGTAGATAAAATGCTTTACGCCGCGGGCCTGTTTAAACTCCGGCATTTTGGATACTTTTTCGCCAAAGCCGTAGAGCTCATCAAAAAATGCTGTTTCGCCAAAATCAAAATGATCGCTGATATAGGGTTTGGCAAACAGGCCGATCATTTGCTTATACATCGTGTAATAAAACTCCACCTGTTCGGGTCCGTCCTTGGGATGGATCATTTCCAGCTGGCGGAAGGCTTTGATGGTCTCGGATTTATTATCCATAAGGCCGGTGGATGTTAGGGAGAAGAACGGGTAATAAAAATCGTCCGGCATTTCCTTGATACAGCCAAAGTCGATGATCCCCAGTTTGCCGGCGGTAGTCACCATGAAATTGCCCGGGTGCGGATCGGCATGAACGGCGCGGAGCTCGTGCTGCTGGAAATTATAAAAATCCCAAAGCGCCTGGCCGATCTTATCGCGAATTTGCTGCGAGGGGCCGGTTTGCAGGAATTCGCGCAGGTGCAGGCCTTCGAGCCAGTCCATGGTGATAATGCGGCGGCTGGATAGCTCCGGATAATAATGGGGGAAGACGACGTTATCAAGGTTGGCACAGGCCGTTGAAAATTCGATGGAGCGGCGAACCTCCAGCTCGTAGTCAGTCTCCTCCAGCAGGCGTTCTTCGACTTCCTTCATGTACACATCCAGCTCTTTTTCGTTCATGCCCAGCAAACGGAAAGCAAAGGGTTTAACGAGTTTGAGATCGGATGAGATGGAATCGCCGACACCCGGATACTGGATTTTAACAGCCAGCTTTTTACCGTTCAGCTCAGCCTGGTGTACCTGGCCAATGGAGGCTGCATTTGACGAATGGATATTGAACTTGTCGTATATCTTATCCGGTGTTTTACCGAAATATCTTTTAAATGTTTGGACGATGAGGGGCCCCGAGAGCGGCGGCGCATTGTACTGGCTTTGAGAAAATTTATCGGTATAGGCCTGGGGCAGCAGGTTTTTATCCATGCTGAGCATCTGCGCGACCTTAAGCGCGCTGCCCTTTAGTTCACTTAAAGACTCATAAATGTCGGATGCATTATCCTCATTCAACTCTGTTTTATCCATATCAGGATTGAACAGTTTTTTGGAGTAATGCTTGAGGTAGTTTCCGCCAACCTTTATACCGGTTTTTACAAATTTTGCCGACCGCTGTACTTTGGTGGTGGGTATGCTGTTTTGCTCTTTCGGGTTATCGCTCATGGTGTTCGTCAAATAATACAGCTAATTTCTGCACAGTCAATTCCGTGTAATCGTTGAATACGATGTTGACGGGGTGCAGTTCGGCTGCGGTATGCCCGGTGGTTATAGCAGCAACCTTCATGCCCGCGCTGTTGGCTGCCCTTACTCCTGCCAGGGAATCTTCAAATACGATACATTTAGCGGGAGGTATTTTTAGCTTTTTAGCACCTTTTAAAAACACCTGCGGATCGGGCTTTGGGCGCGTGACCATGGTAGAATCGATTATGGCATCGAAATATTGCTTTATCGGTATGTGGCTGAAGATAAAGTTGATATCTTCCTGTGTGGCCGAAGTGCCCATGGCCATTTTAACACCGGCATTTTTTAACTCCGCCAAAAAGTTTTCCAGCCCGTTGATGGGAGCCACGTAAGGCGCGTATGAACTTCGGTAAAACTCTTCCTTTTCGTTCAGTAATGCTTTTAACTCATCTTCGCTGCGGCCCTCGCCAAATACCCTGCGAATGGTTTCCATCACCGGCACCCCGCTGATCTCCTTATAGTAGGTATCCTTTGTGATTTCGCCTTTGCCGTATTTTTTGTACAGCATTTGCCAGGATTTAAAATGGTAGGGCGTATTATCGATCAGCGTGCCGTCCATGTCGAAAATGGCAGCGAATGTGGCTTTTCCCGAAGAAGGTTGGGTTTTAGTTGTTTCCAAATCCCATGCTTTCTTTAATGCCGCCGTTTTTTGCCAGGAACCTGCCGTATTCGATCAGGTTATCGATGGGGGAGCGCTGGAACAGATCGAAGGTTACGTTTATTCCTTTTTCGATGGCTTCGTCGGTCTTTTCAAAACCGGCTGAATTATCACTGATCCAAAAATGCAGCACAAATACCAACTGCACCCAAAGTGCATCCTTGTAGCGGTTGCTGAAAAATTTACGTTCCGAGAGTTCGTTTGATTCGATACCTTCGGTGATCAGGTCCTTGCAAAAGCCTTCGAACACCTCTTTCATCCCCTGGAAGATAATTGGTGTGGAAAATGTTTTTGGCTGTTTGCGTACGCTGTAAACCACGAAGCTGCGGCTGCCCTTGAGCAATTCAAAAAAGCTGTAAAAGTAAGACAATGCTTTTTCGCGGGCTGAGTATTGCAGCCATACTTCCTGGGTTTTTATTTCGGCGATGGTTTTTACTACCAGATCTGTCCATATGTTTTGTTCGATCGCGTCGAACGAAGCGAAAAATTTGTAGAATTCCTCTTCGGTCATTTTATTTTTCTTCGCAAACACATAAACTGATTTGGGCTGTTCGCCTTCCGTTAAAACAAAATCGATGTAGGCTTTTCGTATGCCTTCAATTGTTGCCATGGTATTCAATTTTCGTTATAAAATTAGGACATCACGCTAAAGTAAATGTCATGCATATCTATAATTAACGAGCCTTTGCTAAGGATAGTACAGCGGCCTGTTTTCCCTTAACATCGTTACAGTGTTTGTTAAGGTTTACCTGCCATTATGGTAATAACTATTAGCGACCACGTCCTGCGCATGTTCGTTGATCATCAGGTATGGAAAAAATAGAAGGATCAGCACGATCAGGATGATGCCCGCGATTTCGGCGGTGTTTAGTTTGTTCTCGTCGGCCATGGCATTTTAATTAAATATCAACATAAACGAATGGATAACCCGGTAAAGCCCGGTTAGTTTTTGAGCGACAGCATAAAATTAAAGTAAATCAGTCCGATATGCTGCAGTTTGCACTGAAAATGTTGTAACGATGTCAAATGTTGTGCTATATTGTAGATAACAACTAAATTTTTGCAAATTTGTACGCTGCGATACGGTTGACCCCCTGTTTAACTATGAGCGATAAGACGATTTTGGTATGGTTTAGGAACGATTTGCGTATTCACGACAACGAAATATTGTTAGAAGCAGTGCGCAAGGCGGATAAGATTGTACCGGTATATTGTTTTGATCCGTATTATTTCAAGACCCAGGCTTCGGGCAACACAAAAACGGGCAGCATCAGGGCGAAATTTCTTATAGAGTCGGTAGCTGACCTGCGGGAGAGCCTGCGTTCGGCTGGCGGAGAACTGATCGTTAAAATTGGAAGCCCTGCGGAGGCAATTCCGCAACTGGCAGAAAAATACCAGGTAAACGAAGTATACCACCACCGTGAAGTGGCGCACGAAGAGACTGCAATTTCGGAGGCCGTGGAAACTGCCTTATGGCGGATGAAGCTGAACCTGAAGCATTTTATAGGCCATACGCTTTACCATAAGGAAGACCTGCCCTTCCCGATCAAAGATATCCCGGATAGCTTTGCCATTTTTAAGAAAAAGGTAGAACGCGACAGTACGGTTCGGCCCTGCATTGGGACCCCCGAAGTTATCCGCACACCCGTTATTGATGATTGGGGCGAGCTGCCAACACTGGAAGAACTGGGTTTGGAAGTGCCGGTTTTTGAGGGGCAAGCCGGTGAGTTGTTTACCGGGGGCGAAACCATTGCGCTAAGGCATCTGAATGAGCTTTTTTTGAACGGGGAGCATGCGGCGCCCGGCAAAGGGGGAAGGTCTGCAACGATAAATTCATTCTCGTCTAAATTATCAGCCTGGATATCGTTGGGCTGTATATCGATGCGGCAGGTGTACTGGGAAGTAACCAATCACCAGCACAGTGCGCATACCAATGTATTTAACTCCATATTGCTGGATCTTTTATGGCGCGATTACTTCAGGTTTATGTTTAAAAAACATGGACAAAAGTTTATCGCGCTGAAGGCAAACAGCTCAAATACCGCAGATATTGCCGACAACCAGGACGAGCTTTTTGAAATATGGAAAAAAGGCGCCACCGGTATACCGCTGGTTGATGGTATTATGCATGAGCTGAATACTACCGGCTATATTAACAAATACGGAAGACAGATTGTGGCTGGTTTTTTGGTAAATGACCTGAAGATAGACTGGGTGAAAGGGGCCGAATATTTTGAAGAAACGCTGATCGATTACTCGCCTGCAAGCAATTGGGGTAACTGGGCGTTTATAGCAGGCGTTAACAATGCGCAGGAGAGCCGGTATATAATCGCTCCGCGACCGGCGCTGGAAATGGAGACTTAGTTAAGTCTAAAGTCGTAAGTCGTAAGTCTTAAGTCGCAATTTCTTTCTTTCATCGTTTTACGTCATAAGATATATTTCGTTGACAGCTGAACAGACATCTGTTGTTGATCTAATATAAACAAGCGGCGTCAGTCGGCAATTATTACACAAAGATGAATGTTCCAAAGTAACTTTCGGATCATTTCAGCGTCAAACCTACATAATGAACCCGTTTGAACAATACACGCTGGTGATCGGTCTCCTCGCCATCGCTTTCGAGGGGCTGTCCTACGTTCGAGAATTTATTCAAAAGATATTTCACAAAACATAGGATAAAGACTGCTGTGGCATCTGTTTAGTATGCTGCAACAGGTTAAATCATGTTAGTTTTGACACACACCAACGGCAAAGCAAGCACGAAGTTTTATAAATAATTTATAAAGTTTCTAAAGCGATATGCGTACTTTTGTACCGTTTTATAGATTGGTTTCTCATGGATCGTCTCAATTATATTAACAGCGGCAACGCTGCCTACATTAGTTCCTTATATGAATCGTATCAACAAGACCCTGAATCAGTAGACTTTGGCTGGCAAAAATTCTTCGAAGGATTTGACTTTGGAAGGGATAACGCCACGGTTGCTGCTACGACTCCTGAAACAAACGAACATTTTTTAAAAGAAATAAATGTACTGAACCTGATAGACGGGTATCGCGGTCGAGGGCACCTGTTTACCAAGACCAACCCTGTACGGGAGCGGCGCAAGTATTTCCCCGGCAAAGAGCTGGAAACCTTTGGTTTAAGTGACGAAGATCTGGATACCGTATTTAATGCCGGTGTAGAAGTAGGCCTCGGCCCCGCCAAATTAAGGGACATCCGCGACCTGCTGGAGCAAACCTATTGCCAGGCTATCGGCGCTGAATACAAATATATCCGCAATCCTATCAAGATAAAATGGTTTGAAGGGCGGATGGAAAGCAAAAGAAACACGCCTTCGTTTAATGTGGAGGATAAGAAGTTTATGCTGAACAAGCTGAACGAAGCTGTGGTATTTGAGAGCTTTTTGGGCACTAAATTTTTAGGACAGAAACGGTTTTCGCTGGAAGGCGCCGAGGCGCTGATCCCGGCGCTGGATTCGGTTGTTCAAAACGGATCGGAACTGGGTATTGAAGAGTTTATCATCGGTATGGCGCATCGCGGCAGACTGAATGTGCTTACCAATATCATGGAAAAGCCATATAAGGAGATATTTTCGGAGTTTGAAGGTAAGAACTTTGAAGAGGACACTCCCTTCGGCGGCGACGTAAAATACCACCTGGGTTACTCGACGGATGTTGTAACTCCGAAAGGAAAGCACGTTCACCTGAGTTTATGCCCCAATCCTTCGCACCTTGAGGCTGTTGATCCGGTAGTTGAAGGCCTCACACGCTCGAAAATTGATTTTAAGTACAAGGACGATCATTCCAAAATCTGCCCTATATTGATACATGGCGACGCCTCGGTTGCCGGACAAGGCATCGTTTACGAAGTTTTGCAAATGGAAAAGCTGGACGGTTACAAAACCGGCGGCACCATCCATATTGTTATTAACAACCAGATCGGGTTTACCACCAATTATAAGGATGCCCGTTCCAGCACGTATTGTACCGATGTGGCAAAGACGGTATTATCGCCGGTTTTCCATGTTAATGGCGACGATGTGGAAGCATTGGCCTATGTGGTAAACCTTGCAATGGAATACCGGCAGGTTTTTCATGAAGACGTTTTTATCGACATTTTGTGTTACCGGAGGTACGGCCATAACGAGAGCGATGAACCAAAGTTTACGCAGCCCGTACTTTACAAGGCGATAGAGGAGCATCCGAATCCGCTTGAGATATACAAGCAGAAATTGCAGGCTGAAGGAAGCGTTGACGCGCCTTATGCGGCTGAACTTGAAAAGAATTTCAGGAATCTGCTGCAGGGTCAGTTGGACGAATCGAAAGCCGCCGACAAAATTACCGAGACCCTGCAGATGTACGAAGGCGCCTGGCATGGTTTGCACATAGCAGGCCCGAGGGAGTTTTTCGCGCCTACAGATACGGCAGTTCCCGAAGATGAATTGCTGGAGATCGGTAAAAAAATAACAATACTGCCCGAAGGCAAGGAGTTTTTCAAGAAGATCGAAAAGCTTTTTGAAGAGCGGAATAAAATGGTGACCAAAACCCATGTATTTGACTGGGCGATGGGTGAGCTGCTGGCTTATGGTTCGCTTTTAAAGGAAGGTCACCCGATCAGGCTGAGTGGCGAGGACGTTAAACGCGGAACCTTTTCGCACCGGCACGCGGTATTGACACTCGTTGATTCGGAAGACGAATACACGCCGCTGGATACCATAGATGCACAGGCCAAGTTCAGCATTTACAATTCATTGCTGTCGGAATATGGCGTTTTGGGGTTTGAATATGGTTATGCCATGGCCAACCCGAATGCATTAACGATATGGGAAGCGCAGTTCGGCGACTTTTTTAATGGCGCGCAAATTATTGTGGACCAATATATCGCCAGTGCCGAAACTAAATGGCAGCGTGGTAATGGTTTGGTAATGCTACTGCCGCATGGTTATGAAGGGCAGGGTCCGGAACATTCATCGGCTCGCGTGGAGCGTTTTATGGAGCTTTGCGCCGACAATAACATACAGGTGGCTAATTGTACCACCCCGGCAAATTTGTTCCATATTTTGAGACGGCAGCTTTTGCGGGATTTCCGGAAGCCACTGATCATATTTACGCCAAAGAGCTTATTGCGCAGCCCAAAGTGCGTATCGAAACTGGAAGAGTTCACCCAGGGCAGGTTCCACGAACTGATTGATGATGAATACGCCGACCCCAAAAAGGTAAAACGCGTATTGCTTTGCACCGGCAAGATATATTACGACCTGCTGGAAAAACAACAGGCCGATAAACGCAAAGATGTGGCCATTGTGCGCATTGAGCAGCTATACCCCACGCCGTTGGTGCAGATACTAAAAATAAAGGCAAAATACAATAAGGCCACCGAGTTTTTCTGGGTGCAGGAAGAGCCTGAAAATATGGGTGCATGGCCGTATATTTGCCGCAAGTTCCATAACGATAAATTGATAAACCTGAATGTGATCTCGCGCCACGAGGGTAGCAGTACTGCCACCGGTTTTGCAAAACAGCATGCCGCGCAGCAGCTGCACATCGTTTCCAAGGCATTTGAAGCACCGGCCGGCAAACAGGTGAAGGCTGTGGTGAAGGAAACGACTGAAAAGATGGCCCATGTTGGAGCGGATTGATTTGAGTCTAAAGTCTTAAGTCCTGAGTCCGAAGCTTTGGATTGGGGCTTTGGAAATACTACCATAAATTATGAGTTTAACGATAAAAGTTCCGCCGGTGGGCGAATCAATTACAGAGGTTACGCTTTCGGGCTGGAAAAAGAAAGACGGCGACCCTGTTAAGATGGATGAAGTGATAGCTGAGTTAGAATCGGACAAGGCTACTTTTGAGCTTACGGCAGAAAAGGACGGAATTTTAAAAATAACAGCCCATGAGGGAGATACCCTGCCTATTGGGGCGATTGTTGCCACGATAGAAGATGGCGGCGCTCCGGCAGCGCCTGTAAAATCTGCCGCCCCGGCAGCGCAGCCACAACCTGAAGTTGTCGCCAATGCGCCTGCCCCGGCTAATGCTGTCCCGGTTACCCCGGCAGTGACGCCTGCTGTTTCCGCAGCGCTGGAAGTAAAGGTTCCAACGGTTGGCGAATCGATCACAGAAGTTACATTATCTCGCTGGATAAAAAAGGATGGCGACCAGGTGGCCATGGATGAAGCCATTGCTGAGCTTGAATCCGATAAGGCTACTTTTGAGCTTACGGCGGAAAAAGCTGGTATATTAAAAACGTTGGTTAAAGAGGGCGATACCGTTCCGGTGGGCGCTGTTGTTTGCCGCATCGAAGGCACTGCTGCGAAAGCGGCGGTTGCCGCCAGCCCTAATGGCGCAGCGCCGGTGGCTGCTCCCGCACCGGTACTGACTGATAAAAATTATGCATCAGGTACGCCGTCGCCTGCGGCGGCAAAAATATTGGCTGAAAAAGACGTTGATCCGAAAGCGCTGAGCGGGACGGGCGTTGCCGGGCGTATTACCAAAGAAGATGCGCTTTTGGCGGAAAAAGTTTCTGAAAACCCCCAAGGCAAAGTGACGCCCGATACCACAGCAAAGCCGGCACCGGCCAGCGTTAAAACTGAAGCTCCGAAACCAGCAGTGACTACCGGCCCGCGTGCTGAACGCAGGGAAAAAATGTCGTCGCTGCGGAGGACCGTTGCCAAGCGATTGGTGGCTGTTAAAAATGAAACTGCGATGCTGACCACGTTTAACGAAGTGGATATGGCGCCGATTATGGAGCTTCGGGCAAAATACAAGGATAAATTTAAAGAAAAGCATGGCGTGGGCCTGGGCTTTATGTCGTTCTTTACCAAGGCGG
>Ga0302303_10001519_pt1 | contig 15001 bp, 13 predicted proteins | sample III_Palsa_E2_1_FD_194542 | JGI IMG/M metagenome (GOLD analysis project Ga0302303, IMG submission 194542) | Peat permafrost microbial communities from Stordalen Mire near Abisko, Sweden - III_Palsa_E2_1 | ecosystem: Environmental > Terrestrial > Soil > Palsa > Peat permafrost | place: Sweden... | reverse complement strand
TTCATCATCTAGTTTAATAACCTACATCAATTTTCGGATTGCTTAGCCAAAAAATTATAGGGTTTGCCGGGCAATTTGCCAAGTCTAAATCAGCTTCTTAATTTGATCCATCCTAAACAAGCGGGGATAGTGTCGCCGGAATTCGACGCCTGCCCGATAAACACCTTGTGGAATGATCAATAAAACTCCAAGATTCGTACTTTATCCCTGACACTGGGGATGTTATAATGATGAAGCACTCTGAAAAAGGGCTTACACTGAAAGGATTAAGTTATGAACTATCGAAAAGGTTTTACCTTGATCGAACTACTCGTAGTTATAGCCATTATAGCTATTCTCGCCGCTATTCTGTTTCCGGTTTTCGCTAAGGTGCGTGAAAAGGCGCGACAGACATCATGTTTGAGTAATGAGAAGCAGCTTGGTCTGGCTTTTATCCAGTACTCTGAGGATTATGACGAGCACTACCCTGTCGGTGCTACAGGCGGCTATCTCACCTTTTGGGGGTTAAGCTGGACCGGCCGTATCTATCCCTACGTTAAGAGCACGGGAGTCTATCATTGCCCGGACGATACCACACCGACCACGGCAGGAGATCCTAACTCGGTCGCTGTATCCTACAACTACAACGCAAGCCTCCTCTTCAACAATGGAAATGCCGCGTTCCCAGGACCAGTCGGTGCAGAGGCCGGCTTTAATGCTCCCTCCAAGACTGTGCTTCTCAACGAGATTTCGGGCGATCCGGTTGACGTAACCACCGACAACGAGGGAGCGCTCACAACCGGCTCTACATATTCCGTGGGCAGTAATGGAACATGGGCCGGTACGGAAAATCAGTGGGGTCCCACAAACCCTACGGTACTATTTGAGACTGGCGTACTCGGTGGGCGTGCTGAAAGCGCGGCATCCTACATTGACAAGGCCAACCTGGGACGTCACAATAACGGAAGCAATTACCTGCTTTGTGACGGGCACGCCAAGTGGTATCCCGGTGGCGCCGTCTCATCCGGATTTAGCGCTCTGCTCCCAACGAATCCGCAGTCAAGCGGCGACGACAGCACGTACCCATACGCTGCCGGCACGGCCGACTCGAGCAACACGTATGCCATAACATTCTCGGCTACTTAAAGTAGTAATAACGTAGTTCTTCATGGTTGGTGGGAGTAAATTACGCGGTGCGGCATCTGGTCTCCCTCTACAAAATCACGAAATTGCGGGCAATTTGATTCGTGATTTCGTGGCAGGGGAACCGGATGGCGCATTGCAACTAACTCTAATGAACTCAAATGCCACGGTCACCTATCCGGACGACATAGAGCTCTCCTTAATCGGCGTAAATGATGTACACGCTCCGGGATACGTTGTCGACCGCAGGGATGGGACGAGAGACTACCTTCTCGAATATTTTCAAAGCCCGGTCACCGTACAGGACGCTCAAGGGCGAACGAGGCATGACGCTGGCGTATTCATCCTATATGCTCCCGGCCAGTCCCAGTACTTCCACGCCGACGGATCTCTCAGGCATAGCTGGGTGCAAATTGCCGGAGATGGAGTGAGAGACTGCCTGGAGCGGTACAAGATCCCGATCAATCAGGCTATCCCTCTCGAACAGGGCGATTTCCTGACGCTGCATCTGGAAGAGGCCCAGCTCCAGCTCGTACGCAGACAGGCCTTTGCCGAAGATGCAATCGCCGAGATCGGTCGAAATATATTTCGGCATCTCGCCCGCGCGCTTTATGCTCAGTCTTCGGGCGAACTCACACCCTATCAACGCGATCTTCTGGTAACGCTTTTGCGAGTGCGTGCTCAGGTATTTAAGGACGTAGAAAGGCGCTGGACGATCGACGACATGGCTTCCCTCGCCAATATGAGCCAGGCGCGCTTTTGCATTGCGTACAAAGCCAACTTCGGATCGGGACCAATTGACGACCTGATCGACTTCAGGCTGCGACACGCGGAGCTTCTGCTGCGGCGACTACCGATTTCCGTGTCTGATGCGGCACAGTTCTCAGGGTTCAACTCCGTCCCCAACTTCCACGTTCTCTTCCGGAAGCGTTTTGATCGTTCGCCAAGCAGCAACCGCAAGAATAACGGACATACCATCAGCGCCATGGATCCACGAGAGGTTCTTTTCAACTCTGCAGCGGCAAAGAAGATCGACTTGCTCTATTTCAAGCCTGAAGGACATTGGAGCTTCGACGCCTGTACGACCGAAGATATCGTCGATGATCTTCGCAAGCATCCGAAAGCCGAAATCCATCACTACGCACAGCTAACCGCTGGACGAACCGGGGGAAAGGCGCTGCATTTAAACGGCGCAGGTTACCTGAAGATTCCTACACCGATCGTCGATACGTCGCGCAGCTATAGCGTCTGCTGCTGGCTGAAGCGAGATCGAGACGGCAAAATGACGGCCGTCAGTATTGGGGGCGCTCACCACGGCGCATTCTATCTGCAGCACATCCCGCGCGACGGAGGATTTGTGCTAGTTGTTTCTCGATCGCCCAAAGATAGTTCCGGCATATTCCTGGTAAGCAGGGAGCCGGCAGCTCTCGATCGGTGGCACTTCGTAGCTGGCGTTCACGATGCCGATCGCCGCGAGATACGACTTTATGTCGACGGTGACGTGAGGGACGCCATCCCCTACAAGACCCCGTGGAGAACTGACGGAGCTACGTATTTTGGCTGCAGTCATGTGATGGGAATGACCACCGACGAATGGGCAGGCTTACTTGACGACGTCCGTATTTACGATTACGCGCTTACAGACGATGAGATTCGTACCATGTATCGGAGTTCTGACGATGCAAACGAGTGAGGGGTTTTCAGTGCCCGTAAGCAGGATTTCCGTTCTAGAGCTTGGAATAGACGCCGTTCACGCCAGGGGATTCGATGTAGACCCCCCGTCTCCCAGCGAATTCTATACCTTTTCCTACTACAGCAGCCCAATCGTGCTTGCCGACAGATCCGGAATTCGCGAATGGCCGGCAGGGGTTAGCCTGCTCTTGTGCCCCGAAGATCGTCGCTACATGCACGCAAGGAGCGAAGACCTGCAAAATAGCTGGTTTCACTTTGACGGCGAAGACGCAGCCGCATACCTCGATAAGTATGCAATCCCAACAAACACCGTAATGGACCTTGGGGAACTGCACTTTCTGAAACCTATCCTCGAGGAAGTGAACGAAGAAAGGTCCCGGCGACCATTACATTGGGAAGATGCGGTTTCGGATCTCACAAGACGCTTCTTGAGAGAGCTTGGATATGTTATCGCTGAGGCGGAAAGGGCCAACACGTCCACCCAGCGCCGAGCCGAGAGGTTGATGCGTGATATCCGCATGCGTGTGCACTCAAACCTGTCGCATCGCTGGACCGTCGAAAACATGGCCGCTCTGGGCGATTACAATCCCACCTGGTTTGCCACCGCTTACAAACGCCATTTCGGACTGAGCCCGATTGACGATCTGCTGCAGGCACGGATGAAGCACGCCGACGCTTTGCTGCGCCATCTTCCCATGACGGTTTCACAGGTTGCCACAAACTGCGGATTCGCCAATGTGGAGCACTTTACGCGCCTTTACAGAAAGCGTATGGGATGCACGCCGGGCCAAACCCGAAGACATGGCGTGCAGATTTAGCCCCTGGCTCTACTGTTTCTGGGGCGGTTTACCGAAAGTCATATTGTCTACGTTCCAACCAGGAGTGTCCTCCATCAGAGTTAAAACCTGCTGCCCTGCGCGCAGCGTTATCCAGTACGACACAAACATCCAGGTCCACCAACCGCCCGTGTTAGGAACGTCCACTTTTGCAGTGAGAGCGTTCCCGGCAGCGTCCGCCAGATGAAAAGCGCCTAGTGCGCCAGTGGGAGAAGCTACCCGAAAAGTCACAACATACGTGCCTGCAGCCGCCACGTTTACCGTGTACCTGGCCCATTGGCCCTGGTCTGTATACCCCAGGTCGTAGCCCATGCTACTGGCGGGTTTTGTTTCAATAGCGCTATTATTGTCCTGCCTGTATCCAGTCTGACCGCCTGCGGTGTTCTGATTAAAGGCGATTCCTCTTCCACCTAAATCGTAGTCTTCCGACTCAACTGTTCCAGGAATATTGTGCGGACCGTGAAAAGGTGATCCTATGCGAGAGCTCGGAACATCGTTGGCCTGACTTGGTACTCCCGCATTAAGATTAAGAGAGCTGACTCCCGCCCAGCTATCGACAGGTTCCAGATAGATGGAATGATTCGCATACGCTAGATTTCGGATCGTACAGAGCGGCGCATCGGGCGACTGGCCAGCTGCGTACTCTGGAAACTCTCCCTTTACCTGACCATCGATCGTAACTCGAAGCTTGCCTGTACGGTAAACAACATTGTTTACTTCAACGGTCCGTGCCGGCACGCCGTAAATCGTTACTCCGGTCCCCGTAAAGATGTAGGTTGCGGAGGAACCTGGCCCCCCTGCGTGCGCGCTGGCGATCGTCGAACTAAGGGACGTGCAGCTTGACATCCGATCCCAGATCCAGCCGGGCGCTTTGTCGTCAACGCGAACTGCAGCAGGCGCCGCGCTGGGTGTCTGGGCCCAGCAGGAACAAACATTTGTGGCTGCGGCGAGTGCTACGAGAAGATTTACAAACGGAATTCTCGAATACATAGTACTTGTCCTTCATACTAGCAAACATCAATCAGAGCTACTGGTGAACCATCTAAGTGCTTGGTTGGTTCAACACATAAACTATACCACGATAATACCAAAAGGACCATATTAAGGACTAAGAAACACTGATTCATTTCCCAGAATGAGTACTGACTCATAGTATCACGGACTCTGCTTATTGTCAACTAACAATGCGAAAAGCATATGACTTGATGCACATTTAATATGACAATAACTACTAACCAATTCGATGGCCTGTTCTAAGCCGACGAAACAAGGGCCAATCCCTGAAATGAGATTGGCCCTGTAAGGATAAAAATTTTACGAGGTCAGGGAATCAGGTCGGCTACTGAAATACAAGCATGCGGCGCAGATAGTGGGGAAAGCGATTCGGTTTCAGTACACGTCGTGACAACGGAATAGCGGGCGCCGTACGCGCTGTCCGGATCATTCGCCGGCTGACGGCACACTTCAACGACACGAGAGCGAAGATTTACGATCCAGTACTCAGGAATGCCCGCACTTGCATACAGGTCGGATTTAACCCCACGGTCGAAGCCAACGGTACTATCGCTGATCTCTACAACTAATTCTGCGGTAGATGGATGATCTTTGGGATAGTCTTTCCAATTCCCTTTAACGACCGCGATATCCGGTTCAGGCTCGCTATTCTCCGAAAGGGCAAGCGGCATTTGCACCCGAACAAAAAAACCAGAGGAGAATACATCCTGCAGAGCATAAAGCACCGCGGTAACAGCATTGGCATGAGGACTTTTTTGCGGACTCATCTTTTGGACTATCTCTCCGCCAATCAGTTCTATGTTTGGGCCTGAAGCAAAGATACCAGCGTCAATTGCATGGTCATATCGCTCACGAGTCCAAAGGAACCGAGCCGGTGACAACTCCTGAGTAGATTGTTGAAGCAGTGTGGCCATCTCACGCTTATATTACCCCAAAGGTTAGCAAGAAGCACGAGGCACGAGAGCGCAATACACCCATGCTGATGAGGAGGTCCTTTCCTACCATTACTCCTATCCATTGCAGACAGTGATCGAGCTCGGAATCATCGGGCTAACTTATGTCCTTACTACGGTCAGGAGGTTGCAAGCCAAATAATATTAATAGTGACTGAATCAGGCATTCTGTACCCTGCCTGGAATTAGTGGAATCTAAATTTTGCTTTCGGAACGTGTCAATGAAATGGTGACTAGTCTCTTGGGAAATATTCAAGCAAGGCTAGGTGTTATAGTACCCAGTAACTAAAAACGGTCCGGTGGGAGTGCCGTTAATTGTATCAATTCCATAGTCAGTAGCGTTGCCAGATATCTCGCTACCGTCGGCAGACATGGAGCCTTGAAACGTAGCACGCATAAAGCCGTCGTTAGTTGCGGACGCATTAAAGGATGTACCAGTCAACGTGCCGCTCATCGTGTAGATACCGGAAAGTATATCAATTGTGCCAGTTATGTTTCCGCCGGCATCGACTGTAAACGCCATACTTAGGGTCTCTTCATCATTGGTAGCTGGGGTCATTGAGCCGGAGTAATAGCCTACGCCCGCCCTGAACCCAGTTAAGGGCGGGGGAACAGGCTCGTCCGCGTTATATGCAAGGGTCGAGGTTTCCTCGGAATTAACGGTGCCCTGAGAGTTCGTTATATCGCCAGAAACTTCCGAATTAACAATATCTATATTTGTCTGTATTACTGTTAGGACAAGAAAGGTCACGCCAGCTATGGTGGCAATAGCAGTTACCGCGGGTGTGGAGGCAGTTACGCCCAATAAGCCTATTGTGCCCGCGAGAATCCCACCAGACGACAAGTCTGAAAAGAACGTAGTGAGAAATGGATAATTGCTGGTCGAGTCCTGCAGCGCAGTCCCAAAGGCAGAAGCAGCGTCGGATGCGAAGTCATCAAGCGGTTTCACCTTCAAACTGGACGCGGAGCGTACTACGGAGGAGCTCTCCCGCTCCGCGCTTGACGCTTGCTTCCGAATCGATGCAGCCGTAGGGAGAGAACTCAATTGATAGGAAGTTCCGTTTTCTGTTACAACCGCGCCTCCGACCAAAGCGTTTGAACTGTTGTATACGTAAAAAAGACTTGAGTCGCTGATTCGTACGTTAGCGCAAGATATCCACCACCAGGCTCGCTCGCCAGGATGACAGGCCTTCCTGACGTGTCAAACCAGGTGGTCACTGTTTGAGATGGACTAGCAGACCACGCTATAGATTGACAAAGCCGCGTCGTAAGACCGTTTGTGTTCTTGATACCATAAAAAATCAAGTTAGTTTGGTTAACATTTGCGATCTGAACAATTGGATTTATCGGAAGCCCGTCAGAGCTTGTGGCCACGGATACGGTGCTCGGATCGAATGTGGCGGACGAGCTTGACGAGGTTCCGGTTCCCGTACCGGAAGTACCGCTATGGCTAGAAGAACCTCCACCACAGCCGGCCAACGCAGTTGTACCAGCGACACACACCAAGGCGCGGCCGGAGTGGCTTAAAAACTCTCGCCGAGTAAACATTGCATAGCTAACAATTTTTCGCGCGCTCATGAGTGATGGGACTCACCTTCAACGTTTTTATATCGCAGAGACACGGAGCGGAAATGAGGGACTGAGGGGCACCACCTCCGGCAACAAAAGCGCGCCGGACGGCAGAAATCGAGACAGTGCCATGATGAGCTCATTTAATGTAACGGAAGCCAAAAGGCAAAGATGCAGTTATAACTGCATATTCCGGGCGAAAATGATCACTGATTCCGATCCAAAGTGATCACCGATTCCGGCGAAAAATGATCGCCTGGGATGGGCGCTGCGACGCGGGATAAATAGCAAATAGGCGTGTATCCTTCTTGCGAAAGTAAGGAGGGTTCTATGCCTCGGGAGCGTTTATCCATGCGTAAAGTAAGAGAAGTCCTTCGCCTCAAGTATGAACAGGAACTCAGCAATCGTGCTGTAGCTACGAGCTGTCGTCTTAGCGCCGGGTCTGTCCATGACTACCTTCAGCGAGCCAGGGTCGCTGGATTGTCGTGGCCGCTGCCCGAGGGCATCAGCGACGAAGCTCTTGATCTAAGATTGTTTCCTCCAGCCTCTTCGCTTCCCTCCGACCGACCCGCGCCTGACTGGGAGAAGGTCGCTCACGAACTCCACGGTAAAGGGGTCACTTTGGCTCTGCTGTGGGAAGAGTACCGCAGCAGTAACCCGGACGGGTACGGCTACAGCCGGTTTTGTGAGCTATTCCAGCACTACCGTGGGACCCTCGATCCTCGGATGCATCAAATCCATAAGGCCGGCGAGAAGCTCTTCGTCGACTACGCGGGCATGACGATGCCTGTCATTGACCGCTCCACAGGCGAAGTCAGGGAGGTTCAGATCTTTGTTGCCACCCTGGGCGCCAGTGACTACACCTATGTGGAGGCGACGTGGTCCCAATCCCTGGAGGATTGGATAGGCTCACATGTTCGGTCCTTTGCGTTTTTCGGCGGCGTCCCCAGAATCGTCGTTCCGGATAATCTCAAAAGCGGCGTAACTTCCCCCTGCTTCTACGAGCCCGACCTAAATCGCACCTATCAAGAAATGGCCTCCTTTTACGGCGTGGCTGTAATTCCGGCCAGGGTCAGAAAGCCGCGCGATAAAGCTATTGTGGAGAATCACGTGCGTACCGTAGAGCAGCAGGTTCTTGCTCGCTTGCGCAATCGGATTTTTTTATCCCTGGCCGAGCTCAATAAAGCGATTTGGGAGCTACTGGACAACCTCAACAACCGGCCTTTCCAAAAGATGAAGGGAACACGCCGCTCCTTCTTTGAAGAGATTGATGCTCCAGCGCTTGGTCCACTTCCTGAGGAGCCATACGAGTACGGTGAATGGGGCAAGGCAGGCGTAAATGTCGATTATCATGTCGCGGTTCTCAAAAGCTACTACAGTGTCCACCATAAACTGATCAAGCAGAGAGTGGAAACTCGAGTAAGTGCCAACACTGTCGAAATCTTCCTAAAGAACGTTCGCGTTGCCAGCCACATCCGCAGCTCCAGGAGGGATACTATTCGACCCTCCCGGAGCACAAGCCCAAAAACCACCAGGGAGGATGGCCGCCGGAGCGCCTGATCAAGTGGGCCGGCGAAACTGGCCCCTCTACCGCCCGAATGGTGGAAGAGCTGCTGTCGCGCCTCGTCCATCCGGCCAGTTAGGCATGCTGCACCCTGCACGAATGCATCCGGAGCAAGGGTACCGACGCTGCCTGGGCATACTATCCCTATCCAGGCAATATGGTGGGGATCGGGTGGAACTTGCGTGCTCTCGGGCGCTCGCATTCCAGGCCATCTCCTACCAAAGCGTCAAGCAAATCCTCAAGAACAATCTCGATGCAGCGGCACTCCCAGATCCGGCTGACGAAAGACCGCCACTTACGCACGAAAACATCCGTGGAGCTGCCTATTACGCGTCCATAGGCAACGTTACGCCAGCCACGGATTCTACTGCTTCACTCTTCGAGATAGAAAGGCAATAAAACATGCTTAACCATCCCACCTACGAAAAGCTACGGTCTATGAAACTACTGGGAATGGCCCAGGCACTGGAAGAACAATCGAGCCAGGCTCTCTATGCATCGCTGAGCTTTGAGGAACGACTCGGGTTACTCGTTGATCGGGAGAGTGCATCGCGCGATAATCGGCAATTGGCCATTCGGCTCGGTAAAGCAAAACTACGCCTAAATGCCGCCTTTGAGGACATTAACTTCAAAAAGCCGCGTGGGCTGGACCGTTCGTTGGTCATTGCCCTGGGCGAAGGAGATTGGATTCGTCAGCACAACAATTGCCTTATCACCGGCAAGACTGGAGTGGGCAAAAGTTATTTGGCCTGTGCTATCGCCAACAAAATCTGCAGAGACGGCGGTAATGTCGCTTATGCCAGGGTGCCAAAGCTGTTTGCCGAACTGTCCATCGCCAAGGCGGACGGAAGCTACAGGCGAAAGATGCTCGCACTGGCGCGCGTCGATCTGCTAATTCTTGATGACTGGGGATTGTATCCAATGACGACCGAACAGAGCCGAGACTTCCTGGAAATCCTGGATGACCGCTATGATCGGCGCTCAACGATGGTCGTCAGCCAAACCCCCGTCGATCTCTGGCACGCTATGATTCCCGACCCCACCGTGGCCGACGCAGCTCTAGACCGACTTGTCCACAATGCCTACCGCATCGCGCTTACCGGTCCGTCAATGCGAAAGGAAAATGCTATGCAAGAGCAAATCCAACAAGCGTCCGATGACGAGAATGCTGCAGGAGCGTAACCCGATGCCGCAGCCAAAAGTCTACGAATCGCACGCGCAAAGGCAGGCGGCGTACCGCCGGCGCTGCCAGGACGCAAGGCGTCAGCAGTTGCAGGCCAAAGGTCTGCCCGTATTACCAGCCATTTCCACGATGCCCGGCACCGTGCGTTGGAATCAGGCAATGGCCCACGTATGCTCCCTGCTCGCGCTCATTGAGCAAGAGATGCAGGCGTACTACGACGACCAATCCGAAGCGTGGTTGGAAAGCGAGCGTGCCGATCAATTCCAAGAACGCCTTGAGGCTGTCTCACAGGCACTGCAATCTGTGGAGGATCTCCGTGAAGGCTAACGATAAAAATCACCTTGCAGGATCGGCATGACTAGCCCACCTAGAATCGGCATAACGATGCCGCACGGAATCGGCATAGCTGGACCGTATTCTAGTCCTCCTACCTGCAGGGGGCCACCGAGCCAAACCGTAACGTGACGATTGAAAGGAGCCGTTGTGGGGCGATCAGGAAAAGCCAATAAAGGCTCTGCTTGATTTCCTCAAACTATCAGTACCATAATTGAAATACCCGTGTCGCAGACCGATTGTAGACGACCGCCAGAAACACTAATTAGTGATCACATTGAAGCGGAATCAGTGATCAGATTGCAGCGGAATCGCTGATCACTTTCCCCCGGAATCAGTGATCATTTTCAGCGGAATACGCAATAACGAAGCAATAGCAATGAGCCATTTAAAAACTGATGGTTAGTCAGCTTTCAATAGTATACAGGCAATCACATAAATTTCGGCTAGTAGTGACGAACAATATTCGCTAGTGTTTTTTTGACAAGCAGAAATTGCATAAAGGCCATTAAGGGAAAACATCGGTGTTGGATCCGAGCGCTGGATGGCCGACCATAGCAAACGGGGAAATTCGACATGTCCACCTACTCGACCATTTTGGTCAATGCAACGCTGCCGTAAATGTCGTTGTGGATTTTGCGCTCTTACGGTGCGCAGGAAGGTCGAAGCCTGTTACGCCAAATAGCGGAGAAGATTCTACCCCAAATAATTGAAAAAGTGACAGGAAAATCGTCAGGCCTCTTGCCCTCAATTGGTCTAAAATAACTCCTTTTACGTTTCCGTTGCCCCTACTCGGCTCCCGGCTTTCCTGTTTCAAAACCCGTCTCATTATCGTGTCGGCATCCAGCAAACCGACCACCCCATACTCTTCTTGCCTTTACTAACGAAAAGGCGCATTGAGGTTAGTAACCCATCCGACCCTTAAAAGCTCTGACTGTAACCTCAGAGTTATCCACCCTGCTTCTTTTGCCACTGATAAAGGACATTATCAGTGGCATACATGCATTTGGAGCGGGTACGCAGTGTGTACTTTCAGAATTATTTGTCACCTATTAGGTGAACACTGGTCCAGGACAATTACAACTGCAGCATGTCGCTCATAACCTCAAATTTTAGTTGCTCTGGCCCCTCGAAGTAAACGGCGTAGTAGTACGGACCGTATGACAGGTGAGGCTACTTTAAAGGCGAGGTGCCCCCCTGTGTCCTGGTGGAATACCTGAAGCCCGGAAAAAGCACGGGAAGTGGGCCAAAATCCCACAGTTCAATAGCAATCCATATTGGCAACGACTCAGTGGGGCCATACTTAGTCTTGTGGTGATCTACAAAGGCATCCTTAGATCGTCGGACATGCTCATGAAATTGGTCTATCCATTTATCGTACTCAGAATGTGGAGACGGCCGCGTTGTAAAATTAGGGTGGAATAAGCTAGGATTCTCATGCGCAAAAGGATCAATCTTCCCTAACAACAAAGCAATTTCAGTTCGCGCTGCGATCTCAACACGTTCCAGAGCATCTAAGCAAAAGCAGTTTTAGTGTCCTGTCTTCGTTGGTGAGTAATATCATAACGCAAGAGCTGGTCAACAAAGAAGGCATATAATTCCTGGTAAAATGTAATAGGCTACAACTTCAGATCGCTAAAAGGATCATAAATTTTATGAGAAGACTTACTTCTACAATCGTTGGCGGCATAATTGCAATTTGTCTAATCAGTCGTCCGTCATTCGCACAATTTCCTCCCGTCTTCTATCATCAGGAAACGCAACTTGTGGATGTCGGGGTCTACAATGTTCCGATTCGTACAGCGCTCGATCAGCTCTTCGTCGCTGTCGGGAAGAGTTACGTGATCAGTCCGCAGATCACTGGAAATGTTACCGTCGTTTTGGACGAGGTGCCGTTTGATTTTGCACTACGCTCAATACTGCGTGCGACTATGCCAGGTCTGCAATATCATTTAGACGGCACCACCTACGAGATCTTCAGGGGGAATCCTGATGTGGCAGGATCAGTCGCGTTGCCCAACGTCAATATTGTTGTGAATAATTGCCAATCTGATCAAGTATTAAGAACATTCTTAGATAAGTGGGGCGTCAAATATGTGCTCGATCCCGCGGTTTCGCAAAGCTTAGTAGATGCCCATTTGAACAACGTATCGGCCGTAGTAGCACTGCAAACTTTACTAAATGATAGCAATCCACCTTTAACATATGTGGTCAACGACGGCACGCTATATATAAAGCCGCTTGCACGTATAGGTTCGTATCCGGTCGCTACTGGTAACGGAATCACGCCGAGTTCGGTCAAGGCATACCCTGTTACTTCGCCGGATGCGTCCGGGCTTAGTCCGGTCAGGGCATACCCTGTTACTTCGCCGGATGCGTCCGGGCTTAGTCCGGTCAGGGCATACCCTGTTACTTCGCCGGATGCGTCCGGGCTTAGTCCGGTCAGGGCATACCCTATTTCGCAGAACGTGCGATGGGTTCCGTTTAGTGAATTGGCCACTCAGAGTCCGGCGACCAATTACACATCTGCAGCGACAAGTCAGGTCGCGTCTACTAACAACGACAACAGTGTGCTAGCCGGCCTAATTTTCTTAGGGCTCATGGCATTAACCGTCAACAATTCTATCAACGCTTCCACCCCCTCCAATCCAAACGGACACAACTTTACGCAATCCGAAGAAAACTGGAGCCTAGTCAACCAGGTATACCCCAATAGGGAATCAAACCATTAGCGTCCATGTGTCCTGGTGCCTATTGACACCCTTACCAAATGCTTGAACTTATCCGTCGAGGAAGCAATTCTTGGCGAGGAGATACCAGGAATCCTTGTTGGGTTGGTCTCAGAAAACGGACAAACCTTTTTTGATCTAAAAGGGCAACCCGTGAAGCTCCCACAGCTTAAAACTCTACTCTTGCAACTCTAGAGATGGGCAAAATCTAGTCTACCTTCACAGATGTTGACGTGATGTCAAAAGCGGGATAAACGCTAACAGGGTCGCTGTAGTATGTCGCGGCCATAAATGAGGGCTGCCTCATCTCTGAAGCAGCCCAAGCATAACTACTTAGATTTCTCGCTACACTACCAGGAACCGAGCGCTACTGTCGTTCGGTCGCGCATGCAGGTGTCGGTGCCCGTGGTTGACAACTTCGATATGATCTAGCCACAATCCACAGAGCTAGCCGGTTCGGATCCTCGGATCTTCCTGCGCAATCGTAATAGGAGTGCGCAGACTGTTAAGGCAAACATTACGCCTAATGAAACGAGAGATGACGGTTCCGGCACGGCAGCGGGACTGAATGCCAGATCGTAGGGAGTGCTCAATCCGGTAGAGGCGAAGGTTCCAAGGTCAGCTCCGGTCGGTGAAAACTGCTCAATCGTGTTGTTGTTGCGATTGGCAGCAAAGAGGTCGCCGCCTGTGTTGAACGCCAGACCTATGGGGGAGTTCAATCCGGTGGAGGCGAAGGTTCCAAGGTCGGCTCCGGTCGGAGAATACTCTTCAATCGTGTTGTTGTAGATATTGGAAGCGAAAAGGTCGCCGCCTGTGTTGAACGCCAGACCTTCGACGCCATCCAATCCGGTGGAGGCGAAGGTTCCAAGGTCGGCTCCGGTCGGAGAAAACTCCTCAATCGTGTTGGTGCCGAAATTTGCAACAAAGAGGTCGCCGCTTGTGTTGAACGCCAGACTTGTTGGGTTGTCCACTCCGGTGGAGGTAAAGGTTCCAAGGTCGGCTCCGGTCGGAGAAAGTTCCTGAATCGTGTTGCCGAAGTAACTGGCAACGAACAAGTCGCCGGCATTATTGAACGCCAGAGAGCTGGGGCCACTCAGTCCGGCGGAGGTGAAGGTTCCCAGGTCGGCTCCGGTCGGGGAAAACTCCTCAATCGTGTCATCGAGGTTATTGGTGGCGAAGAGATCGCCGCTGGTGTTGAACGCAACACCTGTTGTAAGGGTCACACCTGTGGAGGCGAAGGTTCCCAGGTCGGCTCCGGTCGGGGAAAACTCATGGATCGTGTTGTTGCCGCTATCGGCGACGAAGAGGTATTCGGCGCGCGCTGGCAACGCGCAGAACAAGGCGGTCACTGCCGCCAGCGCAAGAATTCGAACGTTAGACGTTAACATCGGATTGTTCTCCTTTCGAACTTAGAACAACAAAGCTAGGCACTTGGAAGCGAATAGCCATATAGAAGCAACCGGGGCTGATATGGCAGGAAAACAACATTCGCCCATCAATAATACCACAGTTCGGAATGTCTATGGAGAGGGTTCTACTATTTTATAGGACTTTCGCTCGGTTTAGTTAATTCAAATGAATTAACAACACAGAATATAAAATATTCCTGACAGGATTCTACTTTACTTGCCAATGCGGTTACATCAGCATGAGGTAACACATGGGGCGGCTCATGCCGCAAAGCACTTGTTGGAGCGGCGATAAGTAGTTACAGCGTATCCTTGATACTAGACCCCGTAAGTTTCCTCAATGAGAAGACCTACGGGTTTGCCGTCGTAATCCAACCCGGAAAGTTTGCAACCGATAAAGGACATTATCAGTTGCAAAGCTGGTGTTTGAGCAGGTACACCGTGATCAGCTTGTCTTTGGCATCAGGGCTCACGAAATAAGCCCCATAATTGTGAATCAAGTCACATTTAGGCCAGTAATTCACAGGGCAACCGCATCTAAATTCGTCATCTTCCACAATTTGCCTTAATGTGGCAAAGATGTCAATTAAGACAGGA
>Ga0302303_10001511_pt1 | contig 15054 bp, 16 predicted proteins | sample III_Palsa_E2_1_FD_194542 | JGI IMG/M metagenome (GOLD analysis project Ga0302303, IMG submission 194542) | Peat permafrost microbial communities from Stordalen Mire near Abisko, Sweden - III_Palsa_E2_1 | ecosystem: Environmental > Terrestrial > Soil > Palsa > Peat permafrost | place: Sweden... | reverse complement strand
CCCCACATGCCTTTATCCGTTTTGTAGGCAACAGCCTGCATGCTACCGATTATGCCCGTGTGGATGAATGGGTACATCGCATACTGCAATGGAGGACGCAGGGCTTGCAATCCGTTTGGTTTTTTATGCACCAGCATGATGAGCGCTATTCACCCGAACTGGCCGATTACGTGGTGGAGAAATTAAATGCAGCTTTGGGTACCCAGTTGCAAAGACCAAAGTTTATAGATAGGGATAAAGGATTGTTTGATTAGTTGTCTGAATCAGAATTTACAGAATTAAGGAATTAACAGAATGTTTTATGACATCTGGCAATTCTGTAAATTTTAAAATTTTGTAAATTCTGATTCAGACAATTTACTGCGATACCATCCCCGATATCACGTTAATACTTAAAGCCACAATAGCCGTATTAAAAGCGAAGGATATAAGGCCATGCAGCAGGCAAAGGCGGCGTATTTTCCGGTCGCTTATCTCCACATCCGATACCTGGAAGGTCATACCTACCACGAAGCCGAAATAAACAAAATCTAAAAAATCCGGCTCATCCGCATCGGGAATGATAAGGCCGCCGCCGGGTTTTTTGCCACCGTCGTCGGTATCGGTATCATAAAACATGTGGGCATATCTTAACGAAAAAATGGTATGCACCAGCCACCACGAAACAAATACGGAAGCTATAGCCAGCAATATATGAGCGTTTCTAAGTTCCTCTGATAAGCCTTTGCTCGCTTTTAATAAAAAGATAATGGCTACCAGGCTTACCAGCGACGCCGTAATGATAAATATAAACAACAGCGTACGGCTCGAATCCTGCAGTTTGGCGATTTTTCTTACTTCACGCGGGTGCGATGTTAAAATTATAATCCAGTTTAATATGATTACAGTTAGCGCGCAGCCTATCCAAACTACCTGCGCCAGCGCAGGCGGCGATAGTGAATGATTAAAACAGAAAAAAACGATTACGCTGACCGCTATTGCCAACATTAGACGATAATGCGCGTCTATCTTATAAAATATCCTTCGGTCGGTTGTTAAAGTTTTTGCCATTAAATAATAAATTAATCTTCAATAATTTCAATTACCCTACCAACCTGCCCGTCTTCCAACCTCACTTTTATACCTCTTGAATGATGGGCTGAACTGGTTAATAAATCCTTCACAAAGCCGCGTGTGCGTTTGCCGCTGCGCTGGTCTTTTTTCAGGATAATGTCTACTTCAAGTCCGGGATAAATATCGCTTCTGTTTTGGCCGTTCATAAGTTATTTGTCATTTCAAAAAGCTCGTCGGTTGTAAATATATTGACAAACCCTTTCGCTTTCAATCCCTTAATAAGTTTTTTATCCCCAGACCATATCTTGCACCTGAATTGTTTGGCATATGCTACGTATTGAATATCATCAATATCCACATCCTTAACCAATTCATTCGCTTCAATCCAATATTTTTGTGTGATTTGCTCTTCAGAAATAAACGTTATGTTTTTACATAAACGATATTCCGCTTCCATTACCTGGTCAAGATTTAAACCGGAAATATGTTGTAATTTGGGATATTTGTCTTTTATCTCATACCTTAAAAATTCGGGAGCTATGAAACTGAACCTTTTTTGGGAATTTATTAAAAGATCGCCTATTTTTCCATTGGACTTTAATATTCCACTGAAAACAATATTGGCATCCACAATGATTTTCACTTAATAAATCGTGATTTGTTTGCCTGCCACCAGGATGAATTAACCTCTTCAGCCAATTTATCAACGTCAGCTTGCTTGGCTTTTGAACTTGCAGTAGCTTCAAGGTATTTAATATAATCTATGACACGCTGCAAGTCAAACTTATTTACCGAAGAAGATACGGTAATAGTTACTTTATTGTTATCTGTGCTTTCAATCAACATATACAAATATAATAAATTATTATACGTTAAGTTTTGACTTGATTATTTTCCGACCAACCCCTCTATCGCCCTCTCTACCTTCACAAAATCAAAACTCGCTACCAGCTTATTAAATGCAGCTTCAATATGCTCATTGCCCAAATTGCCAATGCTGCCTTCGTGGGTATGGTTTACTTTTTTATCTGGATTAAAGTTACCGTTTTCAATAGCAAGGCCTACTTGCTTGTAAGCATCGCGGAAAGGCGTGCCGCTTAGTGTAAGCCTGTTTACTTCTTCTACGCTAAACAGGTAAGCATATTTTGGGTCGCTTAAAATATCGGTGTTAACGGTTATGTTTTGCAGCATAAAGGTGGCCATATGCAAACAATTTTTTAAATCGGTAAAGGCGGGGAACAACAACTCTTTAAGCAGTTGCAACTCGCGGTGATAGCCCGATGGCAGGTTGGTAGTCATCATGGCCACATCATTGGGCAGGGCCTGTATGCGGTTGCATTTGCCTCGCATAATTTCCCAAACATCAGGATTCTTTTTATGAGGCATAATGCTGCTGCCGGTGGTTAAAGTATCAGGGTAGCTTACAAAAGCAAAATTCTGGCTTAAATACAGCGCCTGGTCCATAGCCATTTTAGCCAGTGTGGCTGCTATTGATGACAATGCTTGTGCGATGATACGCTCGGTTTTACCTCTGCCCATCTGCGCGTAAACTACATTATAATTAAGGCTATCAAAACCTAATAACTGTGTAGTTAAGGTACGGTTTAAAGGGAAAGACGAGCCATATCCCGCCGCCGAACCCAGTGGGTTTTTATTTGTGATTTTGTAAGCGGCTAAAACCAATTCCAAATCATCGCTCAAACTCTCGGCATAAGCGCCAAACCATAAGCCGAACGATGAGGGCATAGCCACCTGTAAATGCGTATAACCGGGCAATAAAACGTCCTTATATTTTTCGCTTAATGTTATCAACTGGCGAAACAGCGTTCCGGTTTCCTCAACCACCTGCTGTAATTCGCGGCGAAAAAATAGTTTTAAATCAACCAAAACCTGGTCGTTACGCGAGCGGCCGCTGTGTATTTTTTTGCCTGCATCGCCAATGCGTTGGGTAAGCAACATTTCTACCTGTGAGTGCACATCCTCAACGCCTGCCTCGATGGTAAAATTACCGGCTTCAATATCGCGGTAAATGGCTTTAAGTTCACGCTGAACAAGCGCCAAATCTTCGGCACTCATCAGGCCTATACTTTGCAGCATTTGGGTATGCGCCAGCGAGCCAAGCACATCAAAGGCCGCCATTTGCAGGTCGAACTCCGTATCGCGCCCAACGGTAAAGTTTTCTACCAGTTTATTTACATCAGTGGTTTTTTGCCAAAGCTTGCTCATAGTGCAAATATGGTATAAATATTTTATTGATGATTAAAAAGTAGAATTGGTAAGGGACACTTTTGTAATTAGGAATATCACATAATATCGATTTTAGGCCGCTCATTTGATACGAAGTCGGCTTCCCGAACAACCTTAGTAAGACTACTATCTAACAAAAACTGCGCAGAGTGCCAAACCATAACGCCTTTATCATTCTTAGCGCGATAAACATGGGATATTGCCCATCCCTTTATCGCGCCATGAAAGAATAATTCGTTTGAACGTATGGTTTTTGATAGGTTACTTGTATCAGCTTCATATTGTAATTGCCTTTTCAAAGCATCCATATAAGCTTCGTGGGAAGTACCGAGCAAGGTGATAAGTGTATCCGTAATTCGATCGAGTTTTTGTTTTGCAATGGCATTGGCAGCCATCAAACTGTCCCATTGTTTAGTTTCAGAATATCTCTTAAACAGCGTATCTATACCGCCAAAACTAACTGCCTCATAACTTGCCGCATATTTTAATTGTCCATGGAGATAATTTTTAACAAGTTTTTGAGCCTTTTGCTGTTTGGATGTACAGGAAGCTGCAAACAGGCAAACAGTAATCAACAATATGTTTTTTATCATTTTAAGGATATTATTCAAAGCGACAATTCATGAAACTGATTAACAATAATATAGCTCATAGTGTTTCAATAGTAGATATAATAAAGCCATTGTTACATTTAAACTATTTTATTAAGCATTCTTATGTACAGGTCAATCCCTTCCCTAATCTCGTCAACATATACAAATTCATCTGCCGTATGCGAACGCGCCGAATCACCAGGCCCAATTTTGATAGATTGTATATCCAGCAGCGATTGATCGGAAGTTGTTGGCGAGCCATAGGTGGTTCTGCCTAAAGCAATACCCGCCTGTACAACAGGGTGGTTTTTATCGATGGACGATGGTTTGAGGCGGATGGAGCGCGGTTTTACCTCGCAGTTTACATGCTGGCGGATAATTTCCAGCACTTCTTCGTTACGATAGGCATCGGTTACCCTCACATCAACCGTAAACACGCAACTGGCCGGCACCACGTTATGCTGTGAACCGGAATTAATAATAGTAACCGACATTTTTACCGGCCCAAATATCTCTGATTCTTTCGGAAAGCGATAGGTACGAAACCATTCGATATCCGGCAGGGCTTTATAAATAGCGTTTTCGCCTTCCTCTCGCGCGGCATGGCCGGCTTTGCCTGTTGTGGTGCAATCTAAAACCATTAAGCCTTTTTCGGCAATGGCAAGTTGCATTTGGGTGGGTTCGCCAACAATACCGAAATCAAGTTTGCCCAGATCGGGGATAATAAGTTCAAGGCCATTAATGCCCGATATTTCTTCTTCGGCAGTTGTGGCCAGGCAAAAATTATATTTCAGGTTTTGCTGCTCGTTAAAGTACAGGAACACCGATATAAGCGATACCAAACAACCGCCGGCATCATTGCTTCCTAATCCATAAAGCTTGCCATCTTCAATCTTCGCATCAAAAGGGTCGCGAGTGTAGCCGGAATTCGGTTTTACGGTATCGTGGTGCGAATTAAGCAGTATAGTAGGTTTGGCAGGATCGAAATGTTTGTTCCATGCCCATAAATTATTCAACTTGCGGTGCGGTATAATACCGTGCGATTTCAGGAAGTTTTCTATCACATCAGCAGTAAGGTTTTCTTCTTTACTAAACGATGGGATAGCAATCAATTGCTGCAGTAACGTAACTGCTTGTTGAAACAGGTTGTTTATATCGGGCATATCACCGCAAAATTAATGTTTTTTTATATGCTGCCATGCAATACTTTGCAGGGTACAGGTAATGTTATAATTTTTAAATTGCAGGCATGAAAATCACATCAATTATTATACTACTTTCCCTGTTATTTGTATTGCACTCACACGCGCAGCAAACCAATGTTTATCGCCAAAAGGGCTATACATTAACTTTTATTAATTACGATACCACGTTCGACCCGGCAGAACAGCAGCGTTTGGTTAATACTTTTTTCACCGTTTACCCCGAGCTGGCAAAGGCCTATAATAAAAATACCATGAAAGCGGTAACAATGGTTATTGATACCGCTTATAAAGGCGTTGCCGAAACAGACAGCGGCAAAGTAACGATCAGCAACAAATGGCTGCACAAACGCCCGGAAGATATTGATGTGGTAACCCACGAGGTGATGCACATTGTGCAGGATTATGGCGGCGGTGAGAAGGACCCCGGCTGGCTGGTAGAAGGCATTGCCGATTATGCACGCAATAAATTTGGTGTAAACAACGTGGCTGCTAAATGGAGCTTATCAGAGTATAAACCTACCGAACATTACACCGATGCTTACCGTGTTACCGCCCGTTTTTTGGTTTGGGTTGAACAAAATGTAAAGCCGGATTTGGTTAAGCAACTGGACAGCCAAATGCGCAAACATACCTACACCGATGTCAGCTGGCAACAATTAACCGGCAAAACGGTAGATGAGCTTTGGAAAAGCTATACCGGTAACCCGGTAATTAAATAAGGGTATTAAAGTAAATAATATTTTATAATTTTAACTCAATCAACTATTCAACTTAATCAACCCAATCAACCTTCACCATGCTTTTCACCGAAGATTTTTTGCATTATGTATGGAAATTCAGGCTGTTTGATAAGGCTGATTTAAAAACGGTTGATGGTGAGGAGATAGAAATTTATTCGGTAGGCATACACAATACCGATGCCGGGCCCGATTTCCAGAACGCGCGTATACGCATTGGCGGTACGGTTTGGGCGGGTAATGTGGAGGTGCATGTACCATCGTCCGATTGGGCAAAGCATAATCATAATACCGATAAAGCTTACGATAACGTAATACTGCACGTAGTTTACCGCGATGACGCGCCGGTTATTTTGGCCGATGGCAACCGTCTGCCAACCTTCGAATTGCAAAACCGTATATCGCCCGACTTATATAACCGCTTTCACTCGCTGGTATATGGCAACCAAACCATTATCCCTTGCGAGGCCAGTATTGGCAGCATTGATGAATTTACCCGCCGCACCTGGCTTACACGGGTATTAATAGAAAGGTTAGAAAAGCGCTCGGAAACGGTTATCAAAGCCCTAAACTTAAACCGGGGCGATTGGGAAGAAACCTTTTACCAGTTTTTGGCGGCTAACTTCGGTTTTAAAACCAATGCTTTGCCATTTGAAATGCTGGCTAAATCGCTGCCGCAAAATATCCTCGCGAAGCATAAAAACAACCCCATGCAAATTGAGGCTTTAGTATTTGGCCAGGCTGGTTTTTTGGAGATTGATTTTGTTGATGAATATCCACAGAAACTAAAAACTGAATACAATTTTCTACGCAAAAAGTACAAGCTTACCCCTGTTGAAAATCATTTATGGAAATTCCTGCGCATGCGGCCGCAAAACTTCCCAACTGTAAGGCTTGCGCAGTTTGCCGCGCTGATTGTAAAATCGAACCACCTGTTTTCAAAAATATTGGACATAAAAGATATAAAAAGCCTGCGCGGCCTGTTTATCGAAATAAATATCAATCCGTATTGGGAAAATCATTATCGCTTTGATGTAGAGTCAAAACCTTTATCAAAAACACTGGGCGCTTCATCAATAGATGTACTGCTTTTAAACACTTTGGTGTTATTCCTGTTTAGTTATGGCAAACATTTACAGCAGGAATACTATATCAGTCGCGCTATGAAGTTACTGGAGAATTTACCGAAAGAGGAAAACAATATCATTACCGACTTCGACGTTTTAGGCGTAAAAGCAAATACGGCCTTCGAATCGCAGGCTTTATTGGAGTTAAGGAATAATTATTGTAATTTTAAAAAATGCCTGCAATGCGGCATTGGTAATAAAATTTTGAAATTGGCTTAATATGCTGCAACGGATTCTTACATTTTTTGAACGGTACTCTTTCGGGGTATGTACCTACCTTGGCGAAAAATTTAACGTTTCTATCAGCAAAATACGCCTGTTTTTTATCTACTCCTCATTTTTAGCCGTTGGCTTTCCCCTTATATTTTACATATTCGCCGGTATCGTATTGGATATCCGCAATTATGTGAAGAGGGTGCATACCAGGATTACGGATTTATAACGACGGATTCTCTCTAAAACTATTGTCATCCTGAACGTAGTGAAGGATCTGTCGCTTGGTGCACCACTTTGCAGATTCTTCACTACGTTCAGAATGACAACCCAATTAATTACTTTTCGGGATACAAATGCATTACCTGCCCGCCACCGTCGGCAAGCAGCATGCTGATGGGTGTATCTTTTGTAATGTGTATGGTTTGCTTCACCAAATGGTTCAAGTTTGGATCACTGGCCGGGGCATCGCTCCAAATTTCGGCGGTGTAGTTGCCTGCGGGTAAAAAGCTCATGGTTTCACTTAGATTTCGGGTTTCGTGGTTGGTTATGGCGCCTATCCACCAATCGTCGCCTTTGCGGCGGGCTATTGCCACATATTGGCCGGGTTTGGCATCAATTACTTTAGTTTCATCCCAGGTTACAGGTATTTGCTGTAAAAAGTCGAAACCCGGCTGGTTAATATAGGCATCGGGATTATCGCACATCATACCCTGTGCATTCTCCAGCACCACGTACATGGCCAGCATGTGGCAGCGTGTACCGATAACCATTGGCCCGCGCGAGTGCGGCCTGAACTGGTCTTCCGAAACATTCCTGAAGCCGCCCAAATGATAATCTGTTGAGCCGGCCAGCAGGCGGGTAAATGGTATATCGATATCTGCATCGGGCGTTACCAATTTTATCCATTTATCGTTTTCGTAATTCAACGTGCCTTCGCGCGTAAATTCGTTAGGGTAAGTACGGGCGGTGCCTGTTGGGTGATAAGCACCGTGGAACTGTATATGTAAATGGTGCTGCGCAGCTTTTTCCAGTATCTCGGTTTGCATGTTTACCATCTCCTGGTCGTCGCGGTCCATAAAATCACACATCAGGCCTTTTATGCCCCAGCGTTCATATTGCGCGAAGGTAGAATCGAGCCGTGGGTATAAAGCCTTCCAATGCACCCAAACCCGTATGCCCACACCGCGTGCCGCGGCCGAATCGCACAGGTCCTGCATATCCAATCCCGGTACCGCGGTTGATGGGTCGACGTTAGGGCCGGGCATAAAATCGGCGCCATCATTTACATACCATTCATGCTGTCCGTATTCCACCACGGTATGGTATTTTAAGCCATATTTAGCGCAAAAATTCACGTAATACATATTGGTTTCGTAATTATTGCCGAAGGCATAATCGGTATCGCGCTCAATATTACCGTTCCACCAGGGGAAGGTAGTTTTGCCGGGTTTAATCCACGACAAATCCTTTATGCGGCAAGGGTCGCTCAATTCGGTTAGGATATTTGATTCCATAAACGTGCCTACCCTATCGCTAATTTCCATAACCCGCCACGGGCTATGGTGTGGCAACGTCGCCCTCACTTTTATGGATGAATCTTCAGGCAATGGCGAAAGGCGGGTTTCCAGCACGCCATTATGTTTCATCAGGTACATGCCGGCATAATCCAGCAAGTTGGCTTCGGTGATAGCCATATACATACCTTTCGGGAACTCAAACAATACCGGCGAATCCATCAATGTATCGGGCGTTAAATCTTTTAAGGTGGTGTGCGTATATAAACCCTCGTGCGATGTGGTATAGTTTCTGCGCAGCATGGTAGTCATCATCGGGTTTTGGGTAAGGTTAAAACCGTCAATCTCATCCGTAATGGTCATGCTTTTCCATTGGTGCTGTTCGGGCATTACATACCGGAAAGCTGCACCATCGTTAAACACCCGCACTTCAATATCAAGCATACGTTTAGCGCCACCCATTTCGGTAACTGGTACCAAAACACGGTTACTTACGCTGTGTACTTTGCTGGAGCGGCCTGCTATCAAATCGTAATCCTCAACAATTCTTTCAGTTTTGGCTGATGCCACCACCAAATCATGGTTAAATGTACCGCCCTCTTTAAAACTGAGATTGAGCCGCGATTTATCAACCATCAAAACACCTTTATAAGTAACCTTGTAAAAAAGGCCGTTTTGATCGGTACTTAAAGTGAATTTAATTTTGTTATCGGGCGATGATACGCTGATAACTTTTGCAGCAAATGCATTGGCCGCAAGCAGCATCAGCACCATAAAAGGCAGGCGTTTTAACAGGTACATGTATTGGATATTTATGGGGTAAACAATATCCCTAATGTAAGTGCTTATTTTGTGATTTTAACAGGGGTTTAAAAAAACAGGATACGCCGCGAACCTTTAAATTGCAAAACGTTGAAAGCTGCCTGCATATTTATGCTGTTACACATGGTTCGCTTTGTATCCTGCTGTGGTTAGCCCTATAGCTATTTAGGGGTGATTTATTCAACAAAAACCAATCATTCTTCTAACCTAATCACAGTAGCCTACCGGTTTTTACGGCTTCCTGCAAATTTCTTATCCTGAATTTGGGCTTATATATCCGGTGCGACAATCGCTTTACCCATGCCGAACGATAACCAAATACCGCCTTAATTACATCAACCCCTGCCGAGCCTTTTGGATAACCGTATTTATACCAGCTGAATTTCGAGTTATCAATCCTGAACTGTTCCACAAACTCAGCCAAAAACAAATCTATCTCGATATCAAAAATATCCAGGTCAAGGTCTATACTGGTGTCGAGACATAGCGCGGCGGGGTCAACCGCCTGTATCTTGTACTTTGTACAGTAGTCAACTATAAAATCCTTTACCTGTGGCAATACTTCTTCCATCAATCAGCCTGAAATCAACAGCTATATGACGCAATTATTTTCCGTTAGGTTGCATCAAAAAGCCGCGATTTTTAAATTAACCTATAAATCATGATGTGTTAAACGCAAATTGCTAACTTTAAAAAACTAAGCCGCTCCATTATCGGTTTAATAGCAAAGCTTTATAAAATGGCGTTTATTGATTATTACAAGATATTAGGCGTAGAAAAAAACGCCACCGAAAAGGACATAAAAAACGCGTACCGCAAACTGGCGCGCAAATACCACCCCGACCTTAACCCCAACGATACCGAGGCTAACAAAAAATTTCAACAGTTAAACGAGGCTAACGAGGTACTGAGCGACCCCGAAAAACGCAAGAAGTACGATCAGTACGGCGAAAACTGGCAGCATGGCGAGGCTTATGAGCAAGCGCAGCAACAACAGGCACGCCAGCAGCAAAGCTATGCCGGCGGCTCAGGCGCGCGCGGTTTTGAAGGTTTTGGCGGCGGTGGCGATGATGATTTTTCAGAATTTTTCCAATCGATGTTTGGCGGTGCGGCTGGTGGCGGCGCCAGGAGCGGCGGACGTGCGAGGGCGGGTTATCGCGGGCAGGATTACAATGCCGAACTGCATTTAACTTTGCAGGAAGTAAGCGAAACCCATAAGCAAACACTTACCGTTAACGGCAAAAACATACGTATTACCATACCCGCCGGTGTTGAGAATGGCCAAACTATAAAAATTACCGGTCACGGCGGCCCTGGTGCAAACGGCGGCCCTGCGGGCGATTTATACATTGCCTTTTCGGTAGCCAATGATGGCCGCTTTAAACGCAGCGGCAGCGATTTGCATACCACTGTAAAATTGGATTTATACACCGCTGTATTAGGCGGCGAAATTACTGCCGATACGCTTACCGGCAAGGTTAAAGTGAAGGTAAAACCCGAAACGCAAAACGGCACCAAAGTAAAGCTAAAAGGCAAGGGCATGCCCGTATATAAAAAAGAGGGTGAATTTGGTGATTTATACCTCACTTACGATATAGAAATACCCACCAACCTTACCGACAAACAAAAAGAATTATTTACCGAGCTATCAAAATCTTAAGCATCATGACAGCAAACCATTTGATATCTGCCAGCGATTTTTGTGTTTTTTATAACGTGGAATATACTTTTATCAGCTCCTTGCAGGAGGCGGGTTTGGTTACCGTAATCGTGGTTAACGAAACCACTTACATACCCGAAACCGAACTGCAAAAGCTGGAAAAAATGATACATTTACATCACGATCTGGAAATAAACATAGCCGGTATAGAAGCCATTACCCACCTGCTGGAACGCGTGGAGCAAATGCAGGAAGATGCGCGCGGCTTAAGAAACCGTTTAAGAATTTACGAATCAGAATAACCCTTTATTTTAGAACAATCCCCTTTATCATGAAAATCAAAGCGCTTTTTATTATGCTGATGCTGTTTTGCTGCATGGGCAAAAGTTACAGTCAGCAATTAAACGTGGGCACCTATAACCTGCGGTACGATAACGCCGATGATTCGGTTAACGGCAATGGCTGGCGGCAGCGTTACCCGGTAATGGCCAAGATTATTTTGTTTAACGATTTGGATATTTTCGGTACGCAGGAAGGTTTGTACCATATGCTGAATAACCTGGTTGATAGTCTGCCCGGTTACAAATGGATAGGTATTGGCCGCGATGATGGCGTACAGGCCGGTGAGCACTCGGCTATATTTTATAAGGCTGATAAATTTAAGCTGCTTAAACAGGGCAATTTCTGGCTATCAACCATAACCGATAAACCCAACAAGGGCTGGGATGCCGTTTTGCCGCGCATTTGTACCTGGGGCGAGTTTGAGGAGATAAAAACGGGCTTTAAATTTTACTTTTTTAATCTGCATATGGACCACATAGGCGTTATTGCCCGTCGCGAAAGCGCCAAACTGGTGTTAAGTAAAGTTACTGCCATGGCAGGCAATATCCCCACTATTTTAACCGGCGATTTTAACGTAGATCAAACTTCTGAAAGTTATGCGGTGGTAAATAATTCGGGTTTGTTGCGGGATAGTTATGAGTTGGCGCCGGTAAAACTGGCTTATGATGATAGCTACAATGCATTTAACGTAAACAAAAACAACGGCAACAGCCGTATCGACCATATTTTTGTAACCAAACATTTTAAGGTAAAGCGGTATGCTATTTTAACCAATACGTTCCACGGGCGCATACCGTCGGATCATTATCCGGTGGTGGCGATAATGGGGTATTGAGTTTTCTATTTAATACCCTCGATTGGTGTCCTCACCAATCGTAGGAGAAGTTGTCGGTGGGGACACCGACAACGGGGTTGGAGATTGACTGTTCTATCTCCTCTTGTCATCCTGAACGCAGTGAAGGATCCGTCACTTGGTACACCGCTTTGCAGATTCTTCGCTATGCTCAGAATTACAGTTTTTATTATTTCTTTTATTAACTACAACCCGAGATTGGTGTCCTCACCAATCTTCTCCAGGTTGTCGGTGGGGACACCGACAACGGGCATCTATTTCTTATTCAAAAAACCCTGCAAAGCTTGTTGCGTAAATTCTGATAACACCAACTCCCCGCTAATGGCGGCGCGGTGGGTTAGTATTTCGTCCCAGTCTTCGGTGCCTTCCCATAATATTTGCTTGAGGCCGGTAAGGGCATCGGGGTGATAGGATGCCAGTTTTTGGGCGAGTTCATCTAAAGCACTATCCAAAGCAGGAATATCCGCATAAACTTCATTGTATAAACCTTTTTCTTTGGCCCATTGGGCGGTTTGGAAATCAACAGCGCGTATGGTAAGCTGCGAGAAAGCAGGCAAGCCAACTTTACGTATTACCGCCGGGGATATTACAAATGGGCCAATACCTATAGCCAGTTCGCTTAGCTTGATGGATGCAGCTTCGGTAGCCAGGCAATAATCAGCACCTGCGGCAAGGCCTACGCCACCGCCTACTGCCTTACCCTGTACGCGCGCGATGATAATTTTTGGCGATTTGCGGCAGGCGTTAATCACCCTTGCAAAACCCGAGAAAAACTCTGCACCGGCTTGTTTATCTTTTATCTGTAGCAACTCGTCAAAACTGGCGCCTGCGCAAAAGGTGCGGTCGCCGCTGCTTTTAAGGATGATAACACGGGTTTGACTGTTGTTTCCGGCTTGTTCAATTTTAGCGGTAAGCTCATCCAGCAAATTAGCGGGCAGCGAGTTTTGCGCCGGGTGGTAAAAGCTGATGGTGGCAACGCCGTTATGATTAATGTTTAAGGATACGCTTCCGTTATCAATTTCGGGCATGGGTTTATGTTTGATTTACCAAAGATAAGGCAAACAAGCTTAGTTATCGGCCAAAGGCAAATCAAAATAAAAGGTTGAGCCTTTGCCCGGCTCGCTATCAACACCAATTGTGCCGTGGTGGGCGTTAATGATTTCTGTAGAGATGTATAGGCCCATGCCTAATCCTCCTGTCATAAATTTCTTGTCTTCAACACGGTAAAAGCGTTCAAATATGCGCTCTATCTCTTCTTTTGTTAAACCTATGCCAAAGTCTGTTACCGATACCCTAACCTTACCATCGAGTCTTTTGGTTTTTATAATGATATTCTTGTTTACGGGCGAGTATTTTACCGCGTTGTTTACCAGGTTCATGATTACCTGTTCCAGCCGTTCGGCATTGCCGTTTATAGTGAAATCTGCCTGCGCTTCGTTATCAAATGTATAGTTTGGATAAATGTGGGCGGCGTTTTCAATACAAGTATTAATTAACGTGGCTACGTTGAGGTTAGTCAACTTATAATCTAAGCGACCGGCTTGTATTTTGCTTACATCCAGCAAATCGTTTACCAAATGCTGCAGCTTGTTTATGGCTACGTTGGCTTTATCTACATAGGTTTTAATAATAGGCGGCAATTCCGTTTTTTTATAGGTTGCCATCAGCTGCACATACCCTTTAAGGCTGGTTAAGGGTGTTTTTAGCTCATGGCTGGCTATGCCGATAAACTCATCCTTTTTCTCCATTTCCTTTTTCTGGTCTTCAATATCGGTGGCGGTACCTACCCACAAAATAATATCGCCTGCATCGTTACGCAGCGGTATGGCGCGGTTAAGGTGCCAACGGTAAGTGCCGTCGCTGCCATTGCGGTAGCGGTTCTCTACCTCAAACACAGTTCCGCTTTCTAATGATGCCTTGTATTTATCTAATGTATTTACGAGGTCATCAGGATGTACTATCTCTTTAAATGCCAGCTCTTTTGCCTGTAAATGCGCCAGTTTGGTATAATCATACCATTGCTGGTTGTAAAAATTGGCCTCGCCGTTGGGCAGACTTGTCCAGGTCATTTGTGGGATGTTGTTGGCTAACAGCCTAAAATGCTCACGACTTATTAATAGCTCGTTGGTACGCTCTTTTACCGTATCCTCCAGCTCATCATTTAGCTTTTCGGTAGCGTTTTGGGCTATCTCCAACTCATCATTTTTAACTTTGAGTTGTTTTTCGGCTTCTTTTTGTATGGTAAGGTCGGTAAGTATAAGGCTTAAGGCAATGCCTTCGTCCAATTCAAGGGCGTTGCATGATAACAGGCACGATACCCGTTCGCCGCTGCTGCCTTTAAGTACTATTTCTTCTTTACAATCTTCCTCCCAGCCATTACCTATTAACGAGTTAAATTTTTCTCTTGATTCTTCGGGAATAAAATTATCAAACGATAAGCCCAGTACTTTTTCCAGTGGCATATCTACCATATTGGCAAAGCGCGTGTTGCTGTACAATATAAGGCCATCGCGGTTTAGGGTAACCGCGCCTTCGTTCATTTTTTCAATAAATACACGATAGGTTTGGTCGGCAGTTTTTAGGGTATATAGCTGGTGCCCGTTTTCGCCCTGAACAATAAACGCGTCTACCTGCCCGGTACGGATAGCCTGAATGGTATCGGTGGCTTCCTCCAGTTGCAGGCGA
>Ga0302303_10001503_pt1 | contig 15166 bp, 13 predicted proteins | sample III_Palsa_E2_1_FD_194542 | JGI IMG/M metagenome (GOLD analysis project Ga0302303, IMG submission 194542) | Peat permafrost microbial communities from Stordalen Mire near Abisko, Sweden - III_Palsa_E2_1 | ecosystem: Environmental > Terrestrial > Soil > Palsa > Peat permafrost | place: Sweden... | reverse complement strand
CAGAGTAGCTACGTTGGGAATAGATAAGCGCTGAAAGCATCTAAGTGCGAAACTAGCCACAAGATGAGACTTCCATTGAGGGTCGTAGCAGACTACTACGTTGATAGGTTACAGGTATAAAGGTGGCGACATCATAGCCGAGTAATACTAATTGCCCGAAGCTTTCTTCGTGTGAAGAGATTAAAGAGTGTTTTGTAGCAATACAAAGCCTCTTTAATCCGGAACAAACAGATAAATTATAATGCTGTTGTTTTCTCTTTAAACTTACTTCTTTCAATAATATGTCATTGTTTACAGATCATTAATCATTAGGTTACTGAGTCATTCATGTCCTTAATTGAAAAATGAGTAAACAATATAAAATAAGTTGAACCATAGGATGGTTACCATTGCGCCCAGTAATGACGCAATGATAAAATGTCCCAATGACCAACTATAAAATATTCAGGTGCCTATATCGGCGGTGTCCACCTCTTCCCATTCCGAACAGAGAAGTTAAGCCCGCCAGAGCCGATGGTACTGCAGTAAAATGTGGGAGAGTAGGTCGGTGCCAAATCTTATCAGCCAACCGCTGTTAATCAGAAGCCTTCGTTAGCAATAACGAAGGCTTTCTGCGTTTATAGGAGTTGCTAAATGCTGCGGTAATACACGACCATAAGCTGGAAAGTTGCTGATCAATATATTCAGAGAACCTTTGTTAGTAATAACGAAGGTTTCTGCGTTTATAGAAAGTTGGTAAATGGTGCGGTGATAACAACCGACCATAGGCTGGAATTATTTCTTTATTGCTAAGGTTGAATACACCTCAAGCAACTTATTTACTTCAGCTTTTGAATTTGCACGGCCAAAGGAATGTATAAGGCGCCCCCAACTCATACCGCTTTTACTACCTGTAATTATTTGTATGGAATATTTTCCATCACAATCGTAAATAGTCCATTGTTTATCCTCACCTAAAAAGGATGAGTGTAAGCTGTCTGTTTTGCAAGTACTGTAATCTTTATTAAAGCTGCCAGGTGCATTACCTAAATGAAATCCACCACGAAATGACGTTTTATCGGCTGTATCGTATGGCTGAAAATAATATACAGAAAAATCAGGCCCATCTTTTTCTTTTACAACATAATTTGCCGGCAGCGACAAATTATATGGTGTACCCTTTATTCTCTTTTGAATAAGGCTCTTTTGGAAGGCAGATTTAACAGTATGATGATAGTTATTTTGACAACCAAGCAATAAGCCAACTGCCATGGCATATGATATCGGATTTTTAAGATAAGATTTCATTAGTACAATTTAGGGTATTTTAGCAGAATTAACTGGTGAATTAGCAGTAAATTGTAGGGCATAGGTATCTATTACCTAAACCAGATAGGAGCGGATACCGGCCTTTGCGCATAATGCCTCGTGTAGTATGAGCGGATAGCGGGACTACAGACATAGAAAGCAGTAGCGTTGTTTTATAAACAGTCCTTACCGTTCGATGTGATATAAGATCCAGTCGTCGCTTTCGTAAACGATACGGAGATTTAGGGACGAATTCTCCAGCTTAATTGTAGCAATATATTTATCATTAAGCTGGGTATAGCCGGTGACTATATTTTTGGCAGTAGCTATTAATATATAGTCGTCATATTTTTGAGGTGCTTCAATGGCGCCCGAAAACTCGTCCTGATAAGGCATGGTTAGTTGCTTTACGTTGTTCACGTTGGCAATTATAGGGTAGGCTATGGCGTCATCAACCAATATTTTTGAAGTTTGAGGTATGCCATTAAGGTAATAAGCCACATCTTTTGCGCTGCCCTGGTTATTTGTATCGGTGGCTTTGCGGGTTAACAGGGTGGTGATAAAGTTACGTTCTTCGGGTAAGAATGATTTTGCAAGAAACAGGTAGCCTGTAAATATTTGTACCGGAACCATTATAATCAATAGCAACTTAACTGTTTTTTGCCTGCGGATAGCTTGTACCCTAAATATAATACAAAGCAGTGCCAGTACTAAAAATATGAGGTAATATTCATATGCCAAGTATACTTTATCGTACTTTATGTGCAAAAATTCGATTAGGCCGAATGGTGTTAAAAGCGTTAATATTTGATAGGTGCTGCGCCTGAATAAATAGATAGCCAGTATCATCATCGGGCAAAATAATAATGCCTTCGCGCTAATCAATAACGAAATTTCTTCGGGAATAATGGAGTTTCCCCTTGAGCTGGCCATCATGTCAAAGTTCATCTTTTCACTTAAAACATTCCAGGTTGCGTAGGGACTTTCCAGAAAATAGTTAAGGTCATTGGCATGTGTTAGGTTCAGCAGCTTATAACCAATAACCGAAGCAATAGGCAGTATAAAAACGATGATGTACAATGCGAATGTTTTACTAATGAGCTTACGGCGCAATGATGGGCTGTTAAAGCTTAAAAACAGTCTGAATATGGATTCTTTTTCGCTTAGATTTAAGCTTTGGATGGCTATGGAAAGTACTAAAGGGATGAAGAACAGGGTTAACCAAATGAATTTGTAATCGCAAAAAACCAGGATAACCAAACAGATACTGGCAATGGAAATGTGAAACGTGGTGTTCGACTTGTAGAATTTAAGGATATTGAGAAAAAATAGGAAAAAGAATAGGAGCACCAAGTATATGCCTTTACCAGAACAGGCCATAAACAAGATCCCCGGGTGAAATATAAAGAGAATGAGTAGTATTAACAGATAGAAATCATCATTAAACCGTTTAACCAGGTTGCTGGCCATAATGTTAAACAATACTGCTGTACCAACTGCCGAAGCAATAATTGGGGCTAAAACGGCACTCCAGGTAAGTGAGCCAGCTGTAATAAAGAAAATAAACGTAGCATAAAATGGGAAAATAGGGGATGTTAACCCCATTACTTTTATCCTGTTGCCTACGCCGTCAAACACGATGCGCGCCTTCTCAACGTAAAAAAGTGCCTCGGTGTTAGAGTAACCCAGTTTATTTAAATAGATACCACAAACCAGGTAATATATTGCTAAAAACAGGGTAATTAATACTAAAAAGAATGATTTAGAAAATCTCATTTAACAATATTTACCGGGTTATTAATTTTACTAATACCATGATTGGTTTTTTGCCAGTAAAACGGCTTTACAATTAACTCATACAATCCCATATAAGCGGCTACAGAGTGCATCAGCCAGTAAATAGGATTGGCTATAGCAAACAATATCAACTCGTAATAGCGCCTTTTAAATACGGCCATCATGTTTACGTAGATCATCAGGATGTTACCAACCATCAGGTTGAAAATCGACATGAACAATACCCAATCCGGAAAGAGCGTGCGTATAGTAGAAAAATCGAATATCAGATAGGCTATAAATATGGTAAGCAGTAGTGGGTACACCAAAAACGTTAATGGTGTAGCGCCGATGAAAAAGCTAAAGCCAAGAAAACCTTTCCAGCCTAGTTTTTTCCAGAGTTTAATGGGGTTACGCATATGTACCAGGTAGGTTTGCATATATCCCTTGATCCAGCGTGAGCGCTGGCGAATCCAGTTGATTGGCTCATTGTTGGCTTCCTCGTACGTGGTTGAGTTAACAATGGCTATTTTATAACCTTTGGCATAAGCGCGTACACCCAGGTCGGCATCCTCGGTTACGTTAAACGGATCCCAGGCGCCAAGCTCAATCAGGTTTTCAATTTTGAAGTGGTTACTGGTACCGCCTAGTGGGATAGGAATATCCAAAGTATCTAAACCGGGTAGCATATAATCAAACCAATACGAATATTCTAAGGTGAACATCCTGGTAAGGAAGTTCTCATTCCTGTTGAAATAGTTCAGGGCGCTTTGGATACAGATATACTCATCGGGTAGTTTATTAAATAAAGCAACTACTTTTTTAAGCTGATCGGTATCCGGGATATCTTCGGCATCATAAATGGTAAGAAACTTGCCCCTGGCAAAGTGCAGCGCGTAGTTACAGGCCTTTGGCTTGGTTTTAGGCATGTGGAAAGGCACAACAATCACCTCGAATATGGCAGGGAAATCAAGGTTACGTACCGCGTTGAGTGTTTTGTCATCGTCTTCCTCAATAACCAGTTTTATATCCAGTTTTTCGCGTGGATAGTCGAGGCTTTGCAAGTTCCAAAGGAGTTTTTTAATTAATTTATCCTCTTTATATACCGGGAGCAATATGGTATAAATAGGCAACTCCGCATCTACAATAACACTCAGTTCTTCTTTAGTTATGGCTTGATGAAGTTCAAACCGTGAGCCAACCAGCGCAAGGAATAGTTTAAAGATGATCGCTATCAAAAAAAATGAACTTAAGACAACGTTTATAAATATGGAAGTATTTTTAAAGTTGATAAACAACCCGATAGCTACAACTGCCAGCAGCACAAACAGCGAAATTAATTGTGCCGATGTAAAAGTTACGATTGCCGAACTTTCGGCATCATTATTTAACAACTCGTAAACGGCAGATTTTACATACTTTGTGCCGATAAGCTTATGCGATAGCCAAAGGATATCTAAATCTGACGCGATAATAACGTGTGGTTCCAGGTTGTAGGTAAACCGGATAAAATCGAGAAAAAGCTCATCGGTAGGATCGGCCATAATGGTAACCACCCGGCCTTTTTCGATGCGTAAAGGTAAAGCCAGGCGATCATCGGCAAACCTAAGCTCTATTTTTTTCAGGATCTCAACATCAAAAGGCTGGTCGCGGATCTCTTCAATCTTATAATTAGCATTAATCAGGCTGCGATCGTAATTTTTGCGTGAGATATAGCCATAGGTAAGCGCAACCTTAATAAATGAAGTATTTGTTTGGGCTGATAGATCTTCAATCCGCTGCTTATCTTCCGACGTAATAAAGCCATCACTTACCAAAAGTTCCGGGATAGACATATCTACTGCTGTTAACAAATTTTTATAATTTAATACATACTTGCAGGCTGTTTGCCTGCAAGTATGGTATGATAAATAAGACTAATTATGCTTATTAATTTTATTCTTCGTTAAATAAATCTTGTGAACGTTGTATCCTTGAACGTACGTACAGGAATGATAACAGTATTAATACTAAAATACCTAACAGGATATATAAGTTGTATGACTCCCAAAAACGGGTAAGTGCACTTTTAGTATCAATATATTCCAGGTTTTCGCTTGATTTGTTGATGTTGAACAAATATTTGTTGGAGTTAACATCAGAGATACATACGTTACTTGATAGGGTAGATAACTGCTCGGTAATTGATTTTGATGCAGCTAAAAACGCATCGGCTAATTGGGTACCGGTAGCTGTTAATACCAGCGTGGCATTATTGCTTCGGCCGTAAAATATCTGGGCCAAACCGTTGGATACGCTGTCGGATAGCTGGTAAACGATCTTGTTGTTATCGCTATTATACAACCTGAATTTTTTGTTGAATTTGATCGGTGCATCCGGGAATTCATTCATCAACGGGTCTGTTTGTGATAACAGGGCCACGATGTTGTATTTTTTCAGATCGCCTGGTTCAACCTGGTCGGAGTAAACAAACTCTGGGAAGTTATTCGCGTTGATGTTGTTGTTCAATTCGTAAATAATTTCGCCCATGGCTGCAGCCGCGTATTTTGCATAATCCTTAGTTACAACTATACGGGTGTTGCCGCTGTTGAAAGCTTCAGGATATTGATAAAAGCTCAGATCATTAGTGATGAACGGATCTTTTGATTCCAGGTATGACTGATCAACATCAATCTCAGAGAAGAAATTGGTAAAGCTGTTTGCGCAATTACCGCTTGATGGATAAAACCTGAATTCTGCTTCAAGCGTATTATATTTATGGTGCTGATAACGGTTGATAGTTACCGATGTATTTAGTTTACCCGAAACATCTAGCTTTTCGCTGCTGATTAATGATCCGTTCAAATAGATATTAAAGAAACCACGGTCGCCAGGGTTTAAGCTGCTGTATATACCCTGGAAATGAATTTCCACTTCTTTTGGTGTGAAGCTAAAATCGCTGTTTTTAAAGTTGTATGCGCTTTTTAATGAACCAATGCCCGACATAAAGTTGGTAGCGCCACCAATTTGTTTTAGCGTAAGTTTTGAACGGTTCTCATCAATTGTTTTAAAGAAGGTGTTCTCTGCCTGGTCAATCAATAAGTAATCACCAAAAGTTGAGTTCAGGATGTTCATATTACCCAAAGCAGTAATTGTTTTTTCAAAGCCGGTATCATCACCACCGGTTACAAACAAAATTTCGACAGGCACCTTTTCAGTTACCACTGCTTTTACTTGCGTTAAGGTGTTTTTTATATTAACTATTTGTGTTACGGTATCGGTAGCAATAGTTATTGCTTTATGCAGGTAAAATAAACCTTCACCAGCTTGCGGTGTGATTTTTATAAGATCGCGTTGAGCAGATGGGATAGCACTCATGTTACCTACCATAATATAGTTTCTTACGCTGTCTGGTTTTTTATCAGCCGAGTAAACGCCAATGTTTGCTATACCTGTTTTTTTAAGCCTGGAGTAAGCCCATGCAACAGCTTTTAAATCGTGCAGGGTTGGGTTAGCCGGGTAAACAATCGCTTTTTTTGAATCGAAGCAATTGCTGATATTTACGTTATCAAAAAAGTTTTTATCGCTTTTGGTTAGGGATAGGTAAGAGTAGTTCTTAACTTTTATCCACATAGCGGGGTTATCCAAATCACGGCACTTGTCATCGGTTATAGTAGCCAATGTTTTAACCTGGATCTTTAAAAATCCGCCTGCTGATATATCAGCGCGGCTTAAGTTTAAAACGATCTTTTGTATAGAATCCGATGATAGCCTGCTGCTGAATGCAGGTTTATCATCAACCAAAATATTGATATATGATTTATCCTTTAATAAGGCCTGCGATGGCTCGAAGAATAAAACCAGCTTACTGCCGGTAACTTCATATTCAGGACCTAACTTCAGGAAAAATGAGGTAGAACCACTCATGCCAAATATAGGTTCATCATCGTGGCCTAATGCCTTAAATGATATGATCGCTTGGTTTTGAGCTATGGAAGCTGTGCTTAGTAGTAACGCAAGCGCTAAAAAGCTTAAAAATTTGTTCATTTGGTTGTAAGTGTTAATTTATTACGTAAAATTCTACTCTAAAATAGTTGCCGTTATCGTCGCTGCGGTAAGTTAGTTCGCCGCCCATTTCTTTGGTCATTAATTTGGCTATAGATAAACCTAAACCAAGCCTGCTTTCCTTTGATCCGGTTGCATCGTTAAGGGTTTTTAATTTATTAAACATCATGTTTAATTCGTCCTGGCCAATGGCTATACCTTCATCAATAAGTTCGAAAACAAACTTTTGGCGTTGCAGGCTGGTAACCACTTTGATGTTGTTATTGGTTTGCGAAAATTTAATAGCGTTTGATAGCAGGTTTTGAAACACCTGCCCAACAAATACCTTATCCAGTTTAACCTGTAAGGGTAGTTTTAAAATATTATCAACCAAATGGATGTTCTTCATTTGGGCAGTTTCCACAAGGCCTTTAAAAACATGTAATACTTCAGAGTTGATATCAAAAACCTCCATGTTGAAATTCATCTCAGGCGATTCGATCTCTTTTACATCCATCAGCTTATTCAGCATGTATTGCATTTTCTCGGCCGAATCTGCTATATAACCAACAAATTCCTTTTGATCCGCACTAAGCCTATAATCCTCTTCCTGGATCATGTTGTTACTCATTACAATTGATCCAATGAGATTTTTTAAATCGTGACCGGCAATGTTTATGAAGCTGTTTTTATGCTCATCCAGTTTACGTAACTGTTCGTACTGCATGTCAATAATTTTATTTTTTTCGTTGATGTCGCGGTTCTGATCTTTAAGTTGTTCGTTTGATTTTTCGATCATGATCTGCGAACGCACATCACGCTCAATCACTTTATAGCGGGCAGTAGGTATCAAGCATGAAATTACAGCTGTAATAAAGAAAAACTGGCCACCATTGCTGATAAACAGATCTAAACTATAAGCACTAAATAAATTAAAAAACAGCGCAATAATTAAAAAAGCGATCAAGGTTTGAATAACCGAGTTAATGGGCTCCCAAAAAACTTGCAGGTTGAAGAACAAGATAACAACCGCGTAAAGTAAGAAGTACACATTTAATTGCTCAATATTTACCAGCGTACACAGCAATGCCGATGTTAATGATAGAAACAGGAAGGAGATGTGTAACAGTATGCGGTAATTGTATTTTTTACGCTGAAATAAAGTGTGTAAGGCATAAATAACAACACTTATGATAATACGCACTATTAAAAATTGCAGCCAGATATTAGGCGCGTAAATTAAATCAGGTATACTAAATAAAGGGTATAAAAGTATAATGCTGAATATGATATTATTGGTTTGATACCATGCCTTTTTAGACAGGTCACGGGCAAGTTCTTCTTTTGTAATCTGAATAAACATTATTCGTTCTTCTTTATTATGATTAGATTATCAATCAGGTTATATTGTGTACATTCACAAATGCGACTAAAATTAAACTAAATTAATGGCTAATAAAAACTATCGCACTCTTTCAACGGCATTATGGCCAATTTTGTTACTCGTATTTGTTGTACCATCCCTTTGTGCAAAAAGCAAACCAAAAACAGCGCCAAACAGGGTAATTGCATTTAAACGGGCACAAAGTTTAAATAATGGGGTAAGCGTATCCTGGCTCGAACAAACCTGGAATAAAAACATACTGGATACTGTTGAACTAAACCCTGCCGACTTTAAACTGCTAAAAAAGCTTGGTTTTAAAAGTATACGCCTGCCCGTGGCATTTGCTTATTTTGAAACACAAGGCACACCAATGGATAAATTGCTTGCCCGTATTGATGATGTGGTAAAGCAATGCAATGAGTACGGTTTTAAACTGATTATAGATTATCATGCCGGTGAACTAAACGATAGCAATTACCTTACAGAAACCCCGCGTATTATTAATTTATGGCAGTTACTGGCCAAAAGATACCTGAATCAAAGTGCCGATAATTTATTTTTTGAACTTTATAATGAGCCACCGCACATGGACCCCCAAACCTGGAAAGACGCGATCTATAATATAGCCACGGCTGTGCGAAAAATTGACAATAACCGCACGCTGATTGTGAGCGCATCAAACTTTGATAGTATTTACGAGCTGAGCCGTTTTGTACGCCTGGCTGATGATAATATAATTTACACCTTCCATTTTTATGAGCCTTTCTTTTTTACGCACCAGGGGGCTGAGTGGATAGGCGACCAGGTAGCAACAACCGGGGTATCATTTCCATACAATGGGGAAAATTTCCCGAAATTAAATCCCCGTGCAAAAAACACCTGGGGCGAAACCAATTACTATCAATATCAGCGTGATGGTAATGTGCAATCCCTGAAAGATAAACTACAGATTGCAAAAAACTGGGGCAATAAATATGCTGTACCTATACTTTGTGGCGAATATGGTGTATATAATAAATATGCCGATCAGGATAGCCGCTGCCGTTATATCAAAGCCATGCGTAGCACCTTAAAAGCCCTGAACATCCCTGGTTTGATGTGGGATTATAATTCTAACTTCTCCATTTTTAACGGTCCGCCATCAATAGCCAATTTGCCTGATTGCATGCGCGATGCCATAGGGTACAGCGCGGCAAAATGATATATTGTATTTATATTAAAATAACTACATTTGCGCTTTACTACTGATATATTATGGAATTCTTTGAAGATAAAAGACGGGAAGTAATGGTGCATATCGAAAAGTTCATGCTCGAAAAGATGGGTGAATATTTGAAGCCGATTGATACTATTTGGCAACCATCCGACTTTTTGCCTGATGCCTCAAGGGATACTTTTTTTGATGAGATCAGGGAAATGCAGGAAAGCGCTAAAGGTTTATCATATGACCTTGTTGCTGTGCTAATTGGCGATACCATTACCGAGGAAGCTTTACCAAGTTATGAATCATGGTTAGCTATGGTTCAGGGTGTATCTGATAATGAGGAAGGTGGCTGGATGAGGTGGAACCGCCATTGGACGGCCGAAGAAAACCGTCATGGTGATTTGCTTAACAAATATTTATACTTATCAGGCCGCGTAAATATGCGCATGATGGAAGTATCAACCCAATATTTAATTGCCGATGGCTTTGATATCGGTACCGGTCATGATCCTTACCGTAACTTTATATACACATCTTTTCAGGAGTTAGCCACTAATATTTCACACCGTCGTGTGGCTTCTCAGGCTAAAAAAGATGGTGATACGCTATTGTCAAAAATGTGTGGTGTTATCGCATCTGACGAGGCTCGCCACGCGAAAGCATATAAATATTTTATCGAAAAAGTGTTTGAGGTTGACCCTAACGGTGCCATGCTTGCTTTTGAGGATATGATGCGCAAAAAGATTGTTATGCCGGCCCACTTTTTACGTGAGGTTGGTTTAAAAATAGGCCAAACTTTTGGTCATTTTACCGATGCTGCACAGCGTTTGGGAATTTATACGGCTATCGACTATGTAGATATTTTAAAGGAGTTAATTGAGGATTGGCACATCGAAAGCATGACCGACCTTAACGAAACCGGAGAAAAAGCACGCGACTACATTATGCGTTTACCAGAACGCTTACTTCGCGTAGCAGACCGCATGAAAAACCCAATGCTGGAGTATAAATTCACCTGGATAAATTAATAGTCTGAACTAAGATTAAACAAATTTTCAAGATTTACGGGATGTAATATCGCATTCATAGATCCAGAAAATCTGTTTAATCCCTTAATCCGGGTTCTCACTACCCTTCCTGCACCAAATCCGTTCCACCATTGCCGGATAGATCGTCGAACAGTTCGTTCATTACACTTTCTAAAGTCAGCGAATTAACATCATCAACATAATGCTCCGAGCGGAGTATGTTTAATTTATCGTGGTCAATTTCTAAGTGATAAAGCACATCGCCGGGATATAACTCCGGTTGGGTAATTTCTATGGCATTACCCGTATTAGTAACTGTGTAGTTATAGGTGGTTGGCTTATGCTTGCTAAAAAGCGGGTTTATATTTTGCGATAGGTGATTATATATACTATCGAGGTTAAGCGGTTTATGCAGGGTTACAATTTTCATATTAAAACAAGTTTTATATTAAGTTTACAACCAAAAGAGTATTAATATTGTTTGTGATAGAAACCCGCTCACCCTTTATCGGTAGGTGGGGAATTAAAAAAGAATTATTAACAATTAAAAAAAAAAGTCTCTCCGGTAGCTAAGGGAGAGATTTAGAGGGGGCTTATGAAATACAAATTACTTGGCCGTTCGGGCCTTAAAGTTTCGGAATTTTGCCTGGGTACCATGGGTTTTGGTACCGAAGCCGGCTGGGGTGCAGATGCTGCTACCAGCTTTGATATCATGGATTCCTTTGCCAATGCAGGTGGCAATTTTGTTGATACCGCCAACATCTACAAACTCGGCACCAGCGAAAAAACAATCGGCGATTACTTGAGTAACCATGATCGCGATTATTTTGTGCTGGCTACCAAGTATACTTTAAAGGATAATCTTACTAATCCCAATGCATCGGGCAATAACCGTAAAAACATGATGCGCAGTGTGGAGGAAAGCCTCAAACGCTTAAAAACTGATTTTATTGATGTGCTTTATTTGCACATTTGGGATGATATTACGCCTATTGATGAAGTGCTGCGCGGAATGGATGACCTCATTAAACAAGGCAAAGTAAACTATGCGGCCATAAGCGATACGCCTGCCTGGGTGGTAGCCAAAGGCAATACCCTTGCCGAGCTGATGGGCTGGAGCCAGTTTATTGCTTTGCAGGTTGAATATAGCCTGCTGCAACGCACACCTGAGCGCGAGCTGATCCCGATGGCAAAGCATTTCGGGATGACGGTTACGCCATGGGCGCCATTGGCTGGTGGTGCATTAACCGGTAAATACCTGCGTGGAGAGAAAGGCCGCATCAAACCTGAAAGTAACCGCCTGAATGAAAACAGCGAGAAAATAACCAAAGTTGTTATGGACATTGCCCATGAATTAGGTGTATCGCCGGGTAACGTGGCTTTACAGTGGACAAGGCAGCAAGGTTTCTCCTGTATCCCTATTATTGGCGCTACCAAAGTTGAGCAACTACAGGATAATTTAAAAACCGCGGATATAACACTCAGTGAAGATCAGCTAAAGAGGCTGGATGAGGTTAGTGCTATCTCTCTCGGTTTCCCCGGCGACTTTTTTAAAGAAGACGCTGTTAAGGTTAACTCATTCGGCGGTTTTTACGATAGGGTAGAGAAACGAAGTTGATTTTTATAACCACAGGTGGTTAACCGATAAAAACAAATGGCAGTAAAGTGTTATTAATGAAGTAAACTAACTAAAGCCATGAAAAATAAATTCATCAGTATGGTATTGCTTGCATTAACACTTGCAGTACTGGGCACTACAAGCTGTGCCCCAAGGCATGCGCTTCCGCCACCGCCACCGGGAGTACCCAGCCATTAAAAACTTAAGCCTTTAATTGAAAAATTAGAGGCTTTTTTATGTTTATAACCATTATTGATTTTCCCGGTATTTGTAAGTTTAGCTTTGCATCTTGCAAAAAACATCCAGTTAAAACAACAACCGAAAACGGTTAACAATGGTAAGTTAACGTAACGCTGTTTAAAGTTAATTTACAGGCATATTTCAGTAGCTAAACTGCAATTATTAAAAAAACGTATTGCCCGTTAATCCTTTTCTATTTAATTGTATCCAATAGATATACACCAGCAATTAAGGCTGTTATAATTAAAAATACGATTATGAAAAAGAGAATATTTGCATTAGCATTGATAATAGGAGCAGCAGTTGTATCAGTTACATCAGGTTGTTATGTAGGTTATGGTTATGGCCACCCGCACCACTATTATCATGGCGGGTACTAGTTTTTAAGGTTGAGTGAGCGTTTATGAAAAGAGTCTTGAAATTTTTCAAGACTCTTTTTTTATTAAGTATTAAATGCCTGCCGCCTATATTAAACGTAACAGTTATTTTACATTGATGTTAAAAATAGGTTAGAAAATCCTATCTTAGCATCGGTCTTAAACCTTATAACAATATTAAAACATGAAAAAACTATTACTTATTTCTACATGCGTAATTTTAGCTTTTGCAGCTTGTAAAAAAGATTCTAACAAAGCGACTACATCATCATTAAGCTTAAGTGCCACTGTTAGTGGTACAAACGAAACATTCAGCAATGTAACTGCACAATCAATTGTTGATACGCCGGGTTATACAATAGGCATCTCAGGTTCCAGGGGCTCCGGTGCAAATCTTGAAGTACTTCAATTAGAAGTAAATTCAGCTAATCCAGTTACCACAGGCACTTACACACTTAATTCAACAACAAGTTCAAATATTAATACATTCCCATTGCTAGCATATTATAAATATACTAGTGCAACAAATGAATTGATCTACGGTACGGACTTAACAGGAACAAATGTTTCTACCATTACTATTTCATCTATAAGTAGTACTAATGTACAGGGGACATTTAGTGGTGTACTTATTGACCAGATGGACGGAACTACTACTGATGCCATTACAAACGGAAAGTTTAACGCTACCATTACTAAAGCAAAACAGTAGTATTAACTGTAGTTGTAGTAAATAATTCACCTCCGGATTAATCCTTTTCCATTTAATTGTATCTATTAATATAACAACGCCATTAAGGCTGTTTACATTAAAAACTACGATTATGAAAAAGAGAATATTTGCATTAGCATTGATAATAGGAGCAGCAGTTGTATCAGTTACATCAGGTTGTTATGCAGGTTACGGTTATGGCCACCCGCACCACTATTATCACGGCGGTTACTGATTTTTTGAGGTTGAGTGAGTGTTTTAAAAGAGTCTTGATTTATTTCAAGGCTCTTTTTTTTTGTGTCTGATGTTGCTTAGTTTTACGCTAAACCTATTACCCTATGAAAAACATCTTGCTCACCTGCTTCTTTTCTATCTTATTAGTTAACGCTTATTGCCAAAATGGGCATGGCATTGATACTGCGCTAAAATTTAATAAACGTTTTACCAATTGCGAGCTGAAATGGGTGGTGCTGCCAGCCAGAGATACATCAGCGCGATACTATTATGGATTTATTTATATTGATGAGATGGCCGGATTTACGCTGGATGTTAAAGGCTTTTTTACCATTGACATGAATGGGCATTATATTGCCGATACCAGCATTACTAAACATGGGATGATTAAATCCAGATTAGGCGCGAATACAGTAAATGTGGCGCTATTGCCGTTAAACCATTTTAAGGAAATTAATATACAAATCCGGCCAAAATGGGTAGATCTTTATTACAGCGGACGTAATGATACTTCAACATTTTATAACTATCGCATGGGCTTTAACTACAATGCCGCGGGGGATAGTCAAACTGCTATGACTTATTTAACCAAAGCGTATAAAGTCAATCCACATTTTAAGGGACTGGAGTTTGAGGTTGCCTATGCCTACAATGCATTAAACAGGCCTGATGAGGCTATAACAGTTTTAGAAATTGCGGTTAAATATGATCCGAAAAATATCATGTTTTATCGCGAATTGGGTTATGCCTACATGAATAAAAAAGATTATGATAAAGCAATAGTGCTTTTTAAACAAGGTATCGATCTATACCCTGATCCGCAGGCAATAAACGAAAATAAAGCGATGATGGCATATAATCTGGCAAGTGTGTATCACAAAATAGGTAAGGATGACGATTACAAGGAATGGCTTATAAAAGCAAAAGGATGGGCATCACCAAACTCAGATATTTATAAAGCTGCGGTTAGGTTGGGTTTTTAATGAAAGCGTCATTGCGAGCGATAGCGTGGCAATCCTCGATTCACAGAGCGGACTTTAGGGTATTAACCTGCACAGTGGGCGATTGCTTCGTTCCTCGCAATGGCGCGCGGAGAGAGTGTTGATTTTAGTGTTTCTGATCATTCTTAAATCCTATAAATTCAGGTTCAGGTATTTGTAATTGCGTGACTGAGAAACTCCCCGCGAAAAATATTTCGTGTACCCTATTGAATATCAGAAATATTGTGCCTACCTTTGCAGTCCTTAAAATAAGGATAAAACAGTAAATAAAAAGGAAAAATG
>Ga0302303_10001501_pt1 | contig 15181 bp, 15 predicted proteins | sample III_Palsa_E2_1_FD_194542 | JGI IMG/M metagenome (GOLD analysis project Ga0302303, IMG submission 194542) | Peat permafrost microbial communities from Stordalen Mire near Abisko, Sweden - III_Palsa_E2_1 | ecosystem: Environmental > Terrestrial > Soil > Palsa > Peat permafrost | place: Sweden... | reverse complement strand
TGATCCTGCGCGTTGCTCCCACCGCGGGATTTGCACATGCTCCCCTGTTGTATGACATACATCTCGATTACGATCTCAGCCTGAGTCTTCTCGATAATACGCTGCGGCTTGCTCCCCTAGTAGGTGCTGAGTCCGCGCATCTGGAACCCGCCATATATTTCTCGGAAGCCGATCTCGACACTGCAAGAGCGTTGCTTCGCGAAGTAAATCCGGCAGATCTTCCACTCGTAGGATTTGTTGTTCAGGGCCGCGGCCCCAAAAGCAGCCGTTGGCCCGAAGAACATTTCGCTGAGGTTCTTCGCTATGTCCGCTCGCTGGGATATTGTGCAGTCTTCCTGGGCATCGCTTCCGACACCGAAAGGATCGATCGGGTTCGAACTCTGGCAGGTGGCTATGGAGCTTCCCTGGCAGGCAGGACGTCCATCCCGGAGCTGACAGCCGTGCTGTGCCTTTGCGATCTTCTGGTCACTCTCGATACCGGGATCATGCATGTAGCTCGATCAACCGACCTGCCCATGGTGGTGCTTGGAACCGCATGGCAGGAGCCGCTCGAATGGATGCCCTTGAATAAGAAAAACGTCCGCATCATTCGCGGTGAGGAGTATGAAGATCTTCCAGTCGGCTATCACACACATAGAATCGATGTGAACGACGTGCTTCAGGCAATTGCCGAATTACGACATGCCTATCCGGCTTCTTCCCACGCCCGCGATTGGCGCGTTTCTCATAGGCTTTCTACGCGGAGCGCGACTCCTCGCAATAGCTAGACGGACCCCATGAATTTGGCATCGAACCCGCAAAGGAGCGTGGCATGCCATAATTTCTCGTGTGTCCAATTGCGGATGAGGCTTGAGAAAGTTGACCGATTTACAGAAATGGACCTACCGAATTTCAGGTCTGGTGGTCAGTTCAGAAATTTTGTTGCCTGGCGCATCGCAATGGGATGGCGGCAGTTCGCACCCGGATATTATTGTCCGCCGTGCGCCGGTTGAACCAAAATTGTTCCAAGCAGTTCGGAAAGGGCCCGCATGGGAGACGAACGGAGAGCAATTTCTGCTGAACATAGAAAGCCTTGGAAAATTCCTTATGCGCTCCGGAGGCGAGATATTGTTCGACCCGGACGGCAACTCCGATCTTGGTGACATCGGACTCTTTGTGCTCGGCACCTGCTTTACTGTGCTCTTGCAACAGCGCGGATATCTAATTCTCCACGCCAGTGCTGTTTCTGTAAATTCCCATGCTGTCCTGTTTTGTGGCCCATCCGGTGCAGGAAAGTCCACGATGGCGGCCCTTCTTGGGATGCGAGGATATCCGTTGTTGAATGAAGATGTCTGTATGTTAAGCCCAATGGATGGGGGAAAATACTCGCTTCGATCCGACAGCCGGATGTTGAAGCTGTGGAGTGAAACCGTCGCGGAACTTGATTTAAATCAGAACGCACGGACACTTGTGAGCGAAAAGCATCAGAAGTTCTTTGTAGAACCTTTGCGGAGCGAGATCGCGGACAAGCAGTCGATCAAAGCAATTTATGTTCTCAGCGATCTGGAAAAAGGAAACAAGCCATCTCTTGAGCACTTGAATCCACTCGAATCCGCCGTGGAATTGAAACGAAATGCTTACCGTCCAACTCTTGTAGAAGCAATGGAAGTGCATGAGGACTATTTCCGCATCTCCATAGGCTTGCTCCAGCATGCCAGCGTATACAGACTGTATCGCCCCAAAGATTTCGGCCAGACCGAAGCACTTTTTGCCCTGATGGAGGAACACTGGAAGAACCTCGGCCTACAGATTTCAGATCGAATTGAGACATTTTCCTGAACTGGTCCATATTTTATGAAGCCATTACGTTTACACGAAGACATTGTCATTACGCGCGAAGATGGTTGGCTAGCGGGCCGTGTTGGAGATGACCTTGTCATGATGCATGCGAAGAGCAACCAATTTGCAAACCTGTCCGCAACAGGCAGTCGCATTTGGGAGTTGCTGGAAGTTCCACGTACATTGAAGGACCTCTGCGAAGCGCTTTCCTGCGAATATGACATTACAGCGGAGGAAGCGATGGCAGACGTGACCAAATTTCTGCGAACGGCGGAGTCGCACAACCTGTTTCATTTCGAACAATGAGAGACCAACACCAGGCGCGCATGTCTCCATGGAGCAGACGTCTTCTTGTGCTTGAAGCAATGATATGGCTGCTGATCGCTCGAACCGCCATCGCATGCATACCATTCACCAGGATCGGGAAATATCTTGGAACGCTTCAACCACCTTCTTCTAGATCAATCCCAGAGGACATCCAGCGAGATCCGATTCATCACATAGCCTGGGCAATCAATCGCGCCGCGAATATGCTTCCGTTTCGAATGGTATGCCTGCCGCGAGGTCTTGCGGCCTGGCAGATGCTTCATCGGCGTCAGCTGCCGGGGCATCTCCACTTCGGAGTGGTCAAAGATGCATGTGCCACGATCTCATCTCATGCGTGGCTGGACGTCTGCGGTGTAGAAGTTATCGGCTATCCGGAAGCGTATGACTGCGTGGAAATCGGGTACTATGCGCGTTGAAGTCGCCTGTATAAGTCGCGGCTTCACTGCTGTCAGCATCTGTAAGAAATCGAATAGAACGCGAACCGAGACCAGTATCCGAAGTGAGTTTGAGCTAACTCTTGCTTTGGGAAAAGGAAGACAGCTTCTTCATCGTTGCAAGCAGGGCGGTCCGAAGACCGTGTAACAGCCGTCTTCCCGAAGTAATTTCTACATTGGTCCAGGCCGGGGGTGTGAATATCTCGTTGCGCAACTCCGTTACGAGGTATTGCGGTTTTGCACTGAGCAAAAAATGAGAAGCATGAACGAGCGTATTCACTGCGCGATGTTCAGCTAGCTCTCCCGCACCGTTTCCCGTCAACATGGCCTTGAGAGCGAGATAAGCCAGAAGGCGTACTGTTGTTCCCGATTCGGCTGAGCGTGGCAAAGGAAGACCATACAAATCGCGACAGAGCATCAGTGCCTGTCCTACCGCCCGCGATGTGCCATTCTGCTCAGCCTTCGCGATAAGAGCAGCGTCCAATTCGTCGTCCTGTCGACGAATTGCAGCCAGATCGGCAAGCCATTTGAGCCGACACCAGGCATGTGATGCTCCATGGATGCAAAGATACTCAGCCAGTTCGATCCGACCCAGGGTCTGCAGCCTGCGACCCCCACCAAGGTCGACAGTCTGCCAGTTATCGGGCGACAAATATTGTTGGCCGAAGTGTTGGTTATTCGCCAACCGCCAGTGCAATTCGACCTGCAGTCCAGTGGTCGTTTCTGCATACTCGTAGTGAGATCGGTGCTGGCGGAATGTGTGCAAATCCTCCTTCGACCATGATGCGGGGGGAACGATTCGCGCGAAACCTAGTTGGGGGAGTAGGGCATCGGCGACTTCGACATGCCCTTTTCCGATAAACAAATCAATATCTTTGCTTTGCCTGATCCCGAATTGTCCATACGCTAGAACGTCAAGAGATGAACCCTTCAGCACGGCAGAAGGGATGCCAACGTCCTCCAATCTTTGGACAAGACGGCTGGCCTGGTCAGTCATGCGCAAACTGTTGAACGCGATTTTTTTTGCAGTCTTCTGCAACCGAAGCAGAACACCTTCTGGGACGCTTCCGCACGGAAGCCGTGAAATCGAATGGTAGACAAGCCCGCCCACGCGCTGCTTTTGCGTCACAGCAAAAAAATGCTCCCAGTCCAGAGGCTGATGGAGCGCAGCGTGCAAGATCTCCTGACTTTTTGCGGATACGGGGAAAACCGTAGCAGCAGCAACAGCCCCAAATTCCCGAATCCTATTCATCGAGTTTTAGGATATTTGAGGCAATGCATTCTGTCGCAACTGAAACACGAATTAGCGACGTAACCGATTCGTCTAAGCAACCCAATCTAGCGAAATATGTGCCGAGAGCCTGATAACAGCCGAAGCATACACGTTATCGGAGTCAGTTGTGTCGCCAAAGAGAAAAGCTGAAGACGACTGCCTAAGCGCTAATGGACCTTTATTGGCCCCAAAACCGCTTATTGGATTCTCGCGTCGAGGCTAAGTTGTTGATAATTGGTGGGCACAGCAGGATTCGAACCTACGACTTCCACCGTGTGAAGGTGGCACTCTACCGCTGAGTTATGCGCCCAACTCCCCCGCGGAACGCACAGGGGTGTGCAGACGCTCAGGATATCATCCTGTGGCCTGCGCACCAACCGCAAACGGGCAAATCCGCGTCCAACTCACTAAGCCGAAAGGTACAATTAGCCTCGAATGAAGCGCCCCCAAGCACCGGTCGATCCGCCCACCGGGGCGTCTCCTGAGTCCTCACCTCAGGACCCGGCGGAGTCGTGGCTCGACGAGCCTCTCGAATCCCTTCCAGGGACCCAAAATCCGGAGGATTTGGACGATCCAGCGCAACCTGAAGGCGAAGATGGGGTTTCTGAAGATATGGGAACCTTGGCCTTCCATCCCGGACTGATTGGCACCGCTCCAACCGCGCCAAACCTGCCTATTGACCACCTGGCCGGTGCCGAAGCGCTGACGCCGGAGCAGATTCGTGCTCGTGCCGCGGCTATCGCGCGTGGCGATTTTTCCGAGCTTACTGACGCCGAAGTCATGCTCGAGCTCCGCTCCGGCAACATGGCAGCATTCGACATCCTGCTTGCCAAGTACCGCAAGCCGATCATCCACTTCATGTTCCGCATGGTGCACAACCAGGCCGTCGCTGAGGAGCTCGCCCAGGAAGTCTTTCTCCGCATCTATCGTTCCCGCGAGACCTACCGCGCCGAGGCTCGTTTCAGCACCTGGCTCTATCGCATCGCCACCAATCTCGGCGTTAATCACGCCCGCGACACCCGGCACGAGCGATCAGCCTCCACCATTTATCTCGATGAAACCGACGCTGAAACCGGCACCACCCCGGACGTCGCAGACCTCACTCCCTCCGCCGAAGCCAATATTCTTCGCCGCGAGCGCATGAACGCTATCCGTCAGCATGTGCTGGCGCTTCCCGAGCGGCAAAAAAGCGCCGTTTTGATGCATAAATACGAGGGCATGGACTACAAACAGATCGGCGAGGTTCTCAAACTCTCCGAATCCGCCACCAAATCGCTTCTTTTCCGCGCCTACCAGACTCTGCGCGAAAAACTCAAGGATTTCGTCTAGTTGCCTGGAACAAAACCATGCCGCATATCGTCGAACGATATAAGGCAGGACGAAATAAGGATCAGAACCACCACCCGAAAAGGGGTAAAGAAAATGAACACCGCAACGAAACTCGAAACCGCCTGTAAGGCCTGCCAGTCGCATCTGCCCGATCTGCTACTGGACGACGCCTATGCCGCGTCACACCCTGAGTTCATCCAACACCTCGCATCCTGCACTGCATGCAGCACCGAACTGTCTGAACTCCGCTCAACCTTCGCCTTGCTCGATGAGTTTGCCGCACCAGAGCCGTCGCCTTATTTCGACTCCAAGCTGCATGCCCGTCTGCGCGAAGCAGTCGCCTCTGAGCCGGAAAGCCTGTGGGAGCGCATGCGTTCCTACCTGCTCTTCAGCACCGGCCGTTCCTTCCAACCCCTCATGGCCAGCGCACTTGCTCTTGTTCTGCTGGTAGGGGGCAGCGGAACTTTCCTGCAGCTTCACAACATTAGTAGCGCTGCGGCAAACGCTCCTGTTTCTTCCGCCACGGTCAACGATTTGAAGGTACTGGACAATAATGCCCAGGCCGAACAGCAAATGGGCCAGCTTCTCGACCAATCTGGCTCAGAGGATGGAGACACCCCACCAGCTTCATAAAGTGCCGGTGTCTTCCACAACACAACTCTTCAACGCTCAGTTTAAGCCGCCGGTGTTGGCGGCTTTCTGTATGATGGGGACGACTCGAAAATCATTGAAATTTCTGTCTTCAGACAGAGGGCCAGTCTCAGTCGGCAATAGCAGCCTCGACGCGACATGGTGATACGCAGGACGACAACAGGCAAGTTGTACTACTCCCAATGCGGCCTTTCTCTACAATTCGAGTCGTTCTGGCCTTGACAGCGCTTACGCTGTCGACCGCCATTGCCTTGTCCGCTCCGCTCTACGCGCAGACTCGATCAGTCCCACCACCGCGTCCAAGTTCGTTCACCTCGCATCCGCAACAACCCACACCGCCGCCCAACCGCCAGTTTCGTCCCGCCGGCCCAAACATGGGTGCCTCAAAAGTTGAGGGCATGCACCTGAATGAGTGGATGCGAACTCACAGCAACCTGCCTCTCGACCAGCAACAGAAAGCGCTCGAAAATCTGGATGGTTTCCGCAACCTGCCGCCACAGACACAGCAGCATTTCCGCGATCTCCTCGGACAGCTCAATGCCATGCCGCCAGATAAGCGCGAACGCCTGCTGGACCGCAATGAGTGGATGGAACATCTCACAGTTCCGCAGCGCGAACAGGTTCGCGCTGCCACAAAGCAGCTTGCCGAGCTTCCGCCTGACCAGCGCCGCTATGTTGCACTCACATTCCGCGGCCTTCGCGAGTTGCCGCCGGCCCAGCGTCAGGCTGTCCTCAGCTCAGAACGTTTCAACCATCTCACCGACGCCCAGCGCTCCAGCTTGAACAGCCTCATGCAGGTCGAGCCCCTGCTGCCTCCGCCTTACGATTCCCAGGCCGGTCCCATTCAATAGCTAATTTTTGAAGAAGTTTTTCGCCAGGAAGAGCACATTCGCAGGCCGTTCGGCCAATCTGCGCATAAAGTACGGATACCACTCCGCCCCGAACGGCACATACACCCGCACACCGAAACCCTCAGCCACCAACTCCCGCTGCAGGTCGCGCCTTACCCCGTAGAGCATCTGGAACTCAAAGGCACTCTTGTCCAGATTCATCTCCGTAACAAACTGCAGCAGCTGCTGCACAATCTCTTCGTCATGCGTGGCAATCCCACAGAACACACCGCTGGTAACCAGCCGCCGCATCAGCTTCACGTAATTCGCATCGACATCGGTCTTAGCCGGAAACGCAACATCCGACGGCTCCTTGTAAGCTCCCTTGCATAGCCGTATCCGAATCCCCTGCCCCAGCAAACGCTCTACATCTTCAGCCGTCCGGTAAAGATACGACTGCAACACTGTCCCCACCGCTCCCGGCCACTTCTTATGCAGCCGCTCGGTCATCGCAACCGTGGCCTCGGTATAGTCCGAGCCTTCCATGTCGATCCGCACAAAGCTGCCAATGCTGGCCGCATGCTCCACCATCTCGCCCACGATTCGCTCTGCCAGATCTGGTCCCGCACCATGGCCGCCGATGTCCATCCCCATCTGCGTCAGCTTGACGCTTACATTGGCCCGCAGCTTCCGCGCCGCAATCTCATCCAGCAGCCGGTGATAAATCGCCGCACTCTCCTCCGCCTGCGAAACCTGCAGCACGCTCTCGCCCAGCGAATCCAGCGAGACATCGATTCCTTCCTTATTTAACCGTGCAGCTGCGGCAATCGCCTCCTCCACCGTAAGCCCGGCGACAAACCGCCGTGAAACGCGCCGTCCAATCACCGACCGTTCGGCAAACGCGCGAAAAGCCTTGTTTGTTGAGAAAGCAATAAAAAGAGACCGCAGCAACCCGTCACACCTCGTCTTTGAAAATGCAGCACCGCCATTCTCGCACGCATCGGGCTTCGAAGCCTCACTTCGCCATCAGACCCACCACTTCTCACCCTGCCACTTCGCACCCTCCTTCGTGTTTCTCTGGTTGCCATTCCCCGAAGAGGGATTTGATATGCACTTGCCATTAACGGAGGAAGCAGGCGCCTTCGGGCCCCTGAATCAGCCAAAGAAAAAGGACTTCAGCCCTGGGCCGTTGCTTTGTTGTCGTGATTGTCATTTTGGGCGCAGCGAACGAACCTGCCTCCGCTACGCTGCCAGATGGCGAGCTTGAAAGGCATGGCAGACCCCAAAAACTCTGTTGCTATAGCGGTCTAACGCCCACGGTTCGGACGGTTTCTCTGGTCAGACGAAGGCCACACAATCGCTGCCAGGCCGCAAACGAAGAGAACAGCCAAAGGGCTTATAGGTGAGTTCGTCATCCCGAGCTCGGGATAAATCAGCGCGGGCACACAAAGCAGCGCCACAACAATCAACGTGATTCGAATAGCCTTGCTCATTCTCGAAATTCCTCGATCTTGGAGTCTGATTCCGGGCCCGCAAAAATCCAGGGAGAAGAGACACAATCGCGACACGCAGGAAGTCCTGCATGGCTCGAGCCGCGCTCAAATTAGAAAATGACCCCTACTTATTTAAAGAAGTGGCCGATGACTTGCACAAAAACGGGTGACTTGTGGAAAAGTATAGATCGAAGCCCAAGCATCCACGACGATTACTTTTCACTCTTTAGTAAGTGAAAGTAATCATGCGACCCCTGCCAACTATTCCGCTATTTTTTAGTGCACCAGGAAGTGCCGCTTACCGTGCTTCTACGTGCTTCGCCCGTTCCAGTTCCACCTGCGGAGTCACCATCAAGCTCGTGTCCTTCATCGCCGCAATCGCAGCGTCATAGCGGCCACGCAAGGAGTTAGCCCGAATCTGCGCCATCTCCTCCAGCATTTTCATGCCGTCCTTCAGATAGCTCATGCGGCTGCGCTCATCATGACCCCAGGTTACCGGCACTTCGACAACGCTGTACTTCAGTTTCCGTGCAATGAACAGAATTTCGGGATCGAAACCCCACCGCTCGATCGTCTGCAATCTGAAGATCGTCTGCGCCGCATCACGCCGAAATGCCTTGAAGCCGCATTGCGTATCCTGGAACGGCAACCCCATGACCAACTTGGTCACTTTGTTAAAACATCGCCCGAAAAACCTGCGGTACAACGGCTGATGCACCGTCTGTTTCTTTTTATCGAGCCACCGAGACCCAATCGCAACATCGGCTCCGCCATCGATAGCCGCAACCAGGCGCTCCGCTTCCTGCATCGGCGCTGAGAGATCGGCGTCGGTAAACATCACAATGTCACCCGCAGCCTGTAGCAGCCCGTTGCGCACAGAGTAACCCTTGCCGCGGTTCCCTGCATTCTTCACCAGGTGCAACCGTTCGTACTTCTCCATCCACCGCTGTACCACTGTCACGGTCTCGTCGGTCGACCCATCATCGACAACCAGCACCTCGGCATCCCAGCCCCGTTCCTGGACACAACTCATCACCCGCTCGAGTGTCCCCTCGATGCGCGCGCATTCGTTGTACGCCGGAATTACGATACTTAACGCAGGATGTGACATGCCTTTTTGAAACCTTTCTTCTCCGCCCAGCTCCATTGCTAGTTCCTCAAATCGTACAAGGGCGGGTACACAAAACCGCGCTCAATAATACGTCATTTATTGGACGTTACGATATCGCTAATTCGACTCAAAAGTTTGCAATTACCTTGCAAAACATATTCACTTCCCTTTATGGCGTCCTGCATTCGCTCGGCTACGCAGCGGGTCGCCACAAATCCCATATCTGCGCCACCATTCACCCTGCTGCTAAACTGAACTTTATGTCGGATCTGCCGCCTCAGCCACCGCCGCCTGCAAACTTTGTTCCTCCACCATTTGGCACCCCCTACGCAGCGCCCGCGGCCTACGCGGCACCGTATCCTCCGCCGCCCCGCCGTTCCGGCTGGTTCTGGGTTGCGATCATTGGCGGCATTTTCGCGGTCATCGTCATCGCGCTCTGTTTCACCTTCGCCTCGCTCGCCAAAACCTTTAGCGATAGCGACACCTCTTCTGCCTTCGGCTCCGATTCCATCGCCGTCATTGACATCTCCGGCGTCATTATGGACGCCGACAAGATCGACAAACAACTCGACAAATTCGGCGACGACTCCAATGTCAAGGCCATCATCCTGCACATCGATTCGCCCGGCGGCGGCGCGGCGGCATCGCAGGAGGTTTACCACGAGGTTCTCCGCATCCGGAAAGAAAAGAACAAGAAGGTCATCGCTTCAGTCGAAAGCATGGGCGCATCCGGGGCCTACTACATCGCCTCCGCCTGCGACCGCATCTACGCCAACCCTGCTTCGGTCGTGGGCTCTATCGGCGTCATCATGGAGTGGACGAACTACGGCGATCTCCTGCGCTGGGCCAAGCTGAAAAACATCACCATCTCCCGCGGCGACCTCAAGGACGCCGGCGATCCTACCCGCGACCTAACCCCGCAGGAACAGGCCTACTTCCAATCGCTGGTCGACAACATGTACGGCCAGTTTGTCCACGACGTCGCCACCGGGCGCCACACCTCCGACGACAAGATCAAGCCTCTCGCCACCGGCCAGGTCTGGACCGGCGAGCAAGCTCTCCCGCTCGGCCTTATCGACCAGCAGGGCGGCTTCCGCGTCGCCCTCATGGACACCGCAAAGTCGGTAGGCATCACCGGCGAGCCCCGCATCGTCCGTCCCTCCAAGGACAAACACGGGCTGGCTGCGTTGCTCAACGACGGCACGGACGAGCTTTTCCCCAACCCCTCGAAGCTCCTCGACCGCGCCCCCGGCTTCTACTTCCTGTGGAAATAGCCTCCCAACGCTGACCCTCCGGCTCCCGCCGGAGCTTTTATCTCGTCAACACAATTCCTATTTCGCCCATACGACCCTACACAAGGGCCGCGAAATTTGTTGTCTCATTTTGCTCAGACATGTATTCTATTTTTAATCAATCACCCGTTTGTGTCATACGCAGTAACGCAATCGTCGTAGCCAGAGTGTTTCCAGCGTCGAGCGCCCAAAGAGGCCAAGGATGCGCATTAACCAGGTTTGTCCGTTTTTATTTCTTCTCCCAGTTTTGTCCTTCATTGCCGGCTGTTCCACCAGTTTCACGCCGGTGTTGGCGGACCAACCCGAGATCATCGAGGGTCAGCCCCTCAGCGGCTCTACATATGGCGGTCAGCAGCCCATCACGGGCGCGCACCTCTACATCCTCGGATCATCGACCGCCGGGTATGGTGCGGCGTCTGTCTCGCTCATCCAGCCCTGTAACAGCTCCTGCAACTCAAGCTATCCCAGCCACCAGGATAGCTCCGGAAATAATTACGTCGTCACCGGCACCAACGGCTCTTACTCGCTGGTCCGTGCGCAATACGCCTGCACTGCCGGCCAGCAGGTCTATCTTTATACGGTTGGCGGAAACCCTGGCAATCCCGGCGGCCAAACTAACTCCGCTGCCGGCCTTATGGCGATCCTCGGCACATGCATCTCGACCGGCAGTGGCTTGAGCCTGGTCCCGGTAAACGGCTACGTTAGCGAGAACGAAGTCTCGACCGTAGCGGCAGCCTACGCCATGGCAGGTTTCGCAGTCGACGCCACCCACGTTGGCAGCTCCGGCACGCCGCTTGCCAAAACCGGTATCCAGAACGCCTTCAACAACTCCGCCAATCTCTACAACATCGTCGGCGGCGCCATCGGTTTAGCATTGTCAGCAACACCGGCAGGCAACGGAACCGTCCCCCAGGCAGAGATCAACTCCCTCGCCAACTCTTTGGCGGCCTGCGTCAACTCTATCGGACCAACCTCTACACCCTGCTCCACGCTTCTGGGCGCGGCCAAAAGCGGAGGAACCTCCGGCACCAATCCAACCGACACCGCATCAGCTGCCATCAACATAGCCCACAACCCTGGGGCCAATGTGAAAGCGATCTACAACCTTGCCGGCAGTTCTCCGCCTTTTGGCAGCCCGATCCTCAGCGTGGCTCCTAACGACTGGACGGTCGCCATCACCTTTACTGATGATTCAATTCTTGACATCCTCAATGGCATCGCCATCGACGGCGAAGGCAACGCCTGGGTAACGAGCACGTCCATGGTCAGCGGTGTCGCCATCAAGTTCTCACCTCTTGGCGTTCCCCTTTCAGGATCAACTGGCTTTAGCACACCTGATATGTCTACCCCCAGCGGGATTGCTATCGATAACTCCGGCAACGCCTGGATCGCTGATCCCGGAGGCCCATTATTGGAAGAAGTTTCTTCTGACGGCACCACGACAAATGAGTATGCCGGCAGCGGCGACCTGAACAATCCCACTGGCATCGCTATCGATCCCGGCGGGAACATATGGGTGTCTCAAGGTGAAAGCGCCCCTGACGCCGCGTTTTTCACCAGCGGAGGCGTGGATCTCTCGGCACTCCTTACCCTTGGGGAAATCACCGGAGGCGGTTTGAAGGATGCGATTGGCGTTGCCATCGACCATGCAGGCAACGCCTTCTTTGCCAACAACTTAACCGGCTCCCCTTACGCAGGCGTCTCTAAGTTCGCCAGCTCTGGTCTCGCGGCCGTTACGACCGCCTTCGGGGATAACGTAGCTCGCAAGGAAGCTTACGGTGTCGCTCTCGATCCTTCCAACAATTTCTGGGCGACGGCTACCCTGACCAACAATTTACTGAAGTGCGCGGACTCCTGCAGCAGCCAAACCGCTCCCACCACCATCAGCGGCGGCGGACTCGCTCACCCCGAGGGAATCGCTTTCGACGGTGCCGGTAACGCCTGGATCGCAAACAATAGCGGGTCCATCAGTGAGTTTTCCAACGCCGGAACGGCAATTACTTCAACCACCGGCTATATGGGAACCAACGGCTACAGCAATCCCAACCTGAGCACCCTTGTCGGCGCCCAAAGCATTGCCGTAGACGGCTCAGGCGACGTTTGGGTCGCGAACAATGCCAGCGGCTATGTCTTTGAATTCATTGGCGGGGGTACGCCGGTCGTCACCCCAATCGTTGCAAGCATTAGCGGTCCTACCTACACGATCCCTGCCTCCAAGCCTTAAGACACCCTGATTCAGCCTTAAAAAAGCCCGTGCCGCCTGCACGGGCTTTGTTTTTGCCCCTTGAATCGTTTCCACATCCTCGAACATCTTCTTTTCTGACAAACGGATAGCCTGCGGCCCAACTATTTTCCGCGCTCCCACGTCTACTTCTATAACTTCCGTTTTCCCGAACCGGGCAACGGAATATCGAGGGCTCAAGTTCCTTTCCGCTCACGGCAGAAAATGTCGTGAAATGACATAAACTGAAACCGCTGGGAAGCACGGCCTGACCGGTTGGTTGGTTGCCCGGCACTCTCGAACACCGGAGCCTCTAAAAATATGACGAAAGCCGAACTCGTCGATCACGTTACCTCCCTGGGAGACCTCACCCGCCGCGATGGCGAGGTCATCGTCGATACCCTCTTTGACTCGGTCATCGCCGCCCTTAAGGCCGACGACAAGGTCGAAGTCCGCGGTTTCGGAAGTTTCCGCACCCGCCAGCGCAAGCCCCGCACCGGCCGTAACCCCAAAACCGGCGCTTCGGTCTCGGTCCCAGCCAAGCGTGTTCCCTACTTCAAACCCAGCAAGGAGCTCCGCGACCTCGTCAATCCTGACGAAGCCGTCGCATCCAAGCCCTCGCACGAAATCGACCCCCACCACCCGCCAGCCATGTAATCGCGTTTTGATAGCCCTATGAAAGGGTAGAGAGTGTACCGCTCAGGTACACTCTCAAAATCATGCCGCCAGCGATTGCAGCCCACGCTCTAAGCCGCGTCTTCAATGGATTCACCGCCGTAGACCACATCGATCTCGTGGTTGAACCCGGTCAGTTCTTCGGCTTCCTCGGCCCTAACGGCGCCGGTAAGTCCACCACCATCAAAATGCTCACCGGCCTGCTGGAACCGAGCGGCGGAAGCATCCAGATCCTCGGCGAAGATCTGATCGTCAACCCGGTCGAGGTCAAACGCCACATCGGCGTCGTCCCCGAAGGCATGGCTCTCTTCGGCAAGCTCACCGCCACCGAATATCTGCACTTCGTCGGACGCATGTACGGCCTCGACAAAGCAACGACAGCACAGCGAACCGCTGAACTGCTTGATTTTATGGGCCTTGCAGACCAACAGAAGAAGCTTATCGCCGACTACTCCCACGGCATGGGCAAAAAGCTGGCGCTCGCCGCAGCCGTCATCCACGGCCCAAAAGTCCTTTTCCTCGACGAACCCTTCGAAGGCGTCGATGCCATCGCCGCCGGAACCCTCAAGTCCATGCTGCAAGGCATGATCGCCCGCGGCGCAACCATCTTCCTCACCTCGCATGTGCTGGAGATCGTCGAGCGCCTCTGCTCTCATATCGCCATCATCCACAAAGGCCACATCGTCGCCAACGGCTCGCTAGACGAGCTCCGTGCCGGCGTGCAGGCCCGCCTTGCACCCGGAGTCGATGTAGATCCGAACGCTCGCCTCACGCTGGAGCAGATCTTCCTCAACGTCGTAGGCGGTGAATCCGGCGTGACAAACCCCGAGCAGGAGCTCACCTGGCTCGGCTAGCCCGGATGATTGAACCTTCACCCTGACCCTGAGCGAAGCCGAAAGGGAAGGATTTCCGTATTCCGCATCACCGAGGTGTTCATGCCGAACGAACTCGCACCCAACACACCCTGGACCTCCGCCCAGACTCGCGCCCAGTTCGCCGCCATCGCTCTACTCCGCTGGCGCATTGCGCGCAACCAGTTCAAACGCAAAGGCGGAGCGGGCGAGCTCGTCGGCAAAATCCTGATGTACCTGATCTTCTCTGCCTTTGCGCTCGGCATGATGTTCTTCGCCGGCTCGATGGCCTTTGCCGCTGCTCACTGGGACCACCTGAACCGCGTCGACCTCGTGCTTTGGGGCGTCTTCGTTCTCTGCCAGCTCACCAACATCCAGGTCGGCCAACCCGGAACCGTCTTCGACCCCACACAGCTCATACGCTTCCCGATGCGCGTCGGCAACTACGTTGCGATCCGCCTCTTCTTCGGCCTGCTAACGCCGGCCAACATTCTCGTCGCGTTACTCTCATTCGCAGTCGCAGTGGGTCTGACGATCGCGATGCCTTCGCTCTGGCTCTACGCGTTCGTTGGCATGACAGTCTTCGCCATCACCAATGCTCTCTTCTCGCGCATGGTATTCGCCTGGGTAGACCGTTGGCTCTCCACCCGCCGTGCCCGCGAGGTGCTTACAGGCTTCATCTTCGCCATCTCGATCGGCATTCAATGGGCGAACTTCACATTCAATCCCGCCTACAATCACCACCACCAGGCGCACAACAATTCCATGGAAAGACTTGCGAGCGGATTGCATCTCTACCATCGCGTTCAACCCTTCATCGCCGTGCTCCCGCCGGGTTTGATTACCAATGCCCTGCTCTCCGCCAATCAAAGACAC
>Ga0302303_10001494_pt1 | contig 15236 bp, 13 predicted proteins | sample III_Palsa_E2_1_FD_194542 | JGI IMG/M metagenome (GOLD analysis project Ga0302303, IMG submission 194542) | Peat permafrost microbial communities from Stordalen Mire near Abisko, Sweden - III_Palsa_E2_1 | ecosystem: Environmental > Terrestrial > Soil > Palsa > Peat permafrost | place: Sweden... | reverse complement strand
AGAAAATAAAAATAAGCACGGCGAATCCCAAGAGGATCGTCGGAAATTCCATTCGCTGCCTCCTCGCGTGAATCTGTTAAGAAGAAGCCGATTGAGGCGTCTTCACCAGCTCGACTTCCAGCGTTAGCCCGGCAACTTTCTTTACTCGAACGCGCGCACCTTTGGGAATTTCTTCCCCGCCACGCGCAGCCGCCCGCCAGAGCTCGCCATGAACGAATACCATTCCCACTTCGGGGGGTTCCACTGCTTCGGTCACTTCCCCCACTTCCCCAATCAATTCTTCTTTCCCGGTGGATTGTTTCCAGGTGCGTGAGCGCAGAACGAGACGCATTAAAATAATGATAATAGCCGCACAGGGAATCGCCACGCCCAGAGCGGCGCCGAGGCTCACGCCCATTCCGGTGAGCGGCGAGTCGATTAGAAATAGCGCGCCCAATACCATGGCCACCACTCCTCCCACACCTAGAACGCCGTGCGTCGGATACTTAGCTTCCAGGACAAAAAGCACGAGTGCGACGACAATGAGCAACAGGCCGGCGAAGTTAATCGGCAGCATGTGCATGGCGAACAAGGCCAGCACCAGCGCGATCACACCCATCACGCCAGGAGCGAAGGCTCCCGGATGCGTGAATTCGGCATAGAGGCCCAGAACGCCGATGATCAACAGAATAAAAAATGCGTCGGGCTGAACGATGCGCGAAAGAAACTTCTCGCGCGAGGTCATCTCGACGGCGGTGATGGCGGGATGCGGCAGAGCGAGTTGCACAGTGGTTCCGTCAAAGCGCGTAATCGAACGGCCGTCGAGCTTCGCGAGCAGGTCTTCGCGTGATGCCGTGACGATGTCAATCAGCTTGCCGTCGAGCGCTTCCTTGTCGCTGAAGGCTTTTGCATCGGTTACAGCGGTGGCGGCCAGATCGGAATTGCGGCCGCGCTTGCTGGTGTAGGCGCGGAGATACGCGGTCGCATCATTTACGATTTTCTTGCGCAACGTCTCGTCAATCTGAACCGGCTGACCCCCTAACTCGATGAGCGGAGAAGCGGCCCCGGTTTCCGTTCCGGGAGACATAGCGGCAATATCGGCTGAAAGCAGAATGAAAAAACCGGCGGAAGCAGCGCGCGAGCCCGTGGGATACACATAAGTCACGACAGGAACTGACGAGCGCAGGATAGCCTGGATTATCGAGCGCATGGAAGTGTCGAGGCCCCCGGGGGTGTTCATCGTAATCAGGACCAGACTCGCGTGCTGGTCATTGGCCTGGCTGATTCCACGGACGATGTATTCGGCGAGGATGGGCTCGATTTCGCCATCGATGTGAAGCTCGACTACATTGGAAGCGCCCGCCGAAGACGAAGGGGCGGCGGAAGATGATTGGGCGACGGCGCTGTGGCTAAAGATGAGGAACGATCCAGCAGCCACACACACCAGCAGAATCAAACAGCGAAATGAACGGAGAGCCATTCCGGCGGCTATTATAGCAGCAGAAAGTGCGGTAGGCGTGGAAGGAGAAAAGAATTGGTGAAATTCACTTCTGGAAGCTTCCAAAGCCTTGGCCCGGCATAATCCATAGCACGAACCCTAGCGCAGATAGCACGATGACGAAGTATGCGGTGATCGCACGATTCGGTTGCGATGGCATATCCTTGGCAAACAAGGACCAGACAACTCCCAGCGCCACGAGGAAGAACACGCTCTCGCCCACTAACAACCACAAAACCAAACAAGCGGTTAGGAGCACGAGGCGCTCAGCTTTATTCAAGACCAACATTGCTTGTCCACCATCAAGCAGCCAGACTGGAATTAAGTTTAGGACATTTAGCCACGCGCCTGCACGCGCAAGTGCTGCCCAAAGAGTATTGCCCGTTTTCCAAAAGAGTAGGGCGCACACGGCAGCTGAAAGCCAACCGGCTAGAGGACCGGTCAAGCTGACAGCTGCACGGGTTTCGTTAGACACACCGAGAGCATGCCAGCGAACGTACGCTCCAAGACCGGGCAGAAACACCGGCATTTCCGCGGGCAATCCTCTGCGCTTTATGTCGATGAAATGCCCCATCTCGTGAATCAGGATTAGGATCGCAAAGCCAATTCCGAATTTCGCTCCGAAGAGGGTCCAATAGACCCACATGAAAGCGAAAAGACTAAGCAGAAACTTTAACTTGAAGACCGATAGCAATACTTTGGCCTTTGAAAGTGCGACAGCTAGTGGAGCCAGCGGGCCGAGCTTTTTGGCCCACTCATGTTTGGACTCCGGATGCGGTAGATCAAGCGTCAACGTTTTTACTTTGCTTCGAATCCAAGCCGCCTGTGTTGAGTCCAGGGGAAGACGCTCTAAGGCCTTAAGCCAGTTCTCTTCGGCCCTCTTGAAATCATTTTGCTCTTCGCATTCGTTTGCCAAGGCAGCCAACCGTTCGAGCTCCTCGGCATGCACTAATGCATGGCACTGAACACAAACCAGGGCTTCAGGAGGAATCGGAGAAGAACAGCGTTTGCATTTACGAATCAGATCGACACTTGGGGGAGACAAGTTGAAAACGCTCGCTTTTGGTTTGTGGCTGTAAGGTAGCTTAGACTTCGAACGGACCAATAACTCCTGTTTCCGCCTTCCCTTCGGTTAACTTCCAAGCAATTCGAATACCCACGAAAAGTATGATCAAGCCAATCCATCCGCGGATCGGATCCTGGTTGAACCCGAGAAATGGCGAAGCTAATCCTGCCAGGGCGAGCGCGCCTAGCGCCGAGCCAAACTTCAGGTGAGGCTTTGTTGGTTGCGCCGAACCTTGTTTGGACACCCCGCCGCTGGGCGGAACTTCGTTTGGTTGCCCCGGCCGCAGCTGCTCGACACGAGGCGGTGGTTGGTGTTGCTTCATCCTAACGAACTGCGAAATTCCGATGGGAACCGCTGCGAGAGACACCGCCGCATACGTGAGCACTGCGGCGGCTATCTGGTACCGCTGTCCTCCGATTCCCTTCGCTCCCATCATGATAGCCTTCCCAATGATGTAGCCGACCGCCAGCGCAACGTATCCGATCATCAGACCGGTGAGGATACCAACGGCGGAATAAAGGATGAGTCCGAGGATCGCTCCACCCGCCCCAAACGTAACTCCTCGGACAAAGGTTCGGTGGGTATCTTTCGGAAGCTTTTGCTCCGCCTGCTGCGCGCACCTTGAACAAGCCAGGGCGCCATTAACACGGTAGTAGTTTCCGACCAGGGGCTGGCTGCAGGTGCGGCAGCGATCATCTCCGGACTTCCCCGCGTACTCAGCCGTTGTGAACTGCGGAACTGGTTTCGTGAGGCCGTTCTCCGGCATGCGCGGAAATTATCACGCAAGGTAGTTATCGCAAAGAGAAATAACTAACAGGCCGAAGTTTCGCGGCCTAAATATTTAGTGCCTCCCCTTCTCTCTGATGATTGCACCCCGAAGGCCGTGCTCCCCTACGGAAATCGGATTATGGAACATTGAGGTGCCTCATGACGTATCCTCCATTGACGGAGTGAGGAGGCGACGATGAGAGCGCGGCGATCTCTTTTGGGAAGAAGGCTGACTGGCTTGGGATGGTGCGGCCGAGTGGTTCCGGCGATTGCGATGGGGCTGATATTTGCCGCAGCGGCGATGCCGGCGGGAGCGCAGGACAAGAAAGATTCGGACGCGAACAAATCCGACGGCGAAAGCATTGGATTTATCGCGAGCAAAAACGCCAGCGCGAAAGAGGTTGGCTTGCCGCTGTATCCCGGATCGAGGAGACACAAAGATGATTCCGACGATAGCGCGTCGGTGCAACTCGGCGCGTGGGGCGGATCGTCCGGATTCAAACTTGTGGTGCTTAAAATGGAGTCAGATGACGCACCCGGGAAAGTTACGGCGTTTTACCGCAAAGCATTGTCAAAATACGGGAAGGTTTTGAATTGTTCGGACTCTGCTACGACCGTGGAGAAAGACAAATCTTCAAACGGATTGGACTGCGACTCGGACCACCCTGAGAAGGGCGAAACCGTTCTGAAGTCCGGTACGAAGGAAATGCAACATATTGCCAGCGTCAAAACGAACGGAAACGGGAGCGTTTACGATTTGGTGTACGTGGAGGCAAAAGGCTTGGGAAATGACAAGTAGGGAGCCCTCGGCAGTGAATCGCGTCCATGTCGAGGTGAGAGGGCCGGTTCCAATCGTCGCGGCGGCCGGTCCGAACGATGGTGCTCGCGCTGCGCGAGGCTAGTTAGGCTCCTGCTTTTTCGCCGGGCCGGCGTAAGACGGAGGCACCTGCAAAACCTGTTGGACGCGGGGATCTTTGATCACGCGCGCGAAGGCAACGTCCGTTTGCGCCGAGAGGAAGCCATTGTAGCCGTCGTCGCGCGCCATTTTCAGGTAATGCGCCGCGCGCTCGGCGTCTCCCTGCTGAGCGTAAGTTTTGGCAACGAAGAAATAAAACAATCCGGGGTCGGTGACCGTTCGCTGCTGAACGATGGCCCCACTGGTTCCCTTTCTTTCGAAAATCCCCGGGTCGAGCGCAAGCGCTTGAGCGAAGCTGTTCATGGCCTGCGGGTATTCCTTATTGCCAAAGTAGGCGTAGCCCAGGTTGCTGTAAAGCGTGGCCATTTCCAGGTGAGATTCCAAGGCCTTCTTGTATAGGGTGATCGCTTTACCGTAATGTTTCTTTTCGTACTCAACCGTGCCGCAGTTGTTAATGGCACTCCCGAAGTTTTTGTCGGCGTGAATGGCTTTCTTGTAGTAGCGCTCCGCTCTGTTCAGATCGCCCAGTTGCTGGAATGCGACCCCGACTTTGTTCATCAACAGAGCGTTCTTGGGGTCGGTCTCGAGAATTTTGGAATAAGCAATTGCGGCCGCCAAAAATTCTTTGCGCGCCATCAGGATATCGGCCTGCATCTCGGCAATCTCGCGCGGAGTCATCCCAGAAGGATTGACCGCCGAATTTTCAGTGGCTTGTGCCGGCTTGGTGTAACTAACGGGTACTTGTTGCGCGCGGCTTGACCCCGCGATGAGGAGCACCAGCGGGATGGCAAACAGAGTCACTCGACTCATTGCCCAACTCCTTTTCCGCGCCTGGCCTACGGTTGTGGCTTCGGGTTATCCGGAGGCTTCTTACTTGACCCAAATATACCAAAAACCTTGCCAAGAAACCCCTTTTTCTTTTCGGCGTCCGCGGAAGGGTTCTGTTCGGCCGGGTTTGCCGCCGCGGGCGGCTGAGCCGCGGAATTGGCGGGCGGCGGAATGGGCTCGCCATTCTTGCCGAACAAATGCGATAGCCACGTTCCGGGAGTTTGCGCCAAATGGCCGCCGTGAAGCTCGCAGTATTGGGTGGGTTCGCTGCCCGACACAAAATATTCCGTAACCGACTCGGGGCAAGCGGGGGTGGCGAGTTGCCCGCTGCGTGGGTCAATCGATTCGGCCATCACGCCGGGGGGAGGATCGAAAGGCTGCGTGTTGCGGTAGCGAGGCAATTCAACCGCGCGCTTCATGAAATCCGCCCAAAGAGGAGCGGCCACCTGGCTGCCTGACAGTCCCAAATCTCGATTATCGTCAAACCCGATCCAGATGACGCACAAGAGATTTGAAGTAAACCCCGCAAACCATCCATCGCGCGAAGTCCCGGTCTTCCCTGCCGCCGGTGCCGTAAAGCCCAATGCGCGCACAGATGCGCCTGTCCCGCGATTGATGACGTCCTCCATCAGGCTGGTCACCAGGAAAGCCACGCGCGGGTCCAGCACCGCGCGCGAGCGCGGGGCGGCGGACTCTTCTACGCTGCCGTCGGCGGCCAGCACGCTGCGCAGGAAAATGGGCTCGGAACGAAGGCCGTTGGTAGCAAAAGGCGTGTAGCCCGCGGCCACGTCAACAGGCGTCATCTCATACGCGCCAAGAGCTACGGCGGGAGTAGCCTGAATGTTGGAGCCCAGCCCCATTTGCCGGGCGACTTCCACAACGCGCTGATAACCAATTAGCTGGGCCACCTGCACGGTGGCGACGTTGAGGGAATGAATCAGGGCATCTCGCACGGTGACAGTGCCATAGAACTCTTCGCCGTAATTGTCGGGCGTGTATTCTTTGCCATCGAAATCGAAAGTGGTGGGGACATCCTGCACGGTGGTAACCGGAGTGACGACCGGCGTCAGTCCCTGAGCCGCGTTTGAGAACGCAGCGGCATATACGAAGGGCTTGAACACCGAACCCGGCTGGCGATGAGCCAGAGCATGATTGAGCTGGCTTTCGCCGTAGTTGCGGCCGCCGATTAACGCGCGAATCTCTCCGGTATGCGGATCGAGCGCCACCAGCGCCACTTGCACCTGGGGAACGGCCTGACCCTTTTTCTTCCAAGCCGCGTAGCGCTTCTCCAGGAGTTTGTCCACGCCGACCATTCCGGCATCGACAGCCGCGCTGGCGGCGCGCTGAAGGTCAGGATCGAGCGTGGTGTAAACACGATAGCTTTGCGTCTGCAGATCGGTTTCGGAGAATTGCTCCAGAAGATGGTCTTTCACCATATCCACAAAATAAGGCGCGGAGCTGCTGCCGAGGCCTCCGATCACGAAGTGAAGCTTGTATTTCTTGGCGCCATCGGCCTGCTCTTGGGTGACGTAGCCGTTCTCGACCATCTGCGCGAGAACGCGATCGCGTGATTCGATTGCGCGATCCATGTGACGCTCGGCGGCCGAATAACGATTCGGCGCGCGTATAATTCCCGCCAGGAAGGACATTTCCGCGAGATTCAGCTCGCGAACATCCTTGCCGAAATAGGCTTGAGCGCCTTCGCCGAATCCCCGAATGGCGAAGCTGCCGCGATTACCCAGGTAAATTTCGTTCGCGTACAACTCGAAAATCTGCTGCTTCGAAAAACGCTGGTCGATTTCAAAAGCCATCAGCGTTTCTTTTACCTTGCGGCGCCACTCGCGCTTGGTGGAAAAGAAAAAGCTTCGCGCTACCTGCATGTCAATCGTGCTGGCGCCCTGCGCGCGATGTCCGATCTTCAAATCGGCAAGCGCGGCGCCCAGAACGCGAACGATGTCGAAACCTCCGTGCTCGAAGAAGCGTTTGTCTTCGGCGGCGAGGACCGCGTTCACCATATCTTTGGGCAAATCGTCGAAGCGGACGATGCGGCGCTTCTCGCGCGAACTGTCAAAAAGATTGGTGATCACTTCCGGTTCAAGTTCGGCGGAGTCGCGCACGGCCCCGTCCGGAATTTGCGTGATCCGCGAAATGGACGGACCGGTGAAGACCACGCGCAACGCGTTTCCGCCATGAAAGAAGGATTGGTCGGACGGCTTGATATCAACCGTGTTGCCCTTCAGGTGAATCTGCCCGGGTGCCCCGGGAACCTCGCCATCCTGGTAACCGGCGCGCAGAAGATATTCGGTAAGGTCGCCGGGCCGCAGCTCTTCGCCGGTGTAAATGTGTCCGGGAGCGGAATAAACGCGGGAGGTATTCTGAAAAATCTGGCCGGTGAGACGCTGGTCGATCAGATGGCCGAACTGGATGTAGTAATACGCGAAAACTGAGGTTGCTGCGACGAACACAGCTAAAGCCGCAACCAGCACCGCGATGCCGGCCCGGGAGGTCCAGAATCCTGGGGCGATTCGAATCCGCAATCGGTTTCTCCGCTATAGCTTGAAAGGGGCGGCTGAAGCCATCCAGAGTCCGCAAATTAGTACGGCGCTTCCAAGGCTTACATTCCCGGCTTCCACTATATTAGATTGGCGGTTTAAAGCGAGTGGTTGTCCCCGCGGGCATGGAATTCCAGATTGAATTGATTGAATTTCAAGTCTACTGGAACGGTGTAGTCTATGCTTATTAGAACCGTGTTGTTGTCATTCGAAACGTGGATGTCGTCACGCTTGGCCGGAACCCCGAGTTCCTGAACTTTCTTCCAAACATCTTCGCGGATTTCGTCGTTGGTTTTCCGGTTGTATCCGGCGAAACGAGCCTCCGTCTTCATAGCATCCTGAAGCTGGTAGTTGGTGAAGTACGGCGGAGCAAGCATGACGCCCACGAAGATCATCGATCCCAAAATGAGCAGGGTCAGCAGCAAATTGATCTTCGATCCGCCGCGCTCTTTGGCCCGCATTGCTTGCGCCTTCACAGTTTAAATACCTCCGCGGGATTGAGCCCCATCGGTGCAGCTATCCTAGCACTGTGGTTCCCGGGGGATAAGGGTGGCGAACAAACGGTGTACGGAATGAGTAAACGCCGGGGTTAAGCCCAGCAGGATTAGTACGCGCGCGCGAAGATACCCTTCTCTTTCGAAATCTCGCCGCAGTGAACGCACTTGCCGGTTCCTCCGGGTTGCTCAAGGGGAATGCATCGCATGGTAGCTTTGGTTTCTTCTTTAATCTTCGCCTCGCATTCGCTGCGTCCGCACCACCAGGAAAAGGCGAAACCCTTTTCTACAGCTTTCTTGAATTCTTCGTAGGTCGCGGTTTCAAATGTGTTGGCGTTTCGAAAGGTCAGAGCGCGGTCGTAGAGCGACTTCTGAATCTCTTCGAGCAACTGGGTGACGCTCGCGGCCAGACCCTGCTGCGAGACGAAAGACTTTCCTTCTTTCCCGGGGCGGTCACGGCGCGCGAGCACCGCCGAGCCTTTGGCCACGTCTTTCGGGCCAATCTCAAGACGCAGCGGCACCCCGCGCATTTCCCAATCGTTGAATTTAAAACCGGGACTGACTCCTTCGCGTTCATCCATTTTTACGCGGATGCCTGCCGCCAGCAGCTCTTTGCGTAATTTTTGAGCGCATTCCAGGACGCTGGATTTTTCTTCGTCCGTCTTATAAATGGGCACGATTACCAACTGGAAGGGAGCGAGACGCGGTGGAAAAATCAGCCCCTGATCGTCTCCATGCACCATGATAATGGCGCCGATAAAGCGGGTTGAGAGACCCCACGAGGTGGTCCAGCAATGCTGGTGCACGCCATTTTTGTCGAGATAGCGGATCTCGAACGCTTTCGCGAAATTCTGGCCCAGGTTGTGGGAAGTCCCGGCCTGCAGGGCCTTGCCGTCGCCCATCATGGCTTCGATGGAGAAAGTCTGGTCCGCCCCTGCAAAGCGCTCAGAGTCGGACTTGCGGCCCGGAATCACGGGAACTGCGGCTTCGCGCACGGCAAAGTCCGTATAGATGTCGAGCATCTGGCGCGTCTCGAAATCAGCCTCTTCGAACGTCGCGTGCGCGGTATGGCCTTCCTGCCAGAAAAATTCCAGCGTCCGGAGAAATAGCTTGGTTCGCAGCTCCCAGCGCACCACGCTGTTCCACTGGTTGATGAGTACAGGCAGGTCGCGGTAAGACTGAATCCATTTTGCGTACGCGTAACCAATGATGGTTTCCGAAGTCGGACGTATGACCAGAGGCTCTTCGAGCTCTTCGCCGCCCCCGTGGGTTACGACCGCAAGCTCGGGTGAAAAGCCGGCCACGTGCGATTTTTCCTTCTCGATGAAGCTGCGCGGAATCAATAGAGGGAAGGCCGCATTTACGTGACCGGTAGCCTTGAACCGGCTATCCAGCGCCGCCGTGATGTTTTCCCATAGGGCCCAGCCGTAAGGCCGCACGATCATGCAGCCGCGAACCGGCGCGTAGTCCGCCAACTCGGCACGGAGGACGACCTGGTTGTACCACTCCGAATAATCCTCCCCTCGGGTGGGAAGTTTCTGGTCTGACATAGGATAATTGGCTCTTTTCTGCTCCGAATTGAAACGGTGCGTGGACGTAAGCCCATCACGCGAGCACGCAATCGAGTTAGGTTAGGGGAGACGGCATCCGAAGTCAACCCGGGGTCTTTTTTTGAATTTTTCGCGTGAACGAAATGCCGTTTCGTTGTAGGCTATCCGCCTGGTTCCCCGCCAGAGTTGCCCTAATTTAAAGGAGTTTAAAGAGATGAAGATGTGTCGAGCCGGGTTTTTAATTGTTGCGATCATGTTGTTCTTGGTTTATCAGCCGTTGGCAAAGGCCCAGTCGTCGAGCGGATCCGGCACTTCAACTCAGAGTCCGAGTCAGACCCAAACGCCGCAAACTGCTCCGCCATCTTCGTCGAGCTCTTCGAATGTGCAGCCCGGGCTGACGTCGTACCAGCGCCCGTCAGAGGGTAAGAAACTACGGAATTTCGCGTTCGATGCGTTTGGTCCATACGCATTCATCGGCTCCGCAGCAACTGCCGGAATCCAGCAGGCCGACACGGCCGGTAGCTCGCACAACCCGGCAGGCATCCCCCCGGACTGGGGACAAGGCTGGGATTCCTACGGAGCTCGATTTGGAAGCGACTTTGGAATCAACCTTGTTACCCAAACCGCTCGTTATACCATGGCTGAAATCTTGCATGAAGATACGATTTACTACCGCTGCGAATGCACCGGCATCTTTGCGAGAACGAAGCATGCGTTGATTTCGACGGTTACGGCGCGCAGAGGCGAGGATGGGCATCGAGTGCTGTCTTTTTCGGCGATCGCGGCTCCCTATGCCGGCACCGAAGCGGCTGCGTTACTGTGGTTTCCGAACCGTTACGATGCCATGGACGGCTTCCGGATGGGCAATTACAACCTGCTGATTCAAGGTGGCCTGAACCTGGCGCTAGAATTTATCTACGGCGGACCGCACACGCTGCTGAGCCACCATCACGTGCCGGTGCTCTCGAACGCGACAGGATCAAATCCGAACAACTAACAGACCAGGAAGTGCTATATCGGGAGCGCTGCGACGAAGGCTTGTGACTCGTCCAGCGCTCTCTTTTTTTGCTCGCACGCCATACCCGAGCACTATTCTCAGCGAGGGAAGGCAGGCCAGGCTTTCGTCCCACGCAATTATTCCCTTCGTTTGGTGTCAGCCTTTAAAACGGTGAGCTTTCCTTAGCTAGGGCTGCGGCTGGGTCTTGTCTTTGTGATAATGGCGGCGAATGTCCGGCCAGAACTCGTTTAACACGATCCTGATAGCGTCGTACGCCACTTGCGTGCCCCATACCGAGGCAGTGTTCGAAAAAGTCTGATCGGCTGCCGGATGATAGCTGTAGGTAGAGATGGCTGCTCCCATCCCGCTCCCCAAGATTTCGCCATAGTTGAAGGTATTGTGTCCGGAATCCGTCCGCGTAATGAGGAGGCGGCTCAACGCGTAACCGGTGCGGTGCACAAAAGTTCCTTTGCCCAATTGATAATACCGAGGATCGGTGCGCATGACTGCGGGAACAACGGCGTTGACCATATAATTCTCAATCGTGCCGTCGGCGAAGGCGGTTCCGTAGCGCTTGGCATATCCTTGCGCACCTTGGCCGTAAGCGGGTTCGCTGTTCTCCGCCTGGCTTATCGCCGCTAGAACTCCATACCACGGGTATTGGACGTAATCGAACGCAGAGCGCGTCGCAACTTTGAACTTTTGTCCCGCAGTGAGCGGAGGAACGTGCGCGGAATTTTCCAGGGTCAGAAAATTGGGCAAAGCAAAGAATAGCCGGTCATTCGAGGTGCCCTGATTCTTCTGATCTTTGGTGTCTTGGCTCGTCTGCCCAGGTTGCGTTTGCGGCTGGGCAGGGGTGGCTGCCGGCGGCGTTTGTTGCTGCTGTTGCCCAGGAGCAGTAGCCGGCGGCTGATCCGGCTGGCTTGCAGGTGGGTTGGCAGGTGGGGTGCTATCCTGCGCATAAACGGATGCCGCACAGGTGAAAATCAAAAGAAGAATCACGCCTCTGGCGATCATTCCACACGAACACTTCAAGATGAGCCCTCCCCTAGGCTATTCGATTAATCAGAACCTAAAGTTCCTTCTGTTTGGCGGCAAGAATCAGCGGCCGGTTCCCTTTGGATAGAAATATTGCTTTTTGAAGCTCACAACTCCGCGGCGCAGCTCGGTGTTTTTAGATGTATGGACAGCTCTTCTCCGTTGCCAGCAAAGAGTACAAAGATGATACAACAAGCCGCTCAGTTCATTTAAATTTACGCCTCCGGGAATCTAAAGAGTGACGGGCAAGCGGCATCCCGCCATTCATTGCAAACAGCCCGCCGGCTCCGATAGAATCACGTTCGCGTTCCCTGGAGCGCGCATAAAGCTGACACTGCGAATCTTTCTGGTGCGATGAAATGACACACGACAGCCCTGAATTGGTGAGAATGAGCCGTTCGCTCGACGAAGTCGATCCCGAAGTGGCAGAAGCATTGCGCGACGAAGTACGCCGGCAAGCTACCGGGCTCGAACTCATCGCGTCCGAAAATTTCGTTTCGGAAGCTGTGCTGGAAGCCGCGGGTTCGGTGTTTACCAACAAATATGCCGAAGGCTACCCGGGCAAGCGATATTACGGCGGCTGCGAGAATGTTGACCGCGTCGAGCGGCTCGCCATCGAACGTGCGAAACAGCTTTTCGGCGCGGAGCATGCGAACGTCCAGGCGCATTCCGGCACGCAGGCCAATATCTCCGTTTATATGACCGCGCTCCAGCCCGGCGCCACCGTGCTGGGAATGAATCTCGCGCACGGCGGCCATTTGACTCACGGCCATCCGCTGAATTTCTCCGGCAAGACGTACAAGTTCGTGGCCTACGGAGTTACGAAAGAAACCGAGACAATCGATTACGACGAAATTGAGCGATTAGCGCGCGAACATCAGCCCAAGATGATTGTGGCCGGCGCGAGCGCTTACGCGCGCATCATCGACTTTCCGCGCATCGCGAAAATCGCCCAATCCGCCGGCTCGCTCTTCTTCGTGGATATGGCGCATATCGCAGGTTTGGTGGCAGCGGGTTTGCATCCCAGCCCGGTGCCGTACGCCGATTTTGTTTCGACCACTACGCATAAGACGCTCCGAGGGCCGCGCGGCGGCTTGGTTCTCTGCCGCGAAAAATATGCCAAGGATTTGGACCGCATCACGTTTCCCGGCCTGCAGGGCGGACCTTTGGAACACGTGATCGCAGCCAAAGCTGTCTGCCTGAAAGAAGCGGCGGCGCCGGAGTTCCGCGAATATCAAAAGCAGGTAGTGGCGAACGCGCGCGCACTGGCTGCAGGTCTCGCGAAGCTGGGCTTCCGCATCGTCACAGGCGGCACGGACAATCATCTCTTTCTTGTTGATATGCACTCGCGGGGGATCACCGGACGCGACGCTGAATTGGCCCTGGAGCGTTCCGGCATGACCGTCAATAAGAACGCCATCCCTTTCGATCCGCTGCCGCCCATGAAGGCCGGCGGAATTCGGGTGGGGAGTCCGGCGGTCACCACACGCGGGATGCGCGAGCCGGAAATGGAAAAAATTGCCGGATGGATCGCGGAGGTGCTTACGCACCTGGGCGACACGGCGATCGAGCAGCGAGTTCGAAAAGAGGTTGCGACCCTCGCAGAAAAGTTTCCGCTGTACGCGCGCCGCCTCGAAGCCGCCAATAGAGCTGAAATGCTGCACACTCAACGCGCAAATAACTAGAGACGCGCGCGCAGCAAATGGCCTTCCCGTTGTTTCAGCCAGGTACATGTATGCCTCTCCGGGTCAGTTCATATGGCTTTTGCCAAAGTCACACCATATTCGCCCCGTAAATCCTTTCGCAGGCTGTGATGCAAACGACAAAATCTCCACTTTGGTATTCCAGTTGCCAGCTTTCCACTTGGCGGTGGGTTCAGAGATAGTCCCCACCCGCCCGACAAAGGCCGACGATGAGTTTGCTTTTTGGACTGGAAGCGCCCGCCTCTAGCGATGGCTACGGGGCTGAAAAGGACGAAGCGCGGGAAATCCAGAATTCATTGATGCCCTCTGGAACGCTTCGGACCGCTTCTGTAGAGATTGCTTACAGGTTCTCTCCGTTCGCGGAAGTGGGCGGAGACTTCGCGGATTTTTACATTCTGCCGAACGGGATAGCAGGCCTCTATATCGGTGACGTCGTCGGCAAAGGTTTAGCGGCGGCGATGTACGCGGCGCTGGTGATGGGCATGCTGCGCGGAATCAACAAGACGGGCGAACAAACAGCAGCCGTTCTCGCAACGTTGAACAAGCGGCTGCTGGTGCGGCCGGTGCTGGGAAGATTCGCAACAACGCTCTACGCCGTTTACGATTCCACTAGTCGCGAGCTGACGTTTTCGAATGCGGGGATGCCGTATCCCCTGTTGGCTTGCGGTTCAAACTGCCGGCAATTACAGGAGGGAGGCTTGCCTTCAGGAATGTTTCCTGGCTCTTCGTACGATACTCACCGGGTGTGCCTGTCGCCGGGTGATTCAGTCTTGTTTGCCACCGACGGGCTCCACGAATTGCAGGGCGCTAACGGCGATGATTTTGGCTGGCAAAGAATGGCTGATATCTGGAGGGAGTGCCAAGGAATGTCGGCCGACGAATCGCTGCAAAGCCTTCTTCGCGAAGCCAAGAACTTTGCCGTTGGCGGGCTGCAGCACGACGACATCACGGCGATTGCGCTTAAAATTCCGCGTCTATAGCGCCTATTCGCCGCTATTCGATTTGAATATCCAGTTCGGCAGTTTTTCCATCACGAATCGAGAAGGCGCGAATGGGTTTGGCCGTATCTTTCCCCGGCGAGAGGATGAAGTAAGCGACGTCCGGGTAATACGCCAGGCTGATGTCGCGCGCCGAAGGCTTGTTATCGCCGTGCGGATGCGAGTGGTAAATTCCCATGAACTCAAGCCCCGCTCCGCGGATTTCGCGCATGGACAGAAATAGTTCCTTTGGCGCGATTGCGTATTCCGTGGCGCTGGCTTTCGCATTTGTCGCGGCAAAAACTCGCGTGATAACACCGTCTCGTCCCGCCAGCAACCCGCAACATTCCAATCGAGGTTCTTGCAGAACGCGGTCCTTCATCTGCGTCAGAACGTCCTTGTTGACTCGGATCACGTCTGCCATCTTTCGAATTTTGCCGCGAGGAGTTCCTGCTTGGAATCTTTGATGAGCGTTTCGCCGACGAAGGTGCAGGGTTGCAGGGAGCGAACCCTGCAACCCACCTAGCAATCGAATCTCGCTCTATGCCTTTTGAGCCTGGCGGCGAAGGAATGTGGGGACATCGAGATCGTCGGCCGGCACCTCACGAACGTCGCTGACATTTCGCGCGACTTGGTGGACCACCTCGCTGACGTTTCTCGATACTTGCTGCACCACATTCGTGTGCTGCGGCATGGTGGGTTGCGCCGGAGCAGGCTCGCGTGTAGCTTTCCAAGTCTTCGGCAGGTACGAAGGCCGCGACTGGGATTTCCTGCCTGCCACTTCGCGGAAACCGGCAGCGATTACGGTGATCTTCACCGACTCTTTCATCGCATCATCCATTACCGCGCCGAAAATGATGTTCGCATTTT
>Ga0302303_10001489_pt1 | contig 15262 bp, 7 predicted proteins | sample III_Palsa_E2_1_FD_194542 | JGI IMG/M metagenome (GOLD analysis project Ga0302303, IMG submission 194542) | Peat permafrost microbial communities from Stordalen Mire near Abisko, Sweden - III_Palsa_E2_1 | ecosystem: Environmental > Terrestrial > Soil > Palsa > Peat permafrost | place: Sweden... | reverse complement strand
AGCAAATTACATACATGGCGGAACAGTCCTTCCGCAATCTCCATCATGCCGTCCAGGTTCGTGTAGGCCGCATAAAGCTCTACCAGAGTAAACTCCGGATTGTGCCGTGTACTAATGCCCTCGTTGCGAAACACCCGACCGATTTCGTAGACCCTATCAAGTCCGCCTATTATAAGACGTTTCAGGTAGAGTTCCAGTGAAATTCTAAGATGCAGGTCCTGGTTAAGCGCATTGTGATGCGTGTGAAATGGTCTGGCTGCGGCGCCGCCGGCCACAGACTGCAGAACAGGTGTCTCAACTTCCAGATATTCCCGGGAATCCAGAAATTCGCGAATCGCCCGCACTACTTTAACTCTGTTCAGAAGCATAGCCCGTGAAGACGGGTTTACAACAAGGTCGACGTATCTCTGCCGGTACCGAATTTCGGGATCCTTCAGAGCTCCTGAGTGCTTCTCTTCGCCGTCTTCCGTTTCGTAGTCCTTGCCAAAAGGAAGCGCCCTGAGGCCCTTGGCAAGCACGGTCCAGCTTTGTGCATGAACGGAAGTTTCGCCGGTCTTGGTTTTAAACACAAACCCGGACACGCCTACGAAGTCGCCAAGATCGATCCGGTGTTTGATGTCCTCGTAGACACTCTCACCAATCTCATCACGCCGTACGTACAACTGGATGCGGCCGCTCATGTCGGTAACGTCGATAAACGAAGCTTTCCCCATGTGCCGTACATTCGAAACACGCCCGGCAATAGAAACCTGCTGATTTTCCAGGGATTCGAAATTTCGGACGATATCCTGTGCGTGGTGGGTAACGTCGTAGGACTCGGGCCCAAAAGGATCTCGCCCTTCAGATCGAAGGGCGTTTAGCTTTTCCAGACGTAGAGGATCTATGCCACCATAACCATGAGTGGTTTCGGTGGACGCAGCGGCAGTGTCAGAACTCAAGAACAATCCTCCGGACAAGTGGTAACAAAAGGGGACGCGGTATGCTTAAAATGGTTCGCTATTTTCGGATGTTCACTATGCGGTAGGCTATTTTGCCATCAGGTATCTTAACCGTGACAACATCTCCAACCTTTTTACCATAGAGCGCTTCACCGACCGGCGATTCATCGCTAATCTTATCACGGTTAGGATTTGCTTCAACGGGCGAGACCATGGTAAATTCCCAGTCTTCGTCGTCATCGTTGATTGTTACAATCGAACCCAGACCCACTACATCCGTCGGAATTTCCGCAGGATCCAGTGGCCGGGCGATCTGCATGATATGCTTCAGATCTTCGATACGACCTTCAAGAAATGCCTGAGCATTCTTGGCGTCTTCGTATTCGGAGTTTTCTGTAAGCTCCCCATAAGTGATCGCATCTCGGATGCGATCTGCAACATCACGACGTTCCGTTGTTCGCAGTTTGGCCAGTTCGTCTGCCAGTTCCTGATAGCCGGATTCCGTCAAGACAATCTCTTCGTTTTCGCCCAACTACCCATCTCCTTACGACACTTAGAATTAGTACAAGGCCCCGTTTAATCGCGGACAGACAACCATTCCAACGTGCCTGCATGCTGGAATGCATGAAAAATATAACACAGAAGCACCGACAGTTTCGATCCCCAAGGGGCGGATGTCAGAATGTCGATGCTTACGCGGTTAGTACGCCTAATATTAGGACTTTGTCAATGATCGCGCGGAATCTTACCTTATATCCACGCAAAAAGTCAACACTACTTTTATTCCGCGGTTGAATGCTCTTCTGTGAGCAGATTTTCAGCCCGGCGATTACGCTCGCCCTTAACCATTTGACGGACTTGCCCTATGGCGCTTCGATAAGCATCTTGATAGAGCTTCTTCAATCTTGGCGGCTTCAAAGTGTGCCCGGTGCTGTAGTAAATAGAAGCGGCCCGGCCAACCGTGTACGTGCCGGCAAACGCCACGGCGCCCTTTACCACGATCCCTATGCCGCCTGGAACCAGGCCGATAAGCTCGCGGGCCACAGCGCGCCACCCAAACGCCGTACCAACAACCGGAAGCAGTTCCTTGGTTCTATCCTTCAAATGAACGGGCAGTCCGTAAGCGGCTGCGATCTTAAGAAGAAGCACTGCCTGGTTGCGTGTCAGGATCACCATATCGCCAATGGCCGCCGCAGGCAGCAGAAGCTCGGTGAAAGGAATAATGCCGGGCAGCGCGGAAATCACGGCAATTCTTGCGTTGGTCCACGACGCCTCATTGATCAAGCCGGCGACAACAGCGGGCCGAAAAGCGGGAAGACGGCTCGCAATAGCCAGACGAACTTCTGGATTGTCTACAACAATCTGCGCCATGGCGAGCGCCAGCTTCACTTCATCCCCGGCTAAATCGTCGGCGTCCAGAGCAATAATCGGCGCACTTCGTTCCTTGCTCTCGGTTCCTGGGTCGACTGGAGGAAAGGCGGAAACATTCGGGGGAACCGGCCGTCCGGGAGCTTCCAGAGAAAGACGGCCCATTAAAATGTTACGATTTTCCTCGGTACCGGCAACCTGAAGGCCAAAAGGACGGCTTACCTCTTGTATAATCTCTGCAGAATTGAGCGAGCGGAAGTTCTTGACAAACTTGATAGCCGAACCCAGACCTCCCGGTGTAAACTTACTCATACTTTAAATGTTCCTTCAGAAAGATAACCGAAATGAATATAGCATTTTTTGGCGCCTCCCATGTTGCAGGCGCGGGACTGGCCGACAGAACCCATAGGTTTTCTACAACAGTCGCTTCTACCCTGCCTGGCACTGAAATAAACCTGGGGCTGGACGGATCGCTCGTAGTTGGGCGCGACGACAACGGCATGCTCATCTCAGACACAAGCGGCATAGCCCGCGTTCCAGACGTGATAGAGGCAGCCGCAGACAAGGTCCTCGTGCTATACGGCGAGGACGATTGGAGAAGTTCCGGGGAGCCCGGCAGCGAGGATCTTTTCAGACAGGGCACATTTCTCTGGGATTACGATACCATTGTACGCGGTCTTCTCGATGCGCAAGAGGCGGAACAGGTCGTTCTCGTCACCATTCCAGCACTTGATTATACAAAGACCAATTCCAAGGATCTCTCGATCGCAGCTTACAACGATCAGATCCGACATACCGCATCGAAATATGAATTAACGCTGGTTGATCCCGAAAATGAGCAGGCCTCGCTGTTCAAGGCCGACGATTTCGACAGCGATGGAAATCTTACTCAGTCCGGGCATAACAAAGTCGCGCAGCTTCTGGCTGAGCACCCTGCCCTACTCCGAATCTAGCTGCTGAAGCGCAAGATCCGCTCTTCGCCGCTCTTCCTGCACCTTGTATGCATGCTTCTTCAAGTCGGAATGGTGATTCTTGGTCGCGTCCGCTATGCTGTTCGCCTCGTGCGTGTAACGCTGCTGAATGGAGAGCACTCTTGAGTTATAGATGCTGCCATCGATGAAGAAGAGGACTATGTAGAAGAAGAACGTAAAGACAATCCAGCTCATTCCCACATAGGTGAAGTACAGCTCGGTCGGGAACTGCTTGTCGGTAGAGTGTATCTGATTAGAAGTCACGTAGGCATAAACGGCGGAATGGAACAGGTAATCGCACAGAATTCCCAGGAATAGAACTATGAGATTTGCGGGAACCGATGGCCTCTCTCGCTTTATAAAGAGCGAAGGCACCTTTTCAATTTCCAGTTGCTGCTCCTGCAGGGAAGCATGAACCTTACTTTTGGTTGTCTCAAGAACGTCGCTCGCAAGATCTCTTGTTTTTAATACTTCCGAACGATAATCCGAGCTCTCTTTGGACATCTGTTCCTTGGCCAGACGGCGAGTCTGTTCCGCATAACTCAAGGCGACCTGCTCCCACTCCATGGCTGTCAGGTAGTCTGCCTCCGAAACCAACTGAACGGCCTTGTCGAGATCTGTTGTGAGATGCTTGGGTATATCGATAGGACGCATGGCGACCAGTTCCGCCCGCCGCACAGCTTCCACGGCCTGACGCCAGTGGGACACCATGAGATTAGCCCTGTTTCGGGCCTCTCCAGTTACCTTGGCCGCCAGGGAAGCCATGTCAGGAACCAGGGAGGTCTGGTTGTCGCTGCCACAGAAGTCCTCTTCGGAGAACATGGTAATTACTGTCGTCGGGCGCTCGTGGATACAGCGCTGCAAATAGTCCAGCGCCTCATCAAGTCGTCCTGTGCGGGCGGCATACCGGGCGGCATCAAATAGAGTCTCGTAGTCTTTACGAACCTCCAGCGCACCCTGTATGGCTGTATACGCATCCTCATAACGTTCTTGCTTGTACTGCAGGTACGCAACGTGGACGCAGGACTCCACGAAGTAGGCATCCTTGCTCACCGCGCTCAACCGCCGAGCTCTGAAGAACGCCTCTTCCGCTTCAGGAAGGTTTCCCGTCTTCCACAGTATCCACCCTATCTGAAACCAGGCCGAGGCATCCTGCATCCCACCCTGGTTTTCTATGCAGGCCCGAAGAATGCTGATCGCCGTGTTCAGATGCTCTTCCCGTTCGCTCCCCGTCGAAGCCATTCCATCAGACAATGCCGAGGTCGCCTGCCGCCGCAAAGTAACAGCGCTTGGATCATAGAGCTTCTCAACTTTGTCCGCATAAGCAAGAATACTGGCCTGGCGCCGCAGGAGATTATTGCTGTAGCGCTCGCAGGATTCCAGCACCGTGGTTTGAAGGCCGGAAGTAACGTCAGCGGGTGAGCTGTATACGGTCAGACTGTTGCCGCGTTCCATCAGGGGCCGCAAACCCGACATAAGCTGCGTCACGAATGTTAACAAAGCATTAGGAACAATGGAATCGGAGAGATACCCATCGCCCGCTCCGCCAAACCCGCCGGAATAACCACTCAAGTTCTTCGCCGTAAGACGTGTGCCATTAATCAGGGTATTCACGTAATACTGCAGGAGATCTTCCCGAGACTCAGCGATCATTTCCAGATGATAATTGGTTTCGATACTGCGGAGGTAATCCGTGGGAACCGACGCCAAAGATCCCGGCTCTATGGACTGATTATGTACGATTGAGATAAGGGGAAGTCGGCTCATAACCTTCATGTTCCTGGTCCTCGCGACCTTCAAGAGAGCCCCGCCTGACCTTCATAAAGCAGACGTGTAAAAGCCCAGAATTTCAGCGAATCTACACTCTAATATTACATATATACCCATCAATGTCAAATCTTAAAAGACCCGATCAGTTACATATTTATGAGCTCGTCTGGTTACCAATGATTTCAGAATTGCAGGATAACTGTTGCCATGGGATCGATTCTGGACTATACTTCAATATGGAACGCTCCAGTCCGAATCTAACTTTGAAAATGAGACGCTTCGATTCATGCCACTTTCGCACAAGACCATCGGTTTGCTTTACGACGACCATATGCTGCAGCACAAGCCCCAGGCGGATAATCCTGAAAGACCAGACAGACTGCGGGCCATCATCAGTCTCTTAGAACAGTCTTCCATCCATGACAGATTAGAGAAGCTGCCCGTCAGGCAGGCTGAAACTTCAGAGCTGGAACGAGTACATACTAAATCTTACATCGAACACGCAGAGCGCTTGATTAAAGGTGGGGGACGGGTTCTTGATGATCCCGACACCACAGTTTCGCCGGAATCCTGGGATGCAGCCCTTTATGCCGCAGGCGCATCTATCGGAGCCGTCGACTACGCCATGAGCGGACCGGACAAGCGGTCCTTTGCCGTAGTCCGCCCTCCCGGCCACCACGCTCTGCCCAACAAAGCCATGGGCTTCTGCATTCTGAACAATGTCGCAGTGGCTGCCGCCCACGCCCTGACCGTGCATAAGCTGGAACGAGTTCTCGTAGTGGATATCGACGTTCACCATGGCAACGGAACGGAGGAAATTTTCTACGACTCCGAAAAGGTCCTCTTCATTTCACTCCACCAGCCGGCCTACCCCTTCACAGGAGCGCCATCGGACATCGGCAAGGAGGCCGGTAAAGGCCAGAACATAAACGTCCTCGTGCCCATCGGCAGCACAGGCGCCCAATACATGGAAGCCCTTGAAGCGATTGTTGTACCGGCGGCGCGCAAATTCAAACCCGAGCTTATCTTAATTTCAGCCGGATACGACGCCCACTGGCGAAGCGGCCACTACGTGCAGCGCATAGGCATGTGCCTCACCTCCCACGACTACTACAAAATATCTGAAGCCCTCCTCCACATCGCCCAGGAGCAGTGTGAGGGGCGCATAGTCGGAATTCTCGAGGGAGGGTATGATCTTGATTCCCTGGCGCACAGCGTGGAGCAAACACTGGCTGCATGGCTCGAACTCCCCGAACCCAGCGATCCAGTAGGACCGCCGCCTTCACGTATGGTCAAAAAAGTGAATATGAAGGCCATAATCTCCGAAGTGAAGTCAATCCATAACCTGTAGTGGAACGTGCGATTTGTTAATTTTGTTGTGTAAATGTACGAGGTTCACGCGTCGGACCAAATGAGCAGTCTGACGCGACATATTTCGATGGATGTATAAGTATAGTCAGGAGTGAAATTCAGTGTCGATGAACACCGTTGAACATGCGCGAGATGTGGTTGTAATAGGATCGGGACCAGCAGGACTAACTGCGGCAATCTATGCCGCGCGAGCAAATCTGCATCCCCTCGTCATTGAAGGAAGCGCCCCCAACCTGCCTGGCGGCCAGCTAATGATTACCTCGGAAGTGGAGAACTTTCCTGGGTTTGCACAGGGCATCCAGGGCCCCGAGCTCATGGAGCAGATGCGGAAACAGGCGGTGAGAGTAGGCGCGGAGTTCCTTACTGAAAATGTTACTGAAGTAAATCTGGAGAACCGCCCGTTCAAGATAGAGACCAGCGGTGGACTGACTGTTTACGCCAAAACCGCAATCATAACAACAGGCGCGTCTGCAAAGTGGCTTGGCATTCCTTCCGAAACAGCCCTCTACGGCAAGGGAGTATCGGCGTGCGCCACATGCGACGGGTTCTTCTTTAGAAATCGGGAAGTACTAGTCATCGGCGGTGGAGACACAGCTCTTGAAGAGGCTATATTCCTTTCACGCATGGCTTCTAAAGTGACCATCATCCACAGACGAGATGCCCTTAGAGGCTCTCAGATTATGCAAAAGAGAGCGCTCGAAAACCCCAAAATTGAGTTCCGCTGGAATAGCGCCGTCCTCGAGGTTCATGACCCTTCCCACGGTAAGGTCACCGGCGTAACACTGGCGAACCTGCTCGATGGCACGACCTCTTTTCTGCCTGCAGACGGTGTATTTATCGCCATTGGCCATACGCCAAACACAAAGCTCTTTGCAGGACAAGTGGACATGGATCCCCATGGATACATCACCACAACTCCAGGACGGCCCCTCACGAGCGTCCCCGGAGTATTTGCCGCGGGAGATGTGCAGGATACCCTCTACAAACAGGCTATTACGGCCGCAGGATCAGGCTGCCAGGCTGCCATGGAGGCCGCGCACTTCCTTGAAGATCATGGCGAGTAGACATTAAGCTCCAATCGTGCCACAATTGGTTGTGTCTTCTCCCGCCATATCCATGGGGGGAGAAGAGATCGGCGAGCCTGCTATAGGCTTGAACGCGAACAAATCAATTCCTTTGAATGTTTGAATGACACTTTTTCAGGGAATAGATGTGTTCGTCTTATTCATTCATGATGGGCTTTGGTGTTCGGCCCGCATCATTTTATGCTCGTGAAAAAACCACCCATTGAACTTGCGGGCAAAAAAACCTACCGATACCCATTTACAGGCGATTCGCGACTACGTAATTATCAGCCTGTGCGTTGTATTGGCGGCAGGGCTCCGGGTTGAGCTATCCGCCAAATTAGGCCCGCACGGCCCATTCACTACATTTTTCCCTCCCATCGTACTAGCCGCCTGGCTGAGAGGTCTCCGCGGCGGCCTCTTCTCCCTCGTACTTTCGATGGCCCTCTCGGCCATCTATATCGTACCGATGGATACCATGCCCGGCATTGTAGCCCTTGGGACGTTCTTTATTTCCGGCCTGGCCATCTGCTATATCGGCCATTCTCAGCGTACAGCAGTGCGGGAATCCCGAAAACTGGCCGACGAAGCCGAGCAGAGAGAAGTCCAAATCTCCGCCAGTGAAGCCCGATACCGCAAGCTTCTTGAGACGGCCAATGAGGGCATGCTCAGGATTAATTCCCGCGGAATCATCACCTTTGTAAATCCGAGCATGGCCCGAATGCTGCGCTACGAAGAAGATGAATTGCTTGGGTCCACAGTATACGACCTGTTTTACCCGGAGCAGCACGAAGCCGTCGAGAAAAAATGGGAGGCCAGGGCGCGCGGGATCGAAGAACAGTACGAAATGTGTCTTCGCCGCAAGGACAACACAGGATGCTGGACAGTAGCCAATGTCACCGTACTTTACGAGGACGGGCAATTTGATGGCACATTCAACTTCTTCACCGACACCAACAGCATCAAACAAACAGAGATTGACCTTTCATACGCCTACCGTAAAGAAGTCCTGGTTAACGAAATTGGTCGGGCGTTAAGGAAATCGGTGGACGCAAAAACCGTTCAGCAGATGGCCGTCGATGCCATGGGCGCCTTCCTGGATTCAGACGTTGCCCTTTCGATGATTGTAGACAAAGCGCGCGACAGTGTAGAGCTCGTCAGCGAATGGCGAAAAGAAGGCCTCTCGTCTCTGCTCGGAAACTACAGGCTGTCCGAATCTGGATGGGAAGCAGAACAAGCCTTTGCAGACGGAAAGACGCTCGTTGTCTCCAATCATAGCCCTGCTTCCGACAGTGCGGATGCCCTGCTGCGACGAATGAACATGAGGTCGTATATCCTCGTCCCCCTCTCCGACGGAAACGAAGTCGTCGGGATGGTCGGCGTATATATGGCCGGCGAAAGAGAATGGCAGTCGGATGAGATCTCTCTTGTGGAGACTGTTGCCGCTCAGTTGAGCGCAACCATTCAGACCGCTCATCTGCTTTCTCAGACACTAGCCAGGGCCGAGCGGGAGGCTCTTGTCAACAGAATAGCTCAGGCGCAAATGGACTCGGCCAGCCAGGAGGAAGTCCAGGACATTGCCGTTCGTCTACTCGGCGATTTCCTTTCTGTAGATAGGTGCTATTTCGACAATTACGACTTCTCCCGCGATGTGCTTTTCAAGGGATCGGACTGGCATCGGAAAGATTTGCCTTCGATCGCAGGATATTACTCTGTCGAGGAACACAAGCCTGTTGTAAAGCACCTTTTCGAATCAGGAACTGCCGCCATCAGCGACATTGGCCAGCATCTTCCCCCATCCTCGGCCAAGGTGTTGGCGTCCCTTGACCACCGAGCCATACTGGCCGCTCCGGTCTATAGAAAAAGTGAACTCGTTTCCGCTCTTTACGTAGCCATGGCAGAGTCACAAAGAGACTGGACCCAAACGGAAATCGAGCTGGTTGAACAGATAGCCCAGATAACCGGGACGGCAGTAGAGACCGTCCGTATCAATATGCGGGAGCATACAATCGCTGAACGCCTACAGGAAGCGCTGCAGCCCACCATTCCAGACTACGCGCACGGACTGCGGATGTCGTGCTTCTACCGGCCCGCACTCGACGAAGCTGAAGTGGGCGGAGACTTCGCCGATTGCTTTGCCACAAACGACGGTTGTGTTGTGCTCGTAGTTGGCGATCTCTCCGGCAAGGGGCTGGACGCAGCCGCACAAGTAGCCACCGTGCGCAACATGCTCCGATTCTCGGTCTATAAGGAGCCGACCATTGCGGCTGCCGTAAATCAGTTGAACCGGATTATTGCGGAGAATGCCCTGGTCCAGGGCTTCGCGACACTCTTCGTTGGATGCTACGACAGCCAGTCAAACGAATTGCGCTATGTCAACTGCGGACAGGAGCCAGGATTGATCTGGAGATCGGAAACGAAAGAAATCGTATATCTGGAAGCCACCGGGCCGATCCTCGGCGCCTTTCGAAACTCTACCTACGACGAGATTACTGTGCCTTTCTTTACTGGCGATCAAATTGCTCTTTTTACAGACGGCCTTACAGAAGCCGGCCCAAGCCGAAGGCAAATGTTGGGTATAGATGGAGTAGCCGCCGTTTACAAAAATGTGCTACAGTCAAATACTGGACCAAAAGATGTGGTCCCTCAGCTCATAGACCTGATTATAACCGCGTCTGAAAACATAATACGCGACGACATCTGTCTTCTTATTGGACAGGTCGAGCCCATCAAATAAGAACCAAACCCCACACTTCTAGCTTGTTATAATGTTTAGTCGCACAACCAAGCTGGTATACAAACCCTGTTAGATTCGGCCGCTGTGCGACGATTTTCAACCATTTAGTCGTTCTACTTTTACTTCCATATCGGCCCCCTCAAGCTCCAGCGCTGGCGCGCAGGGCGGTCCGGTAGGTACGCTTATTCTGGAGGTATTGCGTGTTCCATCGTCGTCGTGATTCCGGCATTGTTCTCGCCCTGTGTCAATCCAATGCTGACGGTAAGATTATTCTCTCCAAAATCAGAAAGCACGGATTTCGCCGCTCCTCGCTTATCCATCGATTTAATAAGCCGCGCTTTGCACGGTTATCCAGACTCATCCGGCCTATTACCGCGGGCGCCATCTTTGCCCTGATCTCTGCTGTGGGATTCATTACCCTCCAGGTGGCCTACGACAGCCCCCTGCGCCATGATATTGTGCTTGGCCAGGATATTGCCGCGATAGCAATGGTAGCAACATTTGTCACCCTGCTTGCGGACCAGTACGGAGCGTTCGAAGTCAGCCTTCGGGCCATGTCGGAATTCCGAACGTGGCTGATCGGGAACGAGCGCATGGTCATCGTGGAAGCGCGCGTTGAAGACCTGGACGACATCCGCACGCTCATCGGAGAAATCACCGAGGTCTCCGCCCTTACCTTCACCCTGTATGAAGACTGGCAAAACAAAGAGGAGATCGCACCTCCGAGCACGGGCAGCTCCGACAGCGGCCCCGTTACCCAGGACCGGCTGCGCGAAGCGGCACGCGCCCTGGCTGAAGCCCAGCCGGTGCGCAAGAGCTATCGCCACGGACGTCCCCTCCTCAAGCCCCTTGCCGACAGCGAGCACGCCTTTGACTTAGCGAGACGCCACCTGGGATCGGCCGCCAAGAGTGAAGACACCGTGGACATGGCGGGTGAATGGCTGCTCGATAACGCGTACATCATCAAAGAGCAGATTAATGAGTTCCGCAACAATTTGCCGCAGAAGTTCTACGATCAGGTCCCCGTACTCGCCGAAGGCCCCGATGCAGGCCTGCCTAGGGTCTACGGTATTGCCAAGGCCCTCGTCATCGATGCGGATGCCCAGATTACCAACGACAATATCCTGAACTTCGTGGGCGCCTACCAGAGTGTTGAGCCGCTCACCATCGGCGAACTCTGGGCACTGCCGCTGATGCTGCGCTTTGCCGTAATAGAACATTTGCACTCCCTGGTAAATCGGATCGAGCGCAGACAGCGCGAGCGTGAGTGGGCCAACTTCTGGGCCAACCGTCTCCTTACCGCCGCGCGTTCCTATCCGGAAAGACTACCAATACTCTTTTCCCAAATAGGACGCGAAGAGCCAGAGCCTTCCGCGCACCTCGCCATGCAAATCGTGGAGCACCTTTACGATGAAGCAGAAGTCCTGCAGCGTGCGCAGGCCTATGTCGAGCGTGTATTCGGCGTGCCTCTGTCTGAGCTCTCCATTCAGGAGCAGAGGTCGCAGGCAATCCAGCAAGTTTCGCTGGCCAATACCATCAGCAGCCTGCGTGAACTCTCACAAGCCGACTGGCGTGAAGTCTTCGAAGCTCTCAGCGTTGTCGACATGATCCTCCGTGTGGATCCCGCCGGCACCTACGCCGAAATGGACTTCGAAACCAGAGACCAATACCGGCACGCCGTGGAAAAAATGGCGCGATGGTCCGGAGTGTCGGAGCTCGACGTCGCCCATGCCGCCGTAGCCATAGCCACCGGACAGACCAAAACAGTGGAAGGCCATGTTGGGTTTCATCTTGTGGACCGCGGGCGCTGGGCGCTGGCGCGCAAGCTCGGGGTTCGCTGGCCTTTCCTTGTCCGGGTGCAGAACGTACTCCGAATTCACCCCACGTGGACGTATGTCGGATCGATAACCCTGCTGACTCTCGCCATCAGTCTCACGACCATACACGAAGCCGTAAAGCACCACTACCATCCGGTCGTGACTTCCATTCTCTTTCTACTGCTCATGTTTCCAGCAAGTGAGATAGCCACTCAAATTGTGAACTGGATAGCAACACTCGTTCTTCCACCCCGCGTTCTTCCAAAGATGTCCTTTGAAGAAACAGGCATCCCCAACGAGTTCAAGACTCTGGTCGTGGTTCCGGTTATGCTGCTGACACCGGAAAGCATCGCTCATGAAATTGAGCTGCTTGAAGTGAGATACCTGGCAAATACCGACCCTAACCTCCTCTTTGCACTGCTCTCGGATTACTCAGACGCCAAAGAACATTCTATGCCCGAAGACTCCGAACGGCTCGACGTGGCCCGGAGGGGCATAGAGAGTCTGGATAGCCGTTACGGACCAAACAAATTCTTCCTGTTCCACCGGGAGCGTGAATGGAGCGACGATCAGATGGTCTGGATGGGCTACGAACGGAAACGCGGGAAGCTCGAAGACCTGAACCGTTACTTGATGGGCGCGTCGCGTTCCGAAGTTAAGGACTTCCTGCGATTCGGCAGCCCGGACAGCCTTACAGGGACACGCTTCATCATTACGCTGGACGCCGATACTCAACTGCCACGAGAAACAGCGCGCAAGATGGTGGCAGCCCTGGCGCATCCGCTGAATCGTCCCCAGGTCAATCTAGAGACGAAGCGTGTGGAGCGCGGATACACGATCATCCAGCCGCGCGTAACGACCAGTCTGCCCAGTGCAAATTCCACCCGCTTCTCGCGCCTGTTCACAGATCCAACCGGCGTCGATCCCTACGCCAGCGCCGTGTCCGATGTCTACCAGGACCTTACCGGAGAAGGAATCTACCATGGCAAGGGCATCTACGACCTTGCCGCGTTCCACACGGTTCTATCCGGCAGGTTTCCGGACAATCACCTGCTCAGTCACGACCTTATCGAAGGAGCCCATGTTCGAACTGCCCTGGCAAGCGACATAGAACTCTTCGACTTGTTCCCAAGAGACTACACAACATTCAGCCGCCGCCAGCACCGCTGGACTCGCGGCGACTGGCAGATTGCGGAATGGATACTGCCAACGGTTCCATCCGCGGATGGGACGAAAGTAGCGAATCCTCTTACGCTCATCAACCGGTGGAAGGTGTTCGACAACCTGCGCCGCAGTTTGCTTCCTATCACCACCCTTCTGCTCCTTCTTGTTGGCTGGTTCCTTTCGCCGCCGGCCATTATCTGGAGCCTTATTGGTATCCTGGTCGTATTCGTCCCAGTACTGCTCATGCTCATCATGCGCGTTACCACAGACCTTCGTATATCCGCCTTCGTGGAGCGCGAACCCTGGGCGACAATAGGCAGAGCGCTCGTTGTTACCGCACTCCTTCCCGAACAGTCGGCGGCGTCGCTGGACGCCATCATCAGGGTCTGGTACAGAAAAAACGTCTCGCATCACGGCTTGCTGGAGTGGGAAACCGCCTCGGAAGCGCACCAAAAATCCAAAGATCGGTCCACGGAGTTTGTCAGCCGCATGTACTGGATATCCGCCGCTGCGTTTATAATCGCGGTGCTGGCGTACCGGTCGCTTGGGCCACTTCCGGGAGGCATCACAGTCCTTCTTTACTGTCTGCTCTGGTGCGCGTCGCCGTTCATAGTCCTCTGGCTCGGACAGGCCAGCGTCAAACGCCGAAAAGCTGCACTGACCACATCGGACATCGCAACCATCCGCCAGTATGCCCGCCGCACATGGCGATTCTTCGACCACTTCGTCGGTCCGCAAACAAATTGGCTTCCTCCGGACAACTATCAGGAGATTGAAGCCAATGAAATCGCCGCAAGAACATCGCCCACTAACATAGGCCTCTGGTTTCTTACGCTGTTCGTTGCAAACGACCTGGGTTACCTTCCCTTGGAAGAACTGGCCAGCCGTCTTTCCGACACGTTCGTTACGCTCAACCGCCTGGAACGATACGAAGGGCACTTCCTGAACTGGTATGAAACCGATACCGCTACGGCACTAAGGCCGAGATACCTATCCATGGTCGACAGTGGAAACCTGCTTGGATCCTTCTGGACACTAAGCCAGTCCTGCCGGGAAGTGGCTGCGGGTCCAATACTTGGGGGCTCCGCCCTGCAGGGGCTTGTCGATGTTCTGGGCATTCTACACGGCGAAATGGAGCACGCGAACGCGACAATCCCGACCGCGGAACAGCATTTCAAAGCGCTAGCCAAGCTTTGTGAGGGCACGCCCAATTCAGTAGGAGAAATAGTGCGTCGAGTTCGCGGCGCTCGCATACCCGCGGATGCACTGCTCACTCTCATAAGAGCGCACGAAAACGATCCAGATTCTCAGCTTATATACTGGGCAAAACAGGTTGTCAAACAGGTTAAGTACTGGAACGGTACGATCGACCGTTTCCTATCCTGGGTGGACATTTTGGACGACCTGCCCGCGCAGGGACTGCTGCATGTCGGCGAGCACGCGCACGAGTGGCGGCGCGAAGCCCTGGCATCCAACCCATCCCTCTCCATGCTCGACCAGGATCAAATAACAGGGATTATCGCTCTGATTGCCGCCAAATCCCGTATTACTCCCGATGAACGCAGCTCGGAGTTTATCGAATGGCTCGATCGACTGGAAATCGCCTTCAACGAGTCTCGCGATCACTCCAGAGAGATTTTGGGACATCTCAAGAGCGTGCGGGAAGATGCGGAGCGCCTCGCCGATGAAATGAATATGGCGTTTCTCTACGATTCGGAGCGCACTCTTTTCCGCGTCGGCTACAACATAGACGACCACCGGATGGACAACTTCTACTACGACCTTCTGGCCAGCGAAGCGCGCCTGGGATCCTTCTGCTCTGTAGCTGTTGGATCAGTGCCCGTAAAGCACTGGGTTTCCATGGGCAGAGCCGTTGGTGAAGCTTATAACCACCGAGTGCTTATGTCGTGGAACGGCACCATGTTTGAGTACCTGATGCCGGTTCTCTTCACAAAACTGTATGAGAATACTCTGCTTAAGGCAGCCTGCGAAAACGCCGTTGAAATACAGATCGCCTACGGAAAACAGCGTGGGGTTCCATGGGGGATCTCGGAGGCCGGCT
>Ga0302303_10001487_pt1 | contig 15270 bp, 12 predicted proteins | sample III_Palsa_E2_1_FD_194542 | JGI IMG/M metagenome (GOLD analysis project Ga0302303, IMG submission 194542) | Peat permafrost microbial communities from Stordalen Mire near Abisko, Sweden - III_Palsa_E2_1 | ecosystem: Environmental > Terrestrial > Soil > Palsa > Peat permafrost | place: Sweden... | reverse complement strand
ATCGCCGGTGATCAGCAGCGGCACAGTCGCGCCCGGCGCAGGCGGGAACGTTGCGACAACATACATCCCGGGGATCAGCTTATTGTCCTTGTTATCGACCTGGATTTCCGTAAGCATCGTGCGCGTGTTGGCATCGATCGAGTCGGCCGTGCGTGTGATCTCGCCGAAGAACGGCACACCCGAGTACTCCTGGAACGCAAGCTGCGCCCGTCCGCCTTTATGGACAGCCGCTGCATAGCCTTCGGGAACAGATACCAGTATTCTCAGACGCTCATTCTGCGCGACCGCGAACAGCGGTCCACCTTGCCCCGGTGACTGCGCCGAAGTCGCTGCTGAACTCGTGCTTCCAGAGCTTCCGGAATTATTTGCTTGACCCGCCTGGTCGGAACCGCCGCTGGTCGATGACTGACCCTGTGGCGCTGGACCGCTCTGTGCACCGGACGAGGCGCCAGCCGCGGAGATCAGCGCGCCAACATCGACGTTGCGTTGCGTAATCACGCCAGTAAACGGCGAGCGCACATACTCATAACTTTGCAGCGCTATCGCATGCTGCAGGTTCGCCTGATACGCTTCGACATTGCGCTGCGCCGCAGCGACATTGGCAACGGCGGATGTATACGTCGCTTCCTGCTGATCGCCCTGCTGGCGCGAAAGGACACCCTTGGTCACGAGCACGCGATACCGCTGCACAGTCACATCCGCCAACGCCAACTGCGACTTCTGCTGATCGAGTTGCCGCTGCGCCTGCAACACCTGCTGCCGCGCTTGATCAACCTGCGCATCTAGATCCGGCGCATCGATCACGGCAAGTAATTGGTTCTCCTTCACGTGATCGCCAATGTCCACAAATCGCTTTTTCAAATAACCATTCGCTCGTGCATAGACATAGGCCTCAGTCAACGGAATCGTTGTACCCGGAACAACAAGCCCTGCTTGATCCTTGGACTGCTGCACCGTCGTAACCTCGACGATCGGCTTGCTGTCACGCTGCTTCTTCGCCCGCTTCTCGTTGTCCGCATCGCGGAAGTGGCGCGGCAGCCATCCCGCCAGTACAACGATCAGAAACAGCACGGCAAACGCAATCAACGAAAGATAAAGCACTCTTCGGCTCTTGGGTTTGGGGTGATGGTGTCGAACATGCAGTTGTTTCTTATGGCTTGAATTCGTTTCGATAAAGCTCTTGCCAATGCGCGCATCGTCCAGCGAGTTCGGGTCCGCAAACGAGTTCGCCAGCTTGCGATTGTCGCCAAAGTTCGCATCCGCAAACTCATGACCAAGCTGTGCAGGATCGCTGTCTCCTGGCCATGGCAGTTGGTGTCCCGGAGCACTCTCTTCGGGTGCAGGCAGTCTGCGCTCGTCGTCTCTATCGTTCGGTTTGCGAATATCGTCGGCCATTAGGCGTGCTGCTCCTGAGGTCCTTGTTGCGAATTTCCCTGCTGCGAGCTTCCTTGCTCTCCGGGTTCTTTTTTGTACAACTCAGGCCCGGCTTCTTCTTCGATCTCTCTGGTGTAGTCGATTGGCGGATGCTTCTTTAGCAACGAGTAAATCGTAGGCACCAGGAACAGCGTTCCGACGGTCGCAAACAGCAGGCCGCCGATCACCGCCCGACCCAGCGGTGCATTCTGTTCGCCGCCTTCGCCAAACGCCAACGCCATCGGCAGCATACCGATGATCATCGCCAGCGCCGTCATCAGCACTGGTCGCAAGCGTGTGTGTCCGGCGTTCAGCGCGGCCTCTGTGCGATCCTTGCCGGCAAGACGTTCATCGTTGGCAAACACCACCAGCAGGATCGAGTTCGCCGTCGCCACTCCGATGGTCATAATCGCACCCATCAGCGAGGGCACATTGAACGTGGTCTGCGTGAGGAACAGCATCCACAAAATTCCGCAGAACGCGCAGGGAATCGCCATCAGGATGATCAGCGGATCAAGCCAGCTCTGGAAGTTGACGGCCATCAGCAGGTACACCAACATGATCGCGAAGATGATGCCGATACCAAGCCTCACGAACGAGTCGTTCATCGTCTTCACTTCGCCGCGAAGCTCAAGCGTGGTCGTCTGCGGCAGCGTCTTCCTGGTCTGATCCATGATCTTTTCGATCTCGCTGGCGACGCCGCCAAGATCGCGTTGATCGACATCCGCATAAATATCGAACACTGGCTGAATGTTGTAATGGTCCACAATAATCGGCGATTCATCGCGCCGGAAGCTCGCAACATTGCCCAGCAATTGCGACGCGTTTCCTTGCGGCGTAGTGATCGGTGTCTGCGCCAGCTCCTGTGGCGAATCGATCCGGTACAGCGGTGTCTGGGTCACAATCTGATAGTTCACACCCGTTGCCGGATTCAGCCACTGGTTCGGCGCCGTCTGACCGGTGCCGGAAAGCGAAACCAGCATCGACTGCGATACATCCTGCTGCGTCAGCCCGATCTGCCGGGCCTTGCTGCGGTCCACGTTCACCTGCATCGTCGGATACGTGACCTGCTGATGCACATGCACATCTACGGCGCCTGGAATGGCCGCGATCTGCTTGGCCAGTTTGCTCGCAAGCTCAAAATTATTCTTCCCATGCCCTGTCACTTGCAGGTCGATCGGTGCTGGTAGACCGAAGTCCAGAATCTGGTTGGTAATGTTGGCCGGCGTAAAGAAGAATGTGGCATCGGGAAACTTCTCACGAAGATCGTCGCGCAAAATTCTCGTGTATTTCTGCGTCTCTTTCTTGCCGGGTTTCAGCGAAATCAGAATGTCGCCGTCGGTGTTCGAAATCGTCGACGAGTTGCCGAATGCCAGGTTGATGCCGCTGTTCGGCAAGCCGATATTGTCAAGGACCAGCGTGATCTCGTCTCCTGGAATCAATCGCCGAATCTCTTTCTCGACCGCTGCGAAGTATTGTTCGGAGTCCTCCAGGCGCATGCCTTGCGGCGGGTTCACGTGGAGCTTCATCTGCCCGGAGTCCACATACGGGAAGAAGTCTTTTCCGATGAAGAACAGCATCGGCATTGAGATTACGACCAACAACGCGAAGAGTCCGATGGTGATTGCCGCATTCTCCAGGCACCACTCCAGCAACCGTTTGTAGTGATGCTGCATGCGCTCGAACTTGCGGTCGAACTTCGCGTGCCAGCGCCAGACGAAGTTTTTCTGCTCTTCGCGATCGCTCTCTTCTGGATTCTGGTAGAGCTTGATCTCTGCGCCCAGCAGGAAGTGCATCATCGTGGGCACCAGCGTCCGCGAAAGGAAGTAGCTCGCCATCATCGCAAACGCCACGGCTTCGGCCAGCGGTGTGAACAGAAACTTCGCCGCTCCAGTTAGCAATACCACCGGCATGAACACGATGCAGATCGAAAGCGTCGAAACAAACGCAGGCGCCGCGACTTGTTGTGCAGAGTGCAAAATGGCCTGCGTCAGTGGCCGCTTTTCCGCCATGTTGCGATGCGTGTTTTCAATCTCGACAGTCGCATCGTCGACGAGAATGCCCACCGCCAGCGCCAACCCGCCGAGCGTCATTACGTTGATCGTCTCGCCCATTGCGCTAAGGATGATCAGCGACGTCGCAATTGATAGAGGAATCGAAATGCAAACGATCAGCGTCGAACGCCACGAGCCCAGGAACAGCAGGATCATCAACCCCGTCAGCAGCGCAGCAATAGTTGCTTCGCGCACCACTTCGTTAATCGAGGTCTTCACAAAGATCGATTGGTCGAACAGCGGCGTAATTTTCAACGTGCCCAATCCGGCCGTCAGCCGCGGAATCATCGCCTTCGTCTGTGACACGATATCCAGCGTCGACGTATCGCCGTTCTTCAGCACCGTCAGCAGCGCCGAACGCTTCCCATCCTGCCGCACGATATTGGTCTGCGTCGCATAGCCCATATGCACCTGGGCAACATCCTTCACATACACAATCGCGCCATTGGAAGCACGAATCGGCAGATCGTTCAACGCGGTCAGGTCGGTCGGGCTGGAGTTCGACCGCACGACGAATTCCTTGTCGCCCATGCGCGCCGTGCCCGCCGGCAGGATCAGGTTCTGCTGGTTCACGGCCGTCGACACATCCTGCGCCGAAAGATGCCGCGCAAACATCAGGTTTGGGTCGGTATCGACCATCACCTGCTTCACCTTGCCACCGAATGGCAACGGAACGCTCGCGCCCTTTACGTTAGCCAGCCGCGGTCGCACAAACTGCAAACCGTCGTCATACAGATCGGCCTCGCTCAACCCCTCGCCGCTCAGCGCGAGCTGCACAATCGGCACCGACGACGCGTCGTACTTGATCACAAAGGGCGGAAACGATCCCGGTGGCAACACCCGTAGAATCGTCTGCACAATGGATGTCACCTGCGCCAGCGCGAGGTCCACATTCACCTTCGGCTGGAAGTACACCTTGATGATCGCAACACCCTGGTAGCTTTCGCTTTCGGTGTGCTCCATATCGTTGACGGTTGTCGTCAGCGCTCGCTCGCACACCGTCACCACGCGCCCTTCCATCTCGGTAGGCGTCAGGCCCGTATAGGTCCACACGATCGTGACCACGGGAATATCGATGTACGGAAAGATGTCTTTAGGCGTTTCAATCGCGGAGCCGATGCCAAGCAGCGCAATCAGCATCGACACGACGACAAAGGTGTAGGGGCGGCGAAGCGCCAGCCGAACAATCCACATGCGAGCCTCAGTTATAGAGAGACAACGGGGTCATTACAAAAAGCCAACAAGGTCATTGGAGAAAAAACCAACAAAGACATTTGTGAAAGAGACAACAGAGTTACTTGCGGAAAAGCGTACGCGTTTTCACCTATGAGACGTTTGATGCTTCCGGGAAGATTCCAAAACTGGGCCATCGTCAAACGGTTATCGAAATAAGATGCGATTACCGCGCCGGCGACAGGCATATTTAAATGTCGCAATGCGAGGCATCCGGCTTAAAAGCGATGAGGCCGCCCGAAGGCGGCCTCTCCTGAATTGCGTTACTTCTTTGCCTTAGCAAACCGCTTGTTGATCTCATCCCAGTTCACCACGCTCCACCAGGCAGCGAGGTAATCCGGCCGTTTGTTCTGATACTTCAGGTAATAGGCATGCTCCCAGACGTCGTTGCCGAGAATCGGATACAGCCCATCTGACAACGGCGAATCCTGGTTCGGCTTGGTCACGATCTCCAGCTTGCCGCCCTTGAACACCAGGAAACCCCAGCCCGAACCGAACTGCTTGGCGGTCGTCTCGTTGAATTTTTTCTTGAAATCTTCAAACGAGCCGAAGTCCGTCGTGATCTGGTCGGCGATTTCGCCTGTGGGCTCACCGCCGCCACCGGGCTTCATGATCGTCCAGAACATCGTGTGATTCACATGCCCGCCGCCGTTGTTGCGAACCACGGGACGCACATCCTCAGGCACGCTCGCGAGGTCAGCCACCAGCTCCTCGGGCGTCTTCTTGCCCAGGTCTGGATACTTTTCGACCGCGCCATTCAGGTTGGTTACATAGGTCTGGTGATGCTTGTCGTGATGCAGCTTCATCGTCGCTTCATCGATGGTCGGCTCGAGAGCCGCGTAGTCATAAGGTAGGGGAGGCAGTTCAAATGCCATGGTTGGCTCCTTCGGTTCTAGTGTTTGAGGGAAGGGAAACCGGCAACGAGCCGGTTTCCTCGAAAGACTTATAAGGCCCGCCTTATTGGATGCCAACAAGGGTCGCCGGGACACAACACGCTCCAGCTTAGCGCATTCCCGCAACACAGGTACGAAGGCGCGCGATTTGTTCTAATACCTCCATGAGTGCTTTGGACGAAACCTATCACTGGCTCGACGACGACGGCCCAGCCTTCGGCGGCCCCGGTCTTGAACCCCGTTGGACTTCCAGCAAAAAGGACACCGTCGCCACCGCCTATGCCGCTTCCAGCCGCATCTGGTTCACCGCCTCGCACGGCACACTCAACGAAATTTACTACCCCACCATCGACCGGCCCCAGACCCGCGACATGGAACTCCTCTTCACCGACGAGGAAACCTTCTTTCACGAAGAAAAGCGCGACTTCGAGTATGACTTCCACTACATCGACGACGACGCCCTTGCCGTCCGCGTCGTCGCCAACGACCTCGGCGGCCGCTACACCGTCACCAAGGAGTTCATCACCGACCCCCACCATCCCGTCGTGCTGATGAACGTCAAAGTCGAGGGTGACGAGGCCATCCTCTCCCGCCTCAAGTGCTACGCCCTCCTCGCCCCGCATCTCGATGGCGGCGGTGCAGGGAACTCAGCCCGTTCACTCAATATCGCAGGCCAGCGCTGCATTCTTGCATGGAAAAACGGCGTCTCGCTTGCCTTCGGCGCCGACTGCGGTTTCAGCCGCTCCAGTTGTGGTTTCGTTGGCACGTCCGACGGCTTCCAGGACATCTCCGCACATATGAAGATGACCTGGAGCTTCGGCCAGGCACTCGACGGCAACCTCGCCCTTATGGGTGAAATCGACATCTCCAAAATCCGCGAATTCACCATCGCCATCGCACTTGGCGACGGCCACCACGCCGCGCTCGCCGGCATGATGCAGACGCTCTCCACGCCCTACGAACTCCACCGCAAGCGTTTCATCGAGCAGTGGCACCGCGCCCTTTCGCCTGAGCGCTTGGCCGCCGTTTCAACCGATGACGGCAAGCTCATGCGCGTCTCGCATAACGTCATCCTCGCGCACGAAGACAAGACCTACTCCGGCGCTTTCATCGCTTCGGCCTCCATCCCATGGGGCGCTTCGAAATCCGACGACGATCTTGGCGGCTATCACCTCGTCTGGACGCGCGACATGTGCCACTCCGCCAGCGCACTGCTCGCCTGCGGCCGTACCGACACCGCTCGCCGCGCCCTCGTCTATCTCGCCTGCACGCAACACCCCGACGGTGGTTTTGCGCAGAACTTCTGGATCGATGGAACCCCTTACTGGTCTGGCATTCAGCTCGACGAAGTAGCTTTTCCCATCATTCTCGCGTGGCGGCTGTGGAAGGTCGATGGCCTCGGCGGCTTCGACATCTTCCCCTTCGTCGTCGGCGCTTCGTCGTTCCTCGTCCGCTACGCCCCTGTCACGCAGCAGGAGCGCTGGGAAGAAAACGCCGGCTACTCGCCTTCCACGCTTGCCGCCGTCATCTCCGCGTTGATATGCGCCGCTGACATCGTGCGCGCCCACGGTTCCACCGATCTCGGCAGCTTCCTCGAGGACTACGCCGACTGGATCGAAGCTCACCTCGACGAATGGACCACCACGCAGCGTGGAATGCTTCTGCCCGACGTGCCCTACCATTACATGCGCATTCGTCCACCGGCCGATGGCGAGCCCTTCCACAACGACGACATCCCTCCCGGCATGATCCACATCGCCAACCGTGGCCCCGGCGAGAAGTACGACTTCGAAGCTCGCGAAGTCATCGACGGAGGCTTCCTTGAGCTCGTCCGCTACGGCGTCCGCCGCGCCGACGATCCACTTATCATCGACTCGCTCAAAGTCGTCGACCACGTTCTCAAAATCGAAACCCCATACGGCATCTGCTTCCGCCGCTACAACCATGATGGCTACGGTCAGCGCAAAGATGGCGGCCCGTACTGCGGCTACGGCCAGGGCCGCGCATGGCCGATCCTTACCGGTGAGCGTGCCCACTACGAGCTCGCCGCGGGCAACGACGTCTCGTCGTACATCACAGCTCTCGAACGCTTCAGCTCCTTCGGCGGCATGCTGCCCGAGCAGGTCTGGGACTACGCCGATATGCCCTCCGAAGGCATGTACTTCGGCCGCTCCGCCGGCTCCGCGCAACCCCTCGTCTGGGCCCACGCAGAGTACATCAAGCTGCTCCGCTCCGTTGCCGACGGCGTTGTCTTCGATCGTGTCTCGGTTGTCGCCGATCGCTACGCCGTGCCCAAAGAAAAGCGCAGCTTCCAGTCCCGCATGGAAATCTTCCAGGTCGGCCGCCCCATCTCCGCGATGGTGCAGGGCGGCACACTTCGCATCATGGACGCCGATCGTTTCCGCGTCACATGGACCGCCGACAACTGGGCTACCAAAAACGCCCAGGACTCCAGGGTCGTCGGCCGCCCCGGCTCGTTCATCGATATCCAGACCGCCCACGACCAGACCGGCAGCATCATCTTCACGCTCTTCTGGCCGGAAGAGAATCGCTGGCTAGGCCGCAACTGCGAAGTTGCCGTCAACGCCGAACCCGTTCCACAAGGAACAGCTGCTACCAAGCCAAAGACCTAACCCAGCCTATGGCCGCGTTAGAACTTACCCCATCGTCTTCGGATGAATGACAGACCAAAGCACGCCAAACCGGTCGCGCAACTGCCCAAACCGCGTCGCGAAAAACTGTTCGCCTATAGGCCACGTCACCTCGCCGCCATCGGCCAGCGCCACCCATAGCTTCTCGGCGTGCTCAGTCGAGTCCGCCTCCAGATACAGGTAGCTGCTTCGCACCCGCTGAAACTTCTCCAACGGCACATCATTCCCAATCAACTCGACACCCGCCACGCTCATACGCGCGTGCATGATGGCCTGGTCGACGTTGCGCCGCACACCGGGCGGCCCGTCCGCCTGCCGCATCATCACGGTCACCGTTCCGCCAAGATGTTTCTCGTAATAGCGGAACGCCTCTTCGCAATTCCCACCGAAGTTCAACTGCGTATATAGTTTCATCGCAACGTCCTTTCAAACACAAGAGAGCCCATCATGCGCGCACTCCGCGCATGGTTGAGATAGCACAAGAGCCGGAAGCTAAGCCGGGGACGGTCCCGGAACGCCAACCATCCAGCCCACACCGAACTTATCGGTGCACATGCCGAACAACGGCGACCAGAAGGTCTGAGTCAATGGCATCTGCACGCTGCCGCCTTCGCTCAAAGCAGCGTAGATTCGCTTCACTTCGTCCTCATTGGGATCGCTGACAGAGATTTGGAAGCCGCCGAAGGTTGGCGTGCGCTCGGGTGGGGCGTCGCAGCCCATCAGGAGGGTGCTGCCCAGCGGCATTGCGGTGTGCATGACCAGGTCTTTGGAACCTGGGGGGACGGGTGAACCGGCAGGCGCATCGCCGTAGGTCATCGTTATCCCGATCTTGCTGCCAAACGTCTTTTCATAAAATGCAAACGCCTCGCGACAGCTCCCTGAAAAAACCAAATGCACATCTGTCTTCATCGCCATCTCTCAATCCTCCTGATCCGCTATTTCCTATTTGCTGCCTTCTTCCGTTTCGCCTCAAGTCTCGCCCAATATTGAAACTCATCGGCAAACAACTCGCCATGCAGGTCCGTAACGCGCAGTTGCATCCGCGTCTGCGCGTCGGCAATCGCCTGGTTGTATATCGCGGGACCAATTTCCTCTAAAAAGAAGTTCAACAACAGGCCCGCCGGAAGTTCGCCAAGCGGCTCCGGCATGTTCTCGTCAAAGTATCGCTGTATCGAAGCGACAGCATCCGCGCGCCCTCGCTTCGAAAGTTCAATTGCTGTCATGGAGCAGGTCCTCTCTACGCTCTACACTTTACGCCCTGCTCTTAAGTAGATCCTCCAGCTTGTCGAGGCTCTGGCTCCATCCTTCCCTCATCCCCTTCAAATACTGCGGTGCGGTCTCTGTCTGCGACATCACATGCACGTCGAGCGTCACCTGCGTGCCGCCCTCGACTTCTTCAAAGAACACCGAGTTCCAGTTCTCGAAGAGCGTGTTGCCATCGTTGTCGAGCGCCGACGCCGTGAAGTGGAAACGAATCGGCGGATAAAATTCAACGAATTGGCCTGACATTGGGTAAGCGGCTCCGTCCGGCGCGCGCATGATGACGAGTATTTCGCCGCCTGCGCGCGCACCCCACTCTTCTACCGTGGTGGTGAAGTTCCTCGGCCCCCACCACTCAGCAACCATCTCCGGCTTGGTCCACGCATCGAACACCAGTTGCCGCGGTGCCGCAAACACCCGCTTCAAGTGCAGTTCGGTCGGCACATCATTCGGATCGGCAATGCGCGGCGGCTGTTCCGCCAGCATGAACTCCGCAAATTTATCGAACGCGCTATTCCATCCGCCATTATGTCCATCGCGCTCGCCTTCGGTCACAAACGGCCCTTGCGTAAAGGTCATCACAGTCTTATTTCCTTTCTCTTCGAGCAGCACAGTTATGGTGTTTTCCTTGAATGGGCTTTCGCTCAATCCCACGCACGCCCGGTTGTCCCACGCAAACGTGTAGACCAGCTTTCGTGGAGGATCCATCTCCAGCGTCCGCCCATGTTGCCGCAGCGTCACAGGCTCCTGCGACGCGGGCACACGGCCCACCATCGTCATGTGCCACTCCTCGCCCACTTCGTGCGGCACCACAAACTCGGTTGCAGTAAATCCACGTGGCCCCATCCAGTGCATCGCCATCTCTGGGTCAGTCCAGGCCTTCCAAACCAGTTCGCGAGGCGCATCGAACACCCGCGTAATCGTCAGCTCATAACCCTTCACGGGTTCCGTCATCGTTGCTGTGCTCATGTTCCTCTCCTCGGTTCTATCGTTTGGGCAGTTCAGCCCGTTCTTTTCGTCGACGCAGCGAAACCAGCGGACTGGTCAGCGTCGACAGCATCCACGCGTCCGCCACAATCGCCATGCCCAGCAAAACGTCGACAATCATCGGCTTCACCTCGCGCTGCCTGCTCTGACCTTCGCCAGGTGCTCTTCGAGGCGCACTAATAGTTGCCGCCCGCCTTCCACAGACTTGTAGGTACGCACGTTTTCGTCACGAAGTTCACGGCTGCCGAACTCATTTTTCAGCGTCAGCCGAGTGCCGCCATCTTCATCGGTCCATGTAATCGTCCTGTGAATTTTCACCGGCTCCGAGCCTTCCTTGCCGCCAACCAGGTCGAGTTCAATGCGCTCCATCGGCACCACATCGATGAAGGTCATCTCGTTCGGATAGTTCGTCCCATCCGGCCCATGCATCACGATCCGCCACTTCCCGCCGGGGCGCAGATCCATCTCAAGCACGGTCGTCGAAAACCCGTTCGGCCCCCACCACTGCACCACCTGCTTCGGGTCGGCCCACGCCTCGTAAACCAGTTTCCGCGGAGCAGCGAACACTCTCGTGGAAACAATCGTGCGCTCGTCCTCAGCCAACTCCGGCATAGTCTCTAAAAGCTCCTGCATCTCACTTCTCCTTTTCACCCTTTACGTCCTGCAAGTTCGCGTCCTGTCCTGCCTGCAGCTTCTTCAGGTACTCATCCAACCGGTCAAAGCTCTGTTCCCAGAACTTCCTGTACTCATCGATCCAGTCAGCCGCGCTTTTCAGCGCGACCGGGTTCAACCTCGCCGGCCGGTACTGCGCCTCACGCCCGCGATCGATCAGCCCAGCCTTCTCCAACACCTTCAGGTGCTTGGAAATCGCGGGCATGCTCATCGCGAACGGCTCTGCCAGCTCCGTCACCGAAGTCTCACCAAGCGCCAGCCGTGCCAGGATCGCCCGTCGTGTCGGATCTGCCAGTGCGGCGAAGGTCGAATCAAGAGAAGAAGCTTGCATTTGCATTTCACCCAACGGTTATATAACCGATTGGTGAAATATAGAATCGCGCTTCACCCATGTCAACCCCAAAAGAGAAATAAACCGCAAATAAATCATTCCTCTCCTCAGCGGCGTCTATCCGGTGACGATTCAAACCGTCTCCATCCGATACACTGTAGTGACCTTGGAACGGATGTTTGCGCCCGGCTAGCGGCGCCCGAGCTTATTTCTTCAGAGGACAGAATGACCGATCAGCAAAAGCAAGACGAGTTGGACCAGCTATCTATCAACACCCTCCGGCTTCTCGCCGTCGATCAGGTGCAAAAGGCCAACAGCGGCCACCCCGGAGCGCCACTCGGCTGCGCTCCCATCGCCTACCTGCTGTACCACAAGTTGATGAAGTACAACCCCAAGGACCCCAAGTGGTCTGACCGCGACCGCTTCATTCTCTCGAACGGCCATGCCTCCGCGCTGCTCTACGGCGTGCTGCATCTCACCGGTTACGATCTCCCGATATCGCAGCTCGAGCAGTTCCGCCAGTGGGGTTCGCACACCCCAGGCCATCCCGAGTACGGCGAAACCCCAGGCGTCGAAGTCACCACCGGCCCGCTCGGTCAGGGCTTTGCGATGGCTGTTGGCGAAGCGATCGCCGAAAAGCACATGGCCGCCATCTACAACAACGGCGGCGACAGCCACTCAGACGACAAGCACTACGAGAGCCACACCCCGGTCGACCACTACACGTACGCCCTGTGCGGCGACGGCGATCTGATGGAAGGCATCTCGCATGAGAGCGCTTCGCTCGCCGGCACCCTCGGCCTCGGCAAGCTCATCATTCTGTACGACGACAACCTCATCTCGCTCGACGGTCCCACCGAGCTCAGCTACACCGAAGACGTCACCAAGCGATTCGAGAGCTACCACTGGCATGTACAGATGGTCGACGACGGCAACGACCTCGTCGCCCTCGAAAAGGCCATCCTCGCCGCCAAGGCTGAAACCACCAAGCCCTCCCTCATCCGCGTGCGCACGGTCATCGGCTACGGTTCGCCCAAGGCTGGCACCAACAAGGTGCACGGCGAAGCGCTCGGCGCGGAAGCCGTCAAGGCCACCAAGAAGAACCTCGGCTTCCCTGAAGACAAGAGCTTCTACATCCCTGAAGAAGCCGGCAAGAACTGGCTGCAGGCGGTCGAGAAGGGCAAGAAGGCTCAGGACGAGTGGAACGCCAAGTTCGCCGAGTACTCCAAGGCCTATCCGGTGCTCGGCGAGCAGTACTCGCGCACCACGGCAGCGAAGATGAAGGAAGGCTGGGAGAAGTCGATCCCCGTTTTCCCCACCGATAAGCCCGTTGCCACCCGCAACGCCGGCCAGGTCGTTCTCAACGCGCTTGCCAAGGACGTCCCCGAGCTCTTCGGCGGCGCGGCTGATCTCACCGCCTCCACCAAGACCATCTTCAAGGACTCGCCCAGCTTCCACGTCGACCCCAAGGGCCGCAACGTGTTCTTCGGCGTGCGCGAGTTCGGCATGATGGCCGCAGTCAACGGTATGGCAGCCCACGGCGGCCTCATCCCGTTCGGCAGCACGTTCTTCACTTTCTCCGACTACTGCCGTTCGGCTCTCCGCATGGGCGCGCTCATGAGCACGCACTCGCTCTACATCTTCACCCACGACTCCGTCGGCCTCGGCGAAGACGGCCCCACACACCAGCCCGTCGAGCACCTGATGGCTCTCCGCGCGATCCCGCAACTCACCGACTTCCGCCCCGCCGACGCCAACGAAACCGCCGCCGTCTGGCAGCTCGCGCTCGAGCGCAAGTCCGCCAGCTTCATGGCGCTCTCGCGGCAGGATCTCCCTGTCCTCGACGCCGTGAAGTACAAGGTCCTCGAAGGCGTTCGCAAGGGCGCCTACGTGCTCGAAGCCTACGGTACGGACGTCATCCTGGTCGCCACCGGCTCCGAGGTCGAAGTCGTCCTGAAGGCCGCAACCGAGCTCAAGTCCGCAGGCATCAATGCCACGGTCGTCTCGATGCCCAGCTTCAAAATCTTCGAAGAGCAATCCGAAGACTACAAGCTCAGCATCTTCCCGCACGGTGTGCCGAAGATCTCGGTTGAAGCCGGCGCCACCATGGGCTGGTGGAAGTACATCGGCCGCGAAGGCATCGCCATCGGCATCGATCGCTTCGGCGCATCGGCCCCAGGCCCGATCGCTCTCGAAAAGCTAGGCATCTCGGTCGCCCACGTAGTCGAAGCTGCCAACAAGCTGGTCAAGAAGTAAGGCACGGAAGCCGGAGCGAGAAATCGCTCCGGCTTTTTCCTTTTGGAGTGATAGTGAGTTCGAAGTCAAACCCAACGATTCAGCGCACACTGCTCGAAACGTCTCCGGTGGAAGCCATGCCGGGCTGGGAGACGCGGATTTACCTGATCGAGTATCCGCCGGGCGCAGACGGCAGCGGACATTCGCATCCCGTTCGCGGGATCGGCTACATGTTGAGCGGAAGCATTGTCTCGGCGTTTGGCGACGATGCTCCCGTGACCTTCAAGGCCGGCGAAAGTTTTCAGGATGAAGCGCACGTGATGCATACGATCTCGCGCAACGCAAGCGAGACCGAACCAATGCGCTTCCTCATTGCATACACCGTAAAGACCGGCGAGCCGGTGACGGTCTATCCTTAGCGACGACGGACGGGTAGCCCGCCGCTTTGGTGCGATGGCACAATGTCCAGGAAGGAATCTCCATGACTCAGGATGAAGCCAAAGCCCTGGTAGCCAAACGCGCTGTCGAGTTCGTCGAAGACGGCATGCGCGTCGGCCTCGGCACCGGCACAACGTCGGTGATGTTCATCAAGGCCCTCGGAGAAAAGGTCAAAGCTGGCCTGAAAATCCGCTGCGTAGCCTCCTCCGATGCCAGCCACAATCTCGCCGCCTCACTCGGCATGGACGTCACCACGCTCCCCGAACTCCCCGAGCTGGACATCTACATCGACGGCGCCGACGAAGTCGCCCGCGGTCTTGCCCTGATCAAAGGCGGCGGCGGCGCACTCCTTCGTGAAAAGATCGTCGCCAGCGCCGCCAAACGCTTCATCGTCGTCGCCGACTCCACCAAAGTCGTCAAGATCCTCGGCAAATTCCCACTGCCCGTCGAAGTCATCAAGATGGCCCTGCCGCTTGTCTCAAACAAGCTCGCCGCGTTAGGCCTGAACCCCACGCAGCGCCTCAAGGCCGACGGCTCTCCCTATCTCACCGACGAAAACAACTACATCCTCACCTGCAACTGTCACCAGATCCCCGACCCAGCTGCAACCGCGGCGGCCATCCGCAACATCGTCGGCGTCGTGGAACACGGCCTCTTCCTGCACATGGCCTCACTAGCCCTCATCGCCGGGGACGGCGGCGTCACAGAACTGAAGCCCTGAACTATGCAGAGATTCCCCAGGAGGACATTCAGGCTCTATCCCTGCATCGTAATCGCCTCCATAAGCGTCCATTTCTTATGACAAATACGTCCCCTGCATCCCAACAAAACAAAGTTTGGTTCATCACCGGCGCATCTACCGGCTTCGGCCGCCTGCTCACCGAGCACCTTCTAGCCCTCGGCGCAAACGTCATCGCTACCGCCCGCAAGCCTGACCAGCTCACCCCACTCGTCACCAAATACCCCGCAAATCTGCAAATCCTGCCGTTGGACGTCACCAGCCAGCCGCAGATTGATGCCGCCGTCTCTGACGCCCTCGCTCGTTTTGGCCATGTCGACGTCCTGGTCAACAACGCCGGCTATGGCGTCAACGGAGCCATCGA